>WNFS01001901.1_pt1 | contig 16641 bp, 17 predicted proteins | sample 5400141 | NCBI WGS metagenome assembly WNFS01 (sample SAMN13153358, study PRJNA577476) | soil metagenome | isolation source: 60 cm saprolite under Madrone tree | place: USA:California | collected 2016-06-14
GTGGAAATCGTCGCCTCGGACATCAGCTACGCCAGCTTGCGCGTCGGCCAGGAAGGCCTTTACACCGAGCAGCAGATGGAACCTGTCGATTACACCTGCCGGCTCCGCTATTTCGAAAAGGCCGGTGACAAGTACAAGGTCAAGCCGCAATTGAAGGAACTCGTGCAGTTCGACTTTCACAATTTGAAGACGGAATTTTTGCCGCGCCGCAACGACATTATCCTCTGCCGCAACGTGATGATCTATTTCGACGAAGCCGAACAAAAGCGCTTGGTTGAAAAGTTTTGGCATTGCTTGAATCCCGCTGGATACCTCTTCGTTGGGCACGCTGAAAGTTTGTTCGGTCTGACCCAGAAGTTTCGCATGGTTCATGAAAACAACGGCACCGCTTACCAGCGCAACGAGGTCCATACGTGAGTCGTCCTCCCGAGGATCGCGGCGGCGAGTTGCGCGCTCTCTTCTTTGAGAGCGCCAGCGAACTGCTTCAATCGCTCAACGAGGCTGGGCTCGAACTCGAGTCGCGCCCCGCTGACGAGGACGTGATCCGGCGTGTCCGTCGCGCCGTGCATACCTTGAAGGGCGATTCCGCGGCGTGCGGATTTCACAAACTGAGCGAACTCGCCCATGAACTCGAGGATGTACTCACCTCGCAGATTGCGCATGCTCGCGGCGCGGACTTCGCGGAGCTGGTCCTTACCGCCGCGGATAGTTTTGGCACAATGCTCACCGCTTATCAACGGAGGGCCGAGCCACCCGCTGTGGAAGCGCTCCACGCCATGATTCGAAAATTGCTAAACGAGCCTGCTTCCCCGAAGGCTCTTGGCCCAGTGTTGCCTCAATTGCCCGCGCAATTTGTCTGGACGGAATACGAACAGCTGATGATTTCCGAAGCCGTGCATCGCGGAGAGACCGTTTACAACGTGGCCCTTCGCATCGATCCCAACAGCCTGATGCGCGCCGCCGCTTTCCAGCTCATTCGAAATGTTCTTCACGGCAGCGGTACCGTCATCGCCTTGCGTCCGGAAGAAATTGTCGAAGCGGCCCTGGCAAGTTCCCAACCGGAAGAAAGGCTCCTCCAACGCTGCCGGATTCCTTCGATTGTTTCCGACGTGCGGCTCGAACGGGCCTCGACCGCGGAGACTCCGGACCATGAATTGCTCGGTGATTTGCTGGAGGCGCAGGCGGCGAAATCTATCGCCGGGGCCGCCGAAACCACGGAAAGCGGCGCAGCGGCCAATCCCAGTACTTCCGGTTCCGCGGCAACCGCTGTTGCCGAAAGCACGCTTCGCGTGGATGCCACCCGCATCGATGCGGTCATGAACCTAGTCGGCGAATTGATCATCGGAAAGTCCATGCTCAATCGCACGCTCACGGAGTTCGACCAGAAGCACTCCCGTGATCCCCTTCGCGCGAAACTTGCCGACGCCATGGCATTTCAGGCGCGTATTCTCGATGAGCTCCACAAATGCGTTCTGAAAATCCGCATGGTCCCCGTCGAGCAACTTTTCCGTCGTTTCCCACGCGTCGTCCGCGACGTTGCCAAGCAGTGCGGCAAGGATGTGGCCCTGGAGCTTTCTGGCCAGAACACCGACCTCGATAAAAGCATCTTGGATGGTCTTTCCGAACCGCTAATGCATCTGGTCCGCAATGCTGTTGACCATGGGATCGAACCAGCTGGCGAGCGCCTCACTGCTGGCAAACCCGCACGCGGTACCGTCTATCTCAACGCCTATCACCAGGGCACTCAGGTCGTCATTGAAGTTCGTGACGACGGCCGTGGAATGGACCCTGCTCGTCTGCGGACGCAAGCCGTTGAAAAAGGAATCTTGAAACTCGAGGAGGCCCAGCGCCTGACCGATCAGGACACCCTTAATCTGATTTTCGAGTCGGGATTCAGCACTGCTGCTGAAGTCACGGAAGTTTCTGGCCGCGGAATCGGGATGGATGTCGTTCGAACCGTCCTCGACCGTCTCAAGGGAACCGTTCACGTTTCCTCGCAAAGAGGCCGCGGCACAACGATTCAACTTCGTGCCCCGCTCACCCTCGCCAGTATCCAGACCTTGCTGTTCCGAGTCGGCGGCCGCTTGTTCGCTGTTCCACTCTCTTCCGTTGTAGAAATCACGCGCATCACGGCCCCTGAGATTCACCGCATCGATCAGCGTGAGGTGCTGCGTCTTCGCGACCAGATTCTCACGCTCGTTCGTCTGGATCACCTTAGCCGCTTGCGCAGTATCGACACCCAGCCGGTTCGAAAGAAACATTTCGTCATTGTCATCGGCGCTGCCGAAAAGCGTTTTGGCCTCCTCGTGGATAGCTTAGTTGGAGAAGAAGAACTGGTGATCAAAGCGCTGCCTGCCGAAATCGTCTCAAGCGACTTGGTCAGCGGCGCTTCCATCCTCGGTGACGGAACGGTTGTCCTCATTCTCAATGTTCCTGCGGTCCTATCGCGCGCCTCTCGTGGCACCCCGCTTGGAGCGATCGCATGAGCGAACGTATCCGCGTTCTCGTAGTCGACGACTCCGCTCTCATGCGGAAACTGATCCCCGCGATCCTCGCGCGCGATTCTTCCATCGAAGTTGTTGGTACCGCCATGGACGGCGCTTTCGCATTGAAAAAAATTGAAGAGCTGAAGCCCGATGTGGTGACGCTTGATCTGGAGATGCCGCGGATGGACGGCATGGAAACGTTGCGCCTCATCATGCAGCGCGCCCCCTTGCCGGTCATTCTTTTCAGCACTCATTCGAAAGAGGGTGGTTACGCTACCTTCAAAGCTCTCGCCATCGGTGCCGTCGATTTTCTCGCAAAACCAAAAGACGCCGCCGCTGGCCGCCTCGAGGAGATCGCCGATCGGCTGATTGCAAAAATAAAAGTCGCCAAGCGCGCCGCTGGCCGCAAACTTCCGCCCGCCGTCATCGAAGAAGTCCCCGCGCCGAGAAAAGGGATTCGCGCTACGCTGCCTCCGCGCCGCGTCATCGCCATCGGAATTTCAACCGGCGGTCCAAACGCATTGCAATTTGTTTTGTCGCAAATCCCGGCGGATTTTCAATCCACGATTGTGATCGTGCAGCACATGCCGGAGGGTTTCACCGAAATGTTCGCGAAGCGCCTGGATGAATGCTGCGCTCTTGAAGTTCATGAGGCGCGGTCCGGCGATCTCCTTCTCGCCGGCCGCGTGCTCATCTGTCCGGGTAATCGCCACATGATGCTTCGCCGCATGCCCCGGGGCGATATGGTGGTCCTCTCCGATGCGCCTCCCGTCAATGGGCACCGTCCATCCGCGGACGTGCTCTTCCATTCCCTGGCGCAGGAGTTTGGGCTCACTGCCGTCGGAGTATTGATGACGGGCATGGGAGATGATGGCGCTGAGGGCTTGGGTGCGATCAAGGCGGCCGGCGGGATGACTATCGCGCAGAGCGAGGATACGTGCGTGGTCAGTGGCATGCCGCGAGCCGCAATCCTTAAAGGGTATGCCAACAAGATTATTCCGCTCGATGGACTCGGCGCGTACTTGGTGAGCAATTACGGCGCGGAACGTGGCGCTACCGACAAAGCCGAGAAGAACGAAAAGCTTGAAAAGAACGACAAGAACGACAAATTTGAAAAGACATCCGTTTCATCCCAGCGCTCGTGAAGGCGAGTGCCCGGATAAGGAGAAGGCTATGAAACAATTTGCCGCCCTGCTTCGAAAAGATAATCAGCCGGTTCGTTATCTCGTGGTGGACGATTCCGTCTTCGCGCGCAAGAATCTCATCAAAATGATCGAGATGTTTGGCGGCGAAGTGGCCGGCGAAGCCGGAGATGGCCTGACCGCCATCGCAGAATTCAACCGCATTACTCCGGACATCGTGCTCATGGACATCACCATGCCGCAGATGGAAGGGATTGAAGCCGTGGAGCGCATCGTGCGCCAGCATCCCGCCGCACGCATCGTCATGGTCTCTTCGGTGGGATACCAGGAGAATATCCTGGCAGCTCTCCAGAAGGGCGCCAAGCATTTCGTGCAGAAGCCCGTGAAGCCGGAAGTTTTGTACGAGATCCTCCGGTACGTGCTCAGCGACGATCCCAACGCCGTTGGCTCGCCCGTGGCGTTCGCAGGAGAACAACGCTCATGAGAATGGAATTGATCCAGCCCTTCATTAATGCCGCGGATGCGGTTTTCGCGGAGTCGTTGCAGGCGCCGACGAAAATTGTGGACCTGGAAATGGACCAAGAGGCGTATCGCCGCAAGGGGGTCGCGGCGCTCGTCGCCATCAAGGGAGACATCGAAGGGCGCGTTATTCTCGATCTCTCTCCGGAAGTGGCCTTGAAGGTGGCCAGCCAGCTCGCGGGGACGGAAGTTGCGGCCAGCGAGCAGGTGGTGCGGGAGACGGTGTGCGAGATGGCAAACATGGTCATCGGCAATTCCGTGACGCTTCTGAACGATCAAGGATTTCACTTTAAAGTTTTCCCGCCGGAAATTCACATGGACGAAACCGGGCTGGCCGGCACCGCCGACACGGAAGCGCTGGTAATTTGTATCGAGACACCCTGCGGGAATATCTACCTGAACATTGCTATGCACTATTTGCATCGGCGTCGCCAGGAGCGCAACGCTGCTCCGGCGTTGAATTGAAAAGTGCCTTGACCGGTGTTCCGTGACCCGTGTCAGGTAACCTCCTCGAGCACGCCGCCGGTCGAACCGGCTGACGCGAGGGCTCTAGCCGGAATCCACGCCGCTGATATCCTCTGCCATAGCGATTTCATGCAAAATCTGCTTATGGGCCAGGCAAGCATCCGCACATGTTTGCACGCTTTCTTTCTCTTATCGTCGATTACGTGATAGTTTTTCTTACAGCGCTTCTTTCTTAAGATTAGGACTGGCGCGCTCGAATCTATCGGGGCGGGATTGAATCGCCGCTTCCATCTTCAATTGCCCGCCGGATGACCTCCGGTCGCGGGACTAGCACAGGAGAGACACGAGAGATGAAGCGGGTTCATCTAGTTGTGCTGTGGCACATGCATCAGCCGCAGTACCGCGACCCCGAAACTGGGCGCTACGTCCTCCCGTGGACGCGCTTGCATGCCCTGAAAGATTACTGGGGCATGGTCGAGATGCTCCGCGAATTTCCCAACTTCCATGCCACCTTCAATGTCGTGCCATCGCTCGGCATGCAACTCGAGGAGTACGCCAGCGGTAATTTCATCGAGCCGTGGTTTTCCCTGGCATTCAAAAATGCGGAGGAATTAACACGCGAGGATAAGGCGGAAATCATCGCGCGGGCGTTTCAGGTGAACCACGAGCGGCTGATGTCGCGCTGGCCCCGGTTCGTCGAGTTATTCGAATGGTCGCGTCCCGCCGGAGGCGCACAGGCGCTGGTCTCCTTCACGCTGCGCGACTGGCGCGACCTGCAACTCCTCTCGCAGTTGGCGTGGATGGAAGAGTCCTGGTTCGAGACCGATGAGGTCGTCAGCCGTCTTTCCACCAAAGGGAAGGACTACACCGAGAAAGACAAATCCGCGCTGCGGAAAAAACAGCTCGAATTCCTGGGACTGGTGCTCCCTGTTTATCGGGACGCGGCGCAGCGCGGCCAGATCGAGATCAGCACGACTCCGTTCTATCACCCGATCCTTCCGCTGATCTGCGATTCGGATATTGCTCGCGTGGCCAATCCGGCGACCCCTCTCCCGCGCCGCGCTTACCGGCGTCCGGAAGATGCGCGCGAGCAATTGCAGCTTGCCCGCGAATACCACGAAAGAGTTTTTGGCGTGAAGCCCTCCGGTCTGTGGCCTTCCGAAGGCTCGGTCTCGGACCAGGCGCTGACGATTGCCTCGGAAGAAGGATTCGCGTGGTTCGGAACGGACGAGGGAGTCCTTGGCCGCACGCTGAACGTCGGATTTTTCCGCGACGGAAACGGTATTCCCGCTAATGCCGATCGTCTTTACAAACCCTGGCGAGTGCAACTGGGAGGAAATAGCATTGCAGGATTGTTTCGCGATCACCACTTGTCCGATCTTGTTGGTTTTGTCTATAGCCGCATGGACGCCAAAGCCGCAGCCGCCGATCTCCACAATCGAATGCGCCATCTCGGCGAATCCATGCAGGGCGATCAGCCGCTCACCATCTGTCTTTTCCTCGATGGGGAAAATGCCTGGGAATACTACCCGGGGAACGGACGCGCCTTCCTCCGTGAGTTTTACGGACGCATCCAGGGTGACCAGGATTTCCGTGCGCTGACCGCCACCGAGGCCATTGCCGCCGCCGGCGAAATTCCCGTCACCACCGGAATTTTTCCCGCGTCCTGGATCAACGCGAATTTCGACGTGTGGATCGGCCATGCCGAGGACGTCGCCGCGTGGGAATTATTGTGGGACGCGCGCGAAGCCTATGCTCGCGCATTCGAAGCGCGCAAGCAGGGAAGGGCGGACGCCCCGACCGAAACCGCACTTAAGGAAGCGCGCGATTCGCTGCTGGCTGCGGAGGGGAGCGACTGGTGCTGGTGGTTCGGCCCGGAACACAGCACCGCGAACGACGCGGAGTTTGACGCGCTCTTTCGAAAGCTCCTGACCGCCATCTACCTGGCACTCGGACAGGTAGCGCCCGAAGAATTGGCCAAGCCCATCAAGCGGAAACCGGAGCACGCCGTGCAGCTCGCTCCGACGGGCCGCCTGAAAATCAACATCGACGGACGGGATACGTCTTATTTCGAATGGCTGGGGGCGGGATTGTATTCACCAGAACGGCGCGGCGGGTCCATGCACGGACGAGTCTTCTACCTGCACGAAATGCGCTACGGATTCGAAGAAGAACGTTTCTGCGTGCGTATCGATCCATTCATCGAGGCGCTTGGAGAGCTGGAGGACCCGGAGTTTCGCATCACCATCGGTGGCGCGGAAGAAGTGACCCTCGTCGTGCATCTAGAGCGAGGCCACGTGCGAGGGTTCGCCGTCGAAAAGGGCCTCGTGTGCCTCCTGAATCCGAAACTCGTTGCGGAAGCGGCGTTTGAACGAGTTCTGGAAGTGGCCATCCACAAGGACCAGATCGACTTCAAAGGTCAAAGCAAGCTGCGGCTTGGCGTTGCGCTATGGCACGGAGGATTGCCGGTCGATGTTTTGCCCGCCGAGGGATTCCTGGACGTGAACCTCGGCGAAGAAAATTGGGCTTGGCCGCCGGAGTCGTAGGAGTGTTTCGCGCGAGAGTTAATGCTTTTCTTTCCGTTTTTCTCTCTTTGAATTTAGTTCCTTCCCTTTCTTACTCTCCGGGTCCTCTGTGCTCTCTGTGAACTCTGTGTTAATTCTTTTTCTGCCGGCCCAAAGCTTTCCCAAAGGATTTACTGATTGTTCCGAAATACCTTACTAAAACAATTTAACGGCGAGTTCCTGCGGATGATCGCCGACAGGAATCATCGTCAGCAGAAAATTTGTGCGCACCCGGATGACCGCCAGGTCGCCGGACCCCTGGCTCACCACCAGGAGCAAGTTTTCCGCGGGGTCGAAGCGCAACGCCGTTGGAGAATCGCCGGCGGGAACCGGAAAACCCTTTCCGGGATCGCGAACGATGCGGCGGTTATAAATATCGACAGGTGTGACGCGGCCCGCAGCCGTGTCCGAAACGTAGAGTAGGGTTGCGTCCTCGCTGAGGACGCCGCGAGTGGGCGCCGATCCGAGGACCATGTAGTCGCCCACCTCGTGAGTCGAAGTGTTGATGGCCTGGAGGCCATGGGCTTCCGGTGAAATTAGGTAGAGTTCGCCGCCATCCGGCTTGAGCAGCATGTCTGTGGGCGCACCGGCCAATTCGAGATTGGTGAGGAGAACGCCACGGCGAAGGTCCACGACGGAGAGACGGCGATCGGAACGGCTCAACACGAACGCCAGGGAACTGTCCGGCAGGACGGCGACGTCTGCAGGTTGAGCGACCACGGAAACGCTGCCTCGCAGCGCGAGAGTCGTTGCCTCATGAATGCCAAGAGACCCGTCGCGGCGGTTCACCACAAGGATGGACTTGCCGTCCGGGGTGGCGTGGGCGAGGACGGGTTCCCTCCCTGTTTGTGCGCGCGCGACGACGGCGCGCGACCGGGCGTCAATCGCGAGGAGCGTGTCGTTCCCCGATGCCGTCGTGTAGACGCGCTTGCCGTCCGGCGAAAAATCGAGCGCGTAGGGAAGCGGCCCCACGGCGATTCGCGCGGTGACCTGTCCGGTGAAGTGCCCGTCCAACGGATCGAAGCGCGGATCGAGAATCCACACATATCCACCAGTGCTGCTAACGCCGAACACCTCAGGGCGAGTCGGATGCTCGCGCATCCCGGAAAGTCCCGGCCCGACCGCAATGCGTGCCACGGCTTTGAGCTTCACGAGATCGACGACGGTGACGTTGCCATCGGCGGTGGTGACATACGCCGAGAGATGCAAGTCCGACCGAAGGAAGGATGGTCGATGCTCGCGGAGAAGCAGGACAATCCCGCCGATAGCCAGCGCGGCAAGTAAAAAGTAGACGCGGAAGTTCTTGGGCCGGTTCATATTATTCGTCTAGGCCTATATAGGACCACGATATATCGTGCCCTCTCCGAATCCCTTGTAGCGGCCGCCTGGATTTTAACCCATGGGGGCAAGATCGTTGTGCGGAATTGATTTCAATTTGAGAGCTGTTAACCCACTGCCCAAAATCTGCGTCTGCAACTTCGGCAGGATTCGCCCGGAGCAGGCCGCGGGAGTTAAACTCGTCGCGAACGAAGCAGGAGGTGGATGATCATGTCACGGATCGCTGGCGCTGCCCCGAGTCAGCAAGGACTGTTCCACGGTCTCTTCACGCGAATCATCTATGCGCTGACGAAACGCAAGGTGGGACGCGTGGTGATGCCGGTGAAGATCGCCGCGCATCACCTCAAGCTTCTTTGGGGCTACGGCCAGATGGAACAATCGCTTCTCTCCAGCCACCTGGTGGACGCGGCCCTGAAGGACCTGGCGCAATTGCGCGTGGCCACGCTCGTGGGCTGTCCCTTTTGAATTGACATCGGTTCTGCGGTCAGCAGAACGGACGGAGCCTCGGCAGAGAAGATCGCCGCACTGCCCGACTACCGCAACAGCGAACTGTTTTCGGAGACGGAGAAGCTGGTGCTGGAGTACGCCGACGGCATGACGCAGACTCCCGTCGAGGTTCAAGACGCGCTGTTTGCGAAACTGCGAGAGAAGTTCACCGACGTACAGCTCGTGGAACTCACGGCGACGCTGGCCTGGGAAAACTACCGGGCGCGGTTTGACCATGCCTTCAGCGTGGAAGCGGAGGGGTTTACCGAGGGCAGCTTCTGCGTCATGCCCGTGCGCGCAGAAGATCGGGGGTAGCATCATCTCGCGCGCGGCGAGGTGACTCAGGAAAAAAAGTGAAGAGTTGAAAGGTAACCAAAGCTGAGAAGAAAGAAGAAGCGACAATTTCGGGTTGGCGATGCCGCCCCGGGATTATCGCGGAGACGTCATAGAACCGTTCGCGCAGCCCGAGTGTCTAATATTGAACAGTTTGGGAAATGGGATAGTTCCAAAATGGAGTGGTCCCCCGGGAATTAGAGACGCTATGCCGAATGACGCGCACCAGAGAGCTGCTGAGTTCCACGAACTCGCCGCACACGCGCACCGTGCTGCCGCTGCGCACCACCGGAAGGAAGATCACCAGACCGGACACGAACATTCCAGACAAGCATTGGAACATGCCAATAAAGCTTTCCAGTGGTCGCAGGAAGCTCATCGCAAGTCCGAGAAGTCAACGGGGAAGCCATAAAGGTGTTGATTTCAGGGAAGGGCGGCAATTTGGTTCTTACGCAGAGAGCCGTGCCGGAGAGTTGGGCGGTGAAGTAAAGTGCAGCCGTCGGGAAACACGCGCATCACGATACGCATTGGTCAGGAGCGGAGCGACCTATGAAACGGACGAACCATATGTCTTCTCACCTTGGTGGTTTCAATTCAGGAGCCAGCCTGGGCGGCAAGGTCTCGAGTTATCGGGACAAACAAAACATCTACAAGCAAGGCGAGCCGGCCTACACGCTTTTCTACATTCAATCGGGTGGGGTGCGGCTCAGCGCCCGAACGAAACACCAACCATCAGCAGTTACCGCGATCCTAGGCGTGCATGATTTTTTTGGCGAGCTTTGCCTGGCAGGTTATCCCCTTCGCGTGTCTACGGCCGTCGCCTTGACCGCCAGCTCCATACGTACCATCAAAAAAGAAAAGATGCTCCAAATGCTTCGCAAGAAGAATAAGGTCTCAAATTCGCTGGTGTCCTATTTGCTGTCCAGCATCAAGAACTACCAGGATCACGTGGCGCACTTGCTCACTTCCTCTGCGGAACAACGGCTCGCGCGCGTCCTTCTGCGGCTGGCCCACATGAATGGAAAGGGGCCATCGGTTGTGGAGATTCCCATCCTAAGTCACCAGGTTCTGGCGGAGATGGTCGGCACCACGCGCCCGCGAGTTAATCTGTTCATGAATCGGTTCAGGAAGCAGGGATTCATTAACTACGATGGCGGATTAGAAGTGAACCAATCTTTGCGGGAAGTTCTCCGGGGTCGCTAGGTGCCTCTAACCTATTGAGTCCTAAGATGTTGTTGGTTTTCAGCGTCAGGCTAGGGGCGTTTTGCCAGCCGGTGCGTACTGTCTAATATTGAACAGTTAGCAGAATCTTGTTCCATGCTAATCTAGTGTACGGTATCCGGCGTGGCTCGACGTGTATCTGTGAAGGCCCCTCGCTCTCCCAGAAGAGCGAATGCAAGAAGCCCTGCCTTTAATGTGGAATTATTTCTCGAGTCCGCCGGCCTGCGGAGAACCGTAAACAAATTTCGACGAAAAGAAACCGTCTTTGCGCAGGGCAATCCCGCGAAGGATGTCATGTACATTCAGGAAGGCGGTGTGAAACTTTCCGTGGTCAATGAGACCGGCAAAGAAGCCGTTGTGGCGATTCTTGGACCGGGCGATTTTTTTGGCGAAGGGTGCCTTGCGGGCCAATCCGTTTGCATGGCCACGGCCACCACCATTGCGCCTACCACCGTGCTCGTCATTGAGAAAAACGAGATGATTCGCGTCCTCCACGAGGAACACGAGTTCTCCGACCGCTTCATCGCTTATATGCTTGCGCGAAACGTGCGGGTCGAGGAGGACCTGATCGACCAGCTCTTCAACTCCAGCGAGAAACGGCTGGCGCGCACTCTGCTGCTGCTCGCGCGCTATGGGCTCGCGAGGCCATCCTCAGAAGGTGCTTCCCAAGGTATCGCAAGAGATGCTTTCGGAGATGATTGGCACCACGCGGCCCCGGGTCAATTTTTTCATGAACAAATTCAGGAAACTGGGCTTCATCCAATACAACAAGGGCGAGATCCACATCGACAATTCCCTCTTGAGTGTCGTCCTGCACGACTAGATTAATTTCTGCGCGATACCGAAAGACTCTGACGGGCGCCCAGCACGCCGGTTTTGTGCGGCCCTGGCTCGAACCGCCGGTCGGGAATCAGTGTGGCTGAGGTGACGCGGAAGCTTTGCTGAGCGCCGGCCAAAGCTCGGTCGGTTGAAGCAACCTTAGCCCAATGGAAAAGGAACGGTCCGGATGAGCTTTGCAATAGACGACGTGTGCGCGCGAATAGAGATTGCCGGGAACCGATCGAACGGAAACATCTTGATTGGGAGCCCAGGGGGCTTTCGTCAAAACGCGGGCGCCGTGGGAGCTGACGTTGATCGTGGAAGTAATCTCATGCGCGGCATTCTCAAGACTGTAGAGCTCGACCAACATCTTCTCGGGGATGCGGCTTTCGGACCGGACCGGAGGAAATACCTTTGCCATGGCTTGTTTTCTCCTTGTGACTCGCAAGGGGCCGTCGAGCGGTGCCGGCAACGGATTTGGTACCTGGGCTGGAGTCAGGTGCCACTGTAAGTCCGAAACGTGGACCAGGTGATGGGGCGCCCGCGGAAATTCAATCCGATGCAGTAGCGGTCGTCCATGAGTTTCTGGCAATAGACGACTTTTCCGCGGATGGTGGTTTCCTCTTTCAACGGAGTGACTTGTACTATTTCGCCGGTTTGCCAGGGGTGGCTCGTAACAACCCGAGCGCCGTTGACGCTGATGTTGTCCGTGTAGGTCACTTCCGATCCGTCGACGGGCTGACCCTGCGCTTGGGCGAGGTGCACAACCATCGCGATGGGGAGGCGTTTGTCCATGCGTCCGTTCAGTATGCTCTCTGAGGCCATGTGGCCTGGCCCTGCCAGGTGGCGGAACTCTGCGTCGCCGGGCTGCTGGGCACCGCTGACGATCAAGCTGATCCCACGTCCCGCCCAATCCTTTATTAGCATTGCGACGTTTCACTGCCAATCAGGTATAGACCCCAAAATGGGGTGCAGGAATACCCTAGTACTGTGCCAAGATCTGCGCCGAAAAAGGAGCAGGAAACGCGGCGCGTGAACCGGGAGTCAGGGTGGCAGGACGCCTCAAGGTGCTAAGCCCTCGTTCGCGCTCCACAGGGGGCTAACTCGGGGGCCGCTTGAGAAAGCCTTGGACGTCGAGCCAATCGCGAAACCGGTCGGTCCAGGTGCCTGCCGGCAGGGTGATCTTTCGCGTGCCGAATCCGTGCCCTCCCGCGGAATAAATGTGCAGTTCGGCGGGGATTCCCAGTTTCTTCCAGGCGGCGTATAAGCGGATGGAATTGTCGAGGGGCGTCACGACCTTGTCGTCATCGGCGTGGACAAGGAAGAGAGGTGGCGCGTCGACGGGAGCCGTGACATCGTCAGGTGTGCCGGGGTAGATGGGGGCGGCGAAATTGGGCCGGCTGTCCGCATCGTGGTGAAGCGCCACGGCTGCGGCGACGTAGCCGCCGGCAGAGAAACCAAGGATCCCGATGCGGTCGCGCGCGATACCCCACTCCGGGGCGTGCGAGCGGACGAGGCGTACCGCCTGCTGGCCGTCGGCGATCGCGAGCGGGATGACGGTCTTGCGGCGCTCCGCCATTTTGGCGGAATCGCTTGCGTCGCTGTCGCCGGTACGCATGACGCGATACTTGAGAATGAACGCAGCCACACCGATGGAATTTAGCCAGCGCGCGAGATCCGTCCCTTCATGACTGACCCAGAGTTCGCGAAAACCGCCGCCGGGACAAATGATCACCGCCGTGCCGGTGGCCAAAGAGGGGTCCGGGAAATATGCCGTAAGCGTCGGATGCGTCACGTTCGTGATGGGGTGTGATGCGTCCTGCGGCACGCCTTCTTCGTAGTTCCAGCTCTCCGAGCCAGGTGCAGCGCCGGGCCAGAGCGGAATCACCTTTGGTTCCGATGCAAATGCCGGCACGGCCAGCAGCATGAGGAAAAAGAGTCTTCGAATCATAGTGGGCCGGAGTCTAGCACGCGCGGCATTCGAAGAGGAATGCACGGAAAATTCGAGGAAGGGAATTGCGGCGTGAGCGCCACGCAATTGAGGCAGGGCTCAAACAGAGCTTGCCGCGTAACGGTTTCCCTCACCTGCATCGCGCGGATAACCACTCCGCGCGCGAAAAGCGGCGCAACATTGTCGAGGGATTTCAAACGCGCATGCGGAAGCGGCCAGGTGCCCATGTAGCTGACGTGGGCGTAGACGCCAGTGTGGACGGTGTAGAGCAAATACCAGCCTGAGGCGACACTACGCTCCCTGAAATCCATTGATGAGATAGGTTCTAGTGTAGAAGTGGAGGGTGGTGTAGAATCCGCGCGCGGGATGCGGAAATTGGGGGAGTTTGCAACTCGTTGTACACCCCAGCGGAGAAACGGCATCCCGACCCTGTGCGCCGGCCTCTCCAATGACAGAGTCACTTCGATTCCGAATGTTTCCAAGGAAGCAGCTGGATATCCGATGGCCGGATCTTGCGCACGCGGCGCTCTACTGCGCCTTTCCCAGAAGTATTCGTGCTAAGGAAGCGGAACTCGAAGGAATGTTTGCGTCTCCTTTCCCGGTGCTTTCGGCGTTTACGGTCCGGACGGGATTCGATCTTTGTCTTGGGGCGCTTGGGTTGCCGGCAGGCAGTGAGATTCTGATGTCGGCGCTGACGATCAAAGAGATGGTGAATATCGCCAAGCATCGCGGACTCGTCCCGGTTCCGCTGGACATCGAAAGCGGGACACTGGCTCCCGAGATCGCCACAATCGAAAACGCGATTACGGAACGGACGCGGGCAATTGTGATTGCGCACCTCTTCGGCACGCGCATGCCGATGGGACCGGTGATCGAGCTGGCGAAAAAGCACGGAATCCTGGTCCTCGAGGATTGCGCGCAGGCGTTTACCGGGCAGGACTACACCGGACATCCGGAGACGGACGTGGCGATGTTCAGCTTCGGTTCGATCAAGACGATGACGGCGCTGGGAGGGGCCCTGCTGCGCGTAAAAGATCCGGACCTTCTGCGGAAGATGCGCGTCATCCAGCGGACGCATCCGGCTCAGACGCGGAAAGAGTTTGCGAAAATAGTTTTCACGCACGCGATCCTCAAGCTATTTACTTTGCCGTTGCTGTTCGGCCTGTTCTACCGCGGGTGCGCGCTTTTGGGGGCGGATTTTGAGGAAGTGATCGCTAAGGTTCGGGGATTGGATGAGGAAGATTGGCTGAAGGAAATCCAGTGGCAATGCTCGTATCCGCTCTTGGCGCTGCTGGCGCACCGGCTGCGGACGTTCAACCCCGCCCGGCTGAATGAACGAATCCGCGTGGCAGAGGAACTTGCGAAGTCGCTGCCGCGTGAGATTGTATATCCCGGAAATCGAGCGGCGTTTCACAGCTTTTGGGTCTTCCCGATTCTGGTTGAGTCACGGGAACGATTCATGGCGGAACTTCACGGGCGCGGATTCGATGGAACCGCGTCTGGGTCCGCGCTCTCCGTGATCGATCCGCCGGCGGGACGGGAGAATTTGGAGCCTTCAAAAACGCGAGAAGCTTATCGGAAATTACTTTACCTGCCGGTGTATCCAAAAGTTCCGGGCCGGGAACGCAAGCGGCTAAGCAACACGATTGCAGAGATTTTCGAGCGGTCCCCCCATTTGCATATTACCGACGCGCGACGAGTTTATGCGGCGGTAGCGCGCACCATTGAAACGCCGAGAAGCGTTGCGGACATTCGAAACGCCTTGCAGCGCGCGCAACGCGAGAATGTACTTATCTGCATGATGGGAACCGGGCATAACCTGGGCGGCCACGCCTTTGTGAATGACGCGATGGTTCTGGACATGAGGCAATTCAGCCGCGTGTGCCACGTGGATAAGGAACGGAAGCGCATAAAGGTAGAAAGCGGGATTATTTGGGACAAGATTCAAAACGCGATCAATCCCTTGGGCCTTGCGTTGAAGGCCATGCAATCGGACAACATTTTTACGGTGGCGGGATCGCTGGCGGCGAATGCGCATGGCCGCGACACGCGCTTCCCGACAATTGTGGAAAGCGTGCTGGGCTTCCGGATCATGCTGGCGGACGGATCGGTGAAGTCCGTGAGCAGAAATGAGAATCCCGAGCTCTTCAGGAATGTCATCGGCGGATACGGATTGTTCGGAATCATCCTCGATGTGGATCTTGCGCTGGTGGACGATTGCGTCTACGAGCAGAGCTCCGCGGTCATTCCCTTGGGGGCGCTGGGGGAATATTTCGAGAAAGAGGTCCGGGCGAATCCCGCCGCAGAACTATTTTTGGCGCGGCCCTCAATCTCGCCGCGTTGTTTTCTGGACGACACCATCGTAACGGTGTGGAAAAGGACAGACAGAGTCCGCCAGGGGTTGTTCCGGCTAGACCACGAGCGAAATGTAGAGCGCGACCGGTTCCTGTTTGGGTTGTCGCGGAAATACAAATGGGGGAAGACGCTGCGGTGGGAGGCGGAGAAATATATCGCCGGGAACGGAGCGAAAAGGACGCTGGTGTCGAGGAACAACGCCATGCGGCCGCCCGTATCGGCGATAAAGATGCTGGAACACAACTCTAAGAAAGACACAGACGCGATACAGGAGTTCTTTGTCCCGATTCCACGGTTCATGACTTTTATGGAAGACATGCGGCGCATCCTACAAGAAGAGGAGACCAATCTCCTTGGCGTGACGTTGAGGTATGTGAAAGCCAACAACGAAACGGCACTTTCATATGCGCCGAAAGAAGATGCATTCGCGGTGATCCTTTACTACAACGAAATATGCTCGGCCGATGGCCGGGCGAAGGCCAATGCACTGATCGACCGGCTGTCGCACCTCGCTGTGAATTGCGGCGGAACGTTTTATCTGACGTATGCGCGGGAGTTAGATATGGATTGCTTGAGAAAAGCGTACGGCGAGATCGATGCCTTTTTCCAAATGAAGCATTCCGTTGATCCCGAGAATCGCTTTACGAGCAGATTTTTTGAGTTGCATGGCAAGATGGCACTGGCGAGGAAGGCCGCAAGCGGCGGCTAACTACAGTTGCGGAGTTGTGACCTGATCCTTCCATTCCACCGCTTGGCGGATACAAGAGGGCCCTTAGCAAGAATGGGCGCCGTCGTTTGCCACGCTCACCACTGGAAGGGTCATCCTAGTGTCCTGTAACAGTGGTTCGTGACATAAGTTGTGCGGCCTGGGCATCTGCCGTGCGCTGGGCGAAGCGGGCGATGCTGGCCAAGATTTCGTCGGCGCTTTTGGTCCACACAAAGGGCTTTGGACCGGCATTGTG
>WNFS01001692.1_pt1 | contig 16622 bp, 12 predicted proteins | sample 5400141 | NCBI WGS metagenome assembly WNFS01 (sample SAMN13153358, study PRJNA577476) | soil metagenome | isolation source: 60 cm saprolite under Madrone tree | place: USA:California | collected 2016-06-14
CAACTGCGGATATTTCTGCTTTTGAAATAGTCTGGGTTTCGCCGGACCTGCTATCGGCCATCTTGATAAAATCGACGCCGTGTTTGCACTGCCGCCGCACTTCGGTGACCATCTCCGCCGCATTGTTAGCGAGAAAGCCGATGGAGTGCTCCGGCGTGCCGACCCAGGAAGGTTCTTCGTCCTCTATGGAACCGTAGGTCACGATCATGCGGCTGGCGCAGAACACCCGAGGGCCCTCGATGAGCCCAAGTTTGATGGCATCTCGTACCGCCACGTCCGTAAACCAAGTCCCGCCCGGCACAGAGATGCTGGTTACTCCGGAACGCAGTACCTTTTGGGCGTTCCAGGCCGCGCGAAGCGTATTGAATTCAGGTCTGGTTGTACCTTTGCCTCTGTCCTCGCCAGGCAATTTAGGGTTGCCGTAGGAAAGGTGGGTATGGGCATCGATGAGCCCCGGCATAATCCATTGTCCGGCGGCGTTGATGACTTCCACATTGTCTCTGTCGTCGAGCCGCGTATCGCCAGGCAGGCGCCCCATGCATTTGATGCGATTACCTTGGATCACAATGGTTTCATTCCGGGTCGGAGAATTCCCACCGCCATCGATCAAAGTCCCGTTGGAGATCACGATGGTTTTCTTAGCATTGCCACTCATGTGAACCTCCTCATAGGGTTTTAAACAGCCCAAATTGTAAAATCATTCCCAATTCGTCGCGGGTCACCCACTCCTCGATTATCCGCTGGTTCTCAAAACGAAAAATCGCCATCGCATTCCAGGTCACCGTTTTACCGGTAACATCATAGTTACCTAGACGAGAGCGCCAGGTGCCGCCGCCTAATCCGCGATGAGAAAGCCGTACCACCAACCGGTCGCCGGACCCAAAGACGTCATGTATTTGTGTTTCAAACCGCGCAAAGGTTTCCTTGGTTCTCTCCGCGACCCCGCGAACGCTGTCGATTCCGAAGACGGTTCCCCCGGGCCGGTGCATCACGCACTGAGGATGAAAGAGATCTTCAATGAGCTGCACCTTTCCTTGATCAAGCACTTCATCGAAATATCGACGCACTAAATCCTCTTCAGCCGACAATTCATTGGTGCGTTTCCTGTTTGCATTCATTCCGGGCTGAACCTACCACGCGGCGCCCATTACGCCAAGCATTTATGCGATGGTTTTGAAAGTGGTAGTCGGCGCGGATTATGTCTTCAATACGGACCACCCCCCCTCTCCAGCCCGGAGGTATCCCCCTTGACGTTAGATGGAACTGAGTGGTACTACGGGCCAGCTTCTTAGCTCGCTCTCCGTTCTAACTGTTCAAGTCTAACCTCGGGAGGATCTTATGAAGAAGAAACTAGTTCTCGCGCTAACCATAGCGACGGTGGCACTATGCCTATCGCTTGCAACGCCTGATTCCATTCGCGCGAATGGTTCGCCCGTGCCGGCTTTGACGGGTCAGGTCAGTTCGGCCAAGGAAGGTCCCATGGAAGGGGTGGTGATCGGCGCCAAAAAGGACGGTTCGACAATTACCGTGAATGTGACGAGCGAGGAGAAGGGACGCTTCAGCTTCCCGGCCGCGAAGCTAGCGCCGGGCCACTACGTGCTCAAAATTCGCGCCGCTGGTTATGACCTCGACGGCCCCAAGGCAGTGGACGTAGCGGCGGGCAAAGCCACCATCGCCAACATTAAGCTCAAGCCCACGAAAGAACTTTATGCGCAGCTGACCAACGCAGAATGGCTCTTAAGCATTCCAGGCACGGAGGAGCAGAAGAAATTCCTGCTGGGTTGCAACAGTTGCCACACGTTGGAGCGCGTTATGCGGTCCAATCACAATGCGGATGAATGGGTTCAAATCTTCCAAAGGATGGCGCTTTACGCGCCCGGCAGTACGCCGTTGCAGCCGCAAATGCTTGCCGGCGGGATAACGCGCGACCGCACCCGCGGCGTCGATCCGAAAGCCATGGGGGAATGGCTTGCCAGTGTCAATCTGAGTTCCGGTTCGACGTTTAAGTATCCGCTCAAGACATTGCCGCGGCCTACCGGCAAAGCTACGCGGACAATCATTACGGAGTACGATCTGCCGCGACCAGTGGCCATGCCCCATGACGTGGTTGTCGATTCCGACGGTATGGCCTGGTATTCAGATTTTGGCCAGCAGTTCATCGGTAGGGTGGATCCGAATACCGGAAAGGTCACGGAGTTTCCCATTCCCGTGCTGAAGAAAGGCTTTCCGATGGGCACGCTCGATCTGCAGCTCGATAAGGAACAAAACTTGTGGGTCTCTTTGATGTACCAAGGAGGCATCGCAAAGTTCGACCGCAAGACCGAGCAGTTCCAGGTCTATCCCATACCGAAGGAATGGCAGGGCAATGGCACGCAGCAATCGATGGTGAGCCCGGCAAATTCTCACGTGGACGGGAAGGTCTGGACCAACAACCAGGATAGCCATGCCATCTACCGGCTGGACGTCGCTACTGGCCAATTCGAGAATCTCGGCGAGTTTCAGATTCCCGGCGCAAACCGAACCATCAGCGCTTATGGTATCCCATCCGATCAGGAGAACAATCTCTATTTGCTGGAGTTCGGCTCCAACAACATCGGCAGGATCGATGCGAAAACCAAAGAGTTTAAAGTCTATTCAACGGTGACCCCCGGTTCCCGACCCAGGCGGGGCAGGTTCGACGCGCAAAACCGGCTTTGGTTCGCGGAATACGGCGCCAATGGTATCGGCATGCTCGACCCTAAGACCGAGACGATTCAGGAATGGAGACTGCCTACTCCGTGGAGCGCGCCGTACCACGTGGTGCCGGATAAGAACGGGGAAGTATGGGCCGGCTCGATGTGGACCGATCGCGTGACGCGGCTCAATCCCAAGAGCGGCCAGTTCACCGATTATCTCCTTCCCAGGGAGACAAACATCCGCCGGGTATTCGTAGACAACTCGACGACACCAGTCACTTTCTGGGTGGGCAGCAATCACGGAGCCTCTATCCTCAAGTTGGAGACACTGGATTAGTCCGCTGTTGACCCGCGCAATCCGACTGCGAAAAAAAGGCCCGACTCTTGAGAGATCGGGCCTTTTTTTCACGCGCTGCCTCAGAGTTTCTCAATCGCGCCGAAAGTTAAACTGCCGTCGCGTGTGCAAGGTTCGCATTGACTTGACGGGTTGCTAAACGCGACCAAGTTTTTTGGGCTTGACGGCGAAAAGATCTCTGAGGTAGCTTCCGTGCAGATGGACACTCGCAAGGGAAAACACCAAGCCCACACGGCGATAAGAAAGTTTCGCTTCGGACAGCGTTTTTAAATTGAAAACTCTTGAAGTTGGGAGGAATGCCATGCTCAAGCAAATGACTTTGCAATTAGTCGTTGTCATGCTAGCTGCGATTGCGCTTCTCTGTCCGGAGTCGATTCAGGCCCAAGACAGAGCCGGCGTCTTGCAGGGAGTCGTCAAAAATTCCTCTGGCTCGCCGGTCTCCGGGGTGTTTGTGAAAATGAAAAACGACGACCGGCGACTCACCTTTATGGTTATCAGCCAGGCGCAGGGTCGCTACTCGGTGAACAGTCTACCGGCCGGCAAATATGTCGTGCAGGGGATCGGCGGTGATTATCAAAGCGAGCCCTCCACGCCGGTGGAGGTGGCGGCCGGCAAGCCCGCGACCGTAGATCTCTCGCTGACAGTTACGCGGGCTCCGCAATTGCCCGGAGCGTGGCCGGGACGGTTGCCGGGTGAGCAGGTAGGCGAGGGGGGAGAAGGGGGAGCAGCTCCGGCTTTGCCTGATGGAGAAGGCAAGCAGATCGTTGAAGCGAAATGTGTTTCCTGCCATGACGCCCAACGGATCTCCAGAGTCCAAGCTAACCGGGACCGGTGGCAAACCATTGTCCAGAACATGCGAGCCTATGCGCAGGGCTCAACCCTTGCCAAACCGTTGACCGATGAGGAAACGAAAGTCGTTTTGGATTATGTGATGGCCAATTTCTCAGGGAGCGGAGGCGGCGGGCGGCCGACGCCGGATCCCAATAGCCGTTTGCCCAGGACGCTGCTCCAAGGCGAGGCCACCAAATATATCGCTGTAGAATACGAGTTACCCAATAACAAGGCGGAGCCGCACGAGATAGCGGTGGACTTGGAGGGGAATGGTTGGGTTACCCAGCGAGTGGGCGGCAAGCTCGGCCGCTTCGATCCCAAAACTCTTACCTACACGGAAATTGCGCCGCCCGCCGGGCAGTCGCAAACGAATCGGTTGAACGCTATTACGCGAGCGCCGAACGGGAAGCTGTGGTTCATTGACGGCGGTCCCAACCGGCGCTGGTTGAGCTATGATCCGACGGCCAAAGAGTTCGACGTTTATGAGCTGCCGAAGCTCAAGAGCGGCTCCGCCAGCGGGAACACGATGCGCGTGCACCCGAATGGAACCGTCTGGTTGAATTCCATCGCCGCTAATCAAGTGATTCGATTGGATCCTGCAAGCCGAGAGTTTACCGTTTACGAAGTTCCCGCCGGCATCAAGCGAGGACGCACGGCGAGCCCTTACGGCATGGCGATATCAGGTGACAACAAGGTCTGGTTTATCGAGAACGCCGTCAGCCAAATGGGCCGAATCGACCCGGCGACGGGGAAGATCGACGAATTCCCGATCTTCGTTAAAAATCCCGTCGCGCGCAAAGGCGGCATGGATTCAGAAGGCAACGTCTGGGTCGGCCTGCATGGCGTGGGTAAGCTGATGAAGATCGATTACAAGACTACCAAGATGACGGTCTATGATCCTCCCACCGAGGACGCAGGCGTCTATTCAGTGCAGGGTGACCCGAAGAGCCGGATCGTCTGGTTCAGCGAACAGCACGTCGACAAAATGGCCCGCTTCGATTTCCGTACCGAAACCTTTACGGAGTTTCCGCTGGCTAACGCGGAATCGGATCCGAGGAGGATCGAGGTTGATCCGACCAATCCAAACCGCATCTGGTGGTCCGGGAATCTTTCCGGCCGCCTGGGGTATGTCGAATTGCTAAAATGACAAAGGGTTGTGTGTAATCGACTGCTTCGTAGTGACTACAAAGAAAGGAGAATGACGATGGACGAGACTGCAACGACGGCTGATGAGGTGCAGATATTCGATGTGGGTGAGGCGCTGAAACATGGTGATCATTTGAGCGGGCGGACGGATATGGCGAAGTCGCCGAACAGCTTCGTCGCGGTCTTTCGGACGCGGCCGCGAGGCGGTGAAACCCACATTCACCAACATCCCGATTCCGATCAGATCCTGTTCGTTCTCAAAAGCGAACTAACCGTCGAAGGGCTGTCGGGGAAATATGTCTTGAAGCCCAATCAGGGAGTCCTGATACCCGCCGGGGTCCATTACGGTTTTACCAATACAACGCAGGAAGATCTGATTTTTTTGTCGATGCGCACGGAATCGAGCGGAGGGCGAAGGGTAGCGTACGTAAGAAACGTGCCTTCGGCTATTCATCTCAAGATCCCCGCCGAGGCGTTGACGGCGAAGGGCATCGGCCGCCACATTTACGTCTATGCCATGGACCGCGATACCTTCGGCGTGTCGACACTACTGCTCGAAGAATGGAATAAGGGATCACTGCTGCGCATGAACTGCGATTACGAGACGGCTGATGGACATGTGATCGCCAAGCTACCCGAGAGGCTGGTGCAGTGGTACAAGATCGACAAGCTCGCGGACTCTAATTACAAGCTAATTGAAGAGCCCGACAAGACTCGGGTGCGCGTGCAGCTGGTCCGATGAGAATAAGGCTCCGATAAGAGTGATTTCGTGCGAAGCTGCAAGTGCGTCAAGAAAAAAATTCCACCACGAAGGAGCTGGCGCGGCATAGGCGCAACCAAATAGCAAGAATTTCGACCACGAAGCACGCGAAGAGCACGAAGGAAGAAAACATGTTTTTCAGATTCGATAGCCTTTCCTTATCCGATCTTCGTGTCCTTCGCGACCTTCGTGGTGAGAAAGTCTTTCGTGGAATGGTGCATCAGTGATAATCGACCGCGAGAAAAATTTGCGCAAGCGGCGAAACCGTTCAACTATATAATACGAAGTTTATAATCAAAAACATCCGAGCCATTCGTCGCCATCGTGATCTTTGTAGTGGGAACATCTTTAGTCAAGTGCTGCATGCTCTTCGCGGTTAAAAATCTCTTTGCCGGATGGATCGCCTGCTTGCTCTTTTTCCCTGCGTTGGGTTTCGCTCAGGCGTTGGAAAAAGTTTCGGAGGGAGCCAAGAAAGAGGGCAAGGTCAAGGTTGGAATCACTGTCCGATGGATGGAAGGCGGCAAGCCCGGGGCGAAAAAAATGGTGGAGCTTTTTCAGTCTCGCTATCCTTTCGTCAAGGTCGATTACGAGCGCGTCGGGGGATCGCGCGAGAGAGAGCGCGTTCTTTCCGAGCTGGCGGCGGGAAAAGTCTCCTACGACGTAACGGTTTTAAGCGAGACCCAGGTGCCGGTTGCGCTCAAGGCCAATGTCATGGAAAAGATCGACTGGCGCTCCCTGGGCGTGTTGCCGCAGCACGTTCATGAGGACGGCGTCGGCGTCAACTACCGCTCTCAAGTTTACGGCATCGCCTATAATCGGAAACTCCTTCCGGATTCTATCGGTGCCAAGCTAACCTGGGATGACTGCGCGTCTTCACAATATCGCGGCAAAGTTGCGATGGACAGCCGGCCGCGGCATCTAGAAATATTTTGGCAGCCGCAGGTGTGGGGACGAGACCGAACCCTGGCTCACGCGAGACGCTTGGCTGACAACGCCGTCGTGTTCGAGCAAGACCGTACCGCGGCGATGACCAAGCTCGCGCTGGGCGAATACGCCATCGTCTGCGGCGCGTTTTATGCGACCTACCATGAGCAGGTTCGTTCTAACGATAAAAACCAACTCGGGTTTCGCATCGCCGAGCCCGTTCCCTTGAGTCTTGGCGATGTGGTCTTCGTGCCGCGCGGGGTACCGCATCCCAACTCGGCCCGTCTATGGGTCGCGTGGTCGCTTTCCGAAGAGGGACAGAAAGTTCTCGATGAGGTGGAAGGAAGCGGGAGCCCGCTGTTCCCAGGCACGCAGGCGGCCACGATAACCAAAGGAAAAAAGGTTGCGTGGTACGAGCCGCAGTGGCGCGCTAAGGCGGATGAGATCTTGAAAGAAATTCTGGAAGCCGTTGGTCTCCCGGTCGTGCGTTAAGCATGCGGGCAAGACTTCCCAGCGCCACCACGCTATTTTTTCTCGCCGTCGTCGTGATTTTGCTCTGGCTCATCGTCATCCCCCTCGCGCAGATGCTTCTGAACAGCTTCCGCACCGGCCATCCCGCGGCGCCCGGTCCCTTCACCTTGAAAAATTATCTCGTTGCTTACACCAGCCCTCTGACGTACCGCATGATTTTCAACACAGTCCTTTTTGCCGCCGGCGGCACGGCCATCACGGTTGTGATCGCGGTCTTTTTCGCGTGGCTTTTGGAGCGCACCGATATGCCTCTGCAAAGCCTGTGCTGGAGTCTGCTGCTGATTCCTCTCGCCATGCCTGGGCTGCTCTTTTCGATGGCCTATGTGTTTCTGTTCATGCCGAAGAGCGGTCTATTGAACGTCTTTCTGCGCGATGTGCTTTCTCATTTTGGCGTCACGCTTTCCGACGGCCCGATCAACATCTATTCTCTCGGCGGCATGATCTTCTTGGACGGGATGCGCGGCGTCACCACGGTGTTTCTCATGGTCGCGGGCGCGTTTCGGATCATGGATCCGGCGATGGAGGAAGCGTCCTTTGCCGCGGGGGCGAAGAATTGGAAGACCTTGCAGCGAGTGACTTTGCCGGTGTTGCTCCCCGCGCTGCTGGCGGCGGTGCTCTATGAGTTTGCGTCCTCCATGGAATCTTTCGAAGCCCCTCTAGTGCTCGGCCTTCCAGGCCGCGTCTACGTTTACAGCACGATGATTTATATCTCTACGCGGGATGCCATCCCGAACTACGGTTTGGGCGCGGCCTTTGGGGTGAGTTACTTTCTCCTGTCCCTCGGCCTGGTTTATTTTTATCAACGAGCCACCATCACGCAGTCCGAGCGCTTTGCCACCGTCACCGGCAAGGGCTACCGGCCGAACAGGATCAAGCTCGGCCGGTGGCGTTATCCAGCGTTGGCGCTTTTCGTCTTTTACTTTCTCTTCGCCGTCATCCTGCCTCTGGGAGTGCTCGTTTGGGCCTCGTTGTTGCCGTCTTACGAGCCACCGTCGCGTGAAGCGCTAGCGCGTGTTCACTGGGGAAATTACTGGCTGATCTTAACCGCGCCTGACATTCTCAGGGCGACATGGAACACTTTGGTGATTACCTTCACCGCGGCCACAGCAACCGTGGCGCTTGCCTTTGCCGTCTCGTGGCTTGTCGTGCGGGCGCGCGTCAGAGGGTCAATAGCTCTCGATGGCCTGACCTTCGCGTCGCACGCGGTGCCCGGCGTTGTGATCGCGCTTTCTTTTATCTTTCTCTATTTGCAGCCGCCGCTGCGCTCTCTGGGCCTTTATGGAACGGTGTGGATTGTCGTGCTAGCGCTGATCACCCAGTACGTCTCTTTTGCATCTAGAGCCACTAACGCCGCGGTCATGCAGATTCACAAGGAACTCGAGGAAGCGGGCGAAGTGAGCGGGGCAAGCCGCCTGCGCATCTTGTGGCAGATCACTCTCCCTTTGATCCGTCCCGCCTTCATCGCCGCCTGGATCTGGGTGGCGGCCCACGCGCTGCGGGCCTTCTCGGTGCCACTGATGCTTGCGGGCCGCGACAGCCGGCCTTTGGCAGTAATGCTCTGGCATCTGTGGGATGAAGAACAAAATCTACCGGCGGCTTCCGCGCTGGGAGTTCTATTGATTCTGGCATTGACGCTTCTGACTTTTTCCGGAAGAACGGTCATCGCCAAAGGCTTCGGGTCGTCTTGAAGAATCGCGTCGCTTGCATGCGAGCGACGCATTGTCTATGACGAGCGTCTCCGATCTACTTTTCCAGAGATCAGCTTTGCCCGGGTCCGCCGCCGTTTTGTTTGTCGAGAAGCGATGGACTTCTTTGCTACGATTCGGATCTGTTATAGTATTTTACCGGGTCCGAGCTGATGCGATATTTGAATCCTATCATTCGTTTAACACTTGTCTTGTTGCTTCTATCAGTCTCCTCCTCCTCGCCTGCACATGATGTCGGAGAGCCCGCGCTGGAACAACTGCCGATCTGGAAACGTTGCTGTGCGGACCACGATTGTGTTGCTCAAAGGGTGAGGATCATCGGTAATCAAGGGAATGAAAAGGTTTCAGTGGAGATTGAAGGAACCCAGACGAAGGTAGATAAAGAAAAACTTTCATCGGTGCCGTCCCCTCGCGCCTGGGTCTGCTATGTTGACCCGAATGGGGCGATCGCTAACGAAAACATCCGTTGCATCTTATTACCGGAAAAGAGCAGCACAGTAGAAGCTCCGAATCCCTTGACAACGCTGCTGCGGAGTTTACGCTCGTATCTAAAGGAGAAACAACAATGAACAAGTGTTTGTCCTTCACCCGAAATATTTGTTCTTTCTAACGCTCCGAGTTTCCCACGCTGTAACCGCCGGTCGCTGAGAGACCATTTGTCTGAAAGGAGGAAAAAAAATGACATGGATCCGAACTCTCGACGAGAATGAGGCACGAGGACTGTTGGCTTGGGTTTATCGCGTAGCGCGCTGGAAGCAAGGCAGGGTTCCCAATATCGTTAAGGTCTCAAGTCTCAACCCGCGACTTTTGGCGACGTTGGGTCCCTTCTTTCGTACGCTGATGGAGGGGCCCTCGCCGCTGACCCGCGCGCAGCGCAAGATGTTGGCCATCGTGGCGTCTAAAGTGAATAATTGTTTCTATTGAACCGAGTCCAACGGAGAGTTTCTCCGTGAAGAACTGAATGACGCGGAATTGGCCGATGCGCTCATGATGGATTACCGGACCGCTCCAGTCGACCTGGAGATGAAACAGCTCTTAACTTTCGCCGAGCAAGTGGCGCGCAATGCCGGCCAGGTGACTTCAGGCGACATCGAGAATCTACGTGCGTCCGGCTTCTCTGATCGAGCTATCTTAGATGCCGCCCACGTTGCGGGCTTCTTCGGCTACATGAATCGGGTCGTGCAGGCTCTCGGTGCCGACGGCAAGGCACGCGCCGCGATGGCGGAAGAAAAAGCACTGCTGGACGAACACGAATCACGAACACCAATGGCGAAAACTGCGCGCCTTGCTCTTTGAGCAGCGCACAAACACAACTTTTTAGGCAGCGCCAACGCGCAATCGCGTAAGCGCTGCCTTCAACTGGGGATCCGTATTCAAAAAGGCTCCGTCTTCGGCGATCCGCTTAATGACGCTGGGGTCGACGGTCTCAAATAATGTATCCGAGCTCCCGACCTGGCGGGGAACACGTTTGACAGCCGGCGCCAACTCCGGATGCTCGCCGACGAATTCTTTGTATGAATCCCGCGGCGGCGTCTCGTAAGCATCCGTTCCCACCGGCCAATCGGCAAGAAATTTCAGACCGGCCAGCTGCGCCATTTTTTGGATCCAGCGGCAGGACAAATCACACAACTCGTCTTTCGCGTAGCCGCCGCCGACATTGCAGTGGGCGCCTATGAACCATCGCTGCTCGACCGGCAAGTCAGCCGGCCGCCCCTGATTGGGATCGTCCTGCTGGGTCCACAAGGTTGGGGCGTAGGGAGCACGAAACTCATTGATGGCCAGCGCATGATACGCCGCCTTGACGCTTTTGCTGAGCTTCGTATCGTGAAATTTGTAATAGTCCTTGAAGCCGGGCAGAGCCAACCCATCCACCGGAATCCCCAGGCTTCCTACCGTGTCCCAGACGCCGATGAAATCGATTCCCGGATCAAACGAGAACCGTTGACGGAACTCTTTGGCTTGATCGCAATCCGGACCCATCGCATCGCGATACATGGAATAGGCTTCGTCGATGTATTTGGAATTTTCCTTGCGAAGGATACCGCAATTCCGAATCAGTCCCGCCAGGCTTCTTGCCGTGTAAGCTCCCCGGCTAAAACCAAATAGAAAAATCTTATTTCCTTCCTGATACGTTTGGATGAGCCACTTGTAACCATCGAGAATGTTTTCCGACAAGCCGTCTCCGAACGCGCCACCGAGAAAATGTTTGCAAGACTCAAAGAGCCCGCCATTTTCGGTGCCAACGCCTGGAATGTAAATTCCCTCCTGCTTGGACAAATCGATTTCGTCCAAAAGCTTATAGAGTTTGTAAACGTTGGTTCTATCGCTCGGGGTATTCCATGTTCCGTCGAAAAAGACAGCCAGCTGGGTCATTTTCCCTCCTACGAGGTTTGTACAAGATATTTGCAGCTTGAGATGCCCGCCGGGTAGGGCGGGACACTGAAACCAGTTTTGATAATCAACTCGTAAGTCTCTTCGAGCATTTCACGGTCGTGTTCGGCGCTACTTGTTCCATGAAACGGCGCATTGACCCGCGTAATTGAGCATCGGTCAAAGCGCCCGGCGCAAGTTTCCGACCAGATCCGTCAGATGGAGACGCTCGCAGACTCGTACTACTCTCTCCCGCACTTCTTCAGCGCTCCCCACGAGTACTCGGTTTTGTGCGACCAGGTCATCGAATGTGAACTGACGCAGCTTAGCGCGGTGTTGATCATGGCTGCGGTAGGACTCCGGCTCCGGTATTCAAACTGCGCGCTTGGGCTGCCGCCGCGTGGTAGTCGGCAAGTCCTCGCTCCGCGGTGGAACGCGTTTCCGCGGAACTCTCGCCCACGTGAATGTGATACATTCCCAGCACGCGCGCGGTTAACGGGTCGTGTCCTGCGACTCGCCCCTCCAATAAGCCAAATCGCATGCCGGACATATAGTGCGTCGATAAATAGATGTCAATTTCATCAAAGCGGGTCAGGGCCAAAAACCGTCGGTAGACGCCTCATCCAGATAAATGGTAGTAGTGAAAGTCCGACGATATTCCAATGCAAGTCTGCATTTCATTGGATGCTGTGGTTTGTCTGGAAGTCGGCAGAGTTAGCAAGCAGACACAGTTTCTTACCCAGTTCTAGCTAATTGAATATGGAGACAACTCGGCGCCACGATCGGCTGCGCGGCAACGGCACCGTGCATGCGCCCGCCGATGGGAGATGGGAATGGGCGGGCATCTTGTTCCTGGCGCTGGCGGTTGTCTGGACACTTGTTACATCCTGGCGTAAATGGCCCGACCCTGTGGTGGATTTTGGCCGGGAACTTTACCTTCCGTGGCGGCTTAGCGAAGGGGCAGTGCTCTATCGCGATATCGATCATCTCTATGGTCCGCTTTCCCAGTATTTCAACGCATTGATCTTTTACGTCTTCGGCACGGGCATGATGAAAATCGTGGGGGTCAATCTGTTGATCTACTGCGCTAGCCTCGCGCTTATTTATCATGAGGTCCGCGCCGGGTGGGGCCGGCTGGCCGCATTCACCGGTTCTCTGCTGTTCATTTTGCTGTTTTCCTTTTGCCAGTTCGTGCTCATAGGAAACTATAATTTTGCCACGCCCTATGCGCACGAGACAACGCACGGCTTTCTTCTCGTCCTTGTGCTCATTTTCATCTGGGCGTCCTGGCTCCGCGAGCCCCGTCCGTGGAAAACACTGACCGCAGGGATTTGCTGCGGCTTGAGCGTGCTGCTCAAAGCGGAGATCCTTATTGCTGCCGCCGCCGTCACTCTCTGCGCCGTGATTCGCGCGGCGCTTTTGCGACCTGATTTTCGTTCTCTAAAGGCCATCCTTCGACATGGTTCCAATTTTGTTGCAGGGGCTTTACTGCCCGTTCTGATTGCGACACTCGGCTTTTGGAGAACCTCCTCCTTTGGTACGGCTTTATCGTGGTCCAACAACGCATGGCTCAGTCTGTTCAGCTTCGCCCATATTGCCGAGGAGCCCACGCAGCGTGTATTTCTGGGCACGGCTAAGCTTGGAGAAAACCTAAGAGCTATACTTCTTTTCGGGCCGCTTTCTGTTGCAATGGTCTTTGCGGCGGGACTTCTTTGCAAACGAATTGATCGCGGCAAAGCCGTCATTGGCACGAGTGTCGTACTCGTCCTCGCCGCGGTGCTCGCCTCACTCATGCTGCCTTGGGTTGAGTTGGGTAAGGTGTTTCCGGCATGGCTCTGTCTGGCGGCTCTGGCAGAGTTTTGGCGGACGTCCCCGGTGACTGCGCGATCTCCTGATGATATCGCGTCCGCCGATATGCGATGGCTGCTTGTGATTGCGGCTGCGGCCTTTCTCGCGCGAATGGCTCTGAATCCACGTTTCTTCCATTACGGCTACTATCAGGCCGCTCTTGCTGGAGCCGTTACCATGGCGGCCATCTTTCGCTCCATGCCGGATTTGCTGGACATCCGTAAAAGCGGCCGCGCGACTTACATAATCGTCGTCGCAATTTGTCTGGCGTCCGGCATCTCGCAGCTTGAAGAAATCTCCCTCCGGTACTTTAATCTCAAAACTACGCCTATCGCGGAAGGCGCTGATCTTTTCTATGGTTTTGATTCCCGGGTTGAGCCAACAGGGAGCCTCGTGGAGGAGGCGCGCCAGACGCTCATCGGCAGATCGGAGTGCAAAACTTTGGTCGTTCTACCCGAAGGTGTGATGCTCAATTATCTCTTGCGAAAGCCGAGCACGATTCCCCAATTTATGTTCGTTCCCTCGCTTCTTCGGGGCGCTATGGGAGCGCGCTTGCTGGAAGGTCTGAAAACCCGACCGCCGGACTGTGTGGTGCTCATCAGCCGAGACATGCAAGAATTCGGAGTCTCACGTTTCGGAGACACCCCCGAGCATGGCAGCGAGGTCCTTTCCTGGCTGGATGAGAATTACAAATCCTTCCGGCAAATCGGTGGCGATCCGCTCGACGTCAACCAGCGGGGGGTGACTCTTTACGAGCGACAGAAGCCTTCAGGCGATACGCCTTGAATTTCACGCTTTCTCAATGGTCCGGGCACAACTATCGAGAAGGTTTATTTTTTATGAATCGGGCTCAAACCACGGTTTTCATCCCAACTCTGAATGAAGCAAAAGGTCTGGAGGAAATGCTTCCGCGCATTTTGAAACAAGGCTGCGGACAAGTGTTGATCTCCGACGGCAATTCCGAAGACGGCACGCAGGAGATCGCAAGAAAACACGGGGTCGAACTCTACGTGCAAAAGCGCCCCGGCCTGCGCTACGCTTTCATTGAGGCATGGCCGCTGATCCGCGGGGAATTCGTCGTCACGCTCAGCCCGGACGGCAATTGTATTCCCGAAGACATCCCTCGCTTGCTGGAGGAAATGGGCAAGGGCTACGACATGGTTGTCGCCTCACGTTACTACGGAGGCGCCAAGAGCGAAGACGACGACACCATCACCGGCTTCGGAAACTGGTTCTTCACGCGCACGGTGAATTTTCTCTTCAAAGCGAATTACACGGACGCGATGGGCATTTTCCGAGCCTACCGTACACAGCTTTTTTATGAGCTTGGCCTGGACAGCGAGGAAGGCTACGCGCTGCCGGAGAAAATCTTCTTCACACGACTTGGCGTCGAACCGTTGCTGTCCGCGCGCGCGGCAGGCTATCGGAAAAAGATCGGGGAAATCGGCTCAAACGAGCCAAAGCGCATCGGCGGGCAGCGCAAACTCAAGGTCATCCGCTGGGGCGCGGCCTATTACACCCAGTTTTTCCTCGAGTTTGCCAAAATCAAGGCGCAAGGCGAGGCAATCTCCCACCAAAAAGAAGCCGACAGCGAAATGAGCCAGGCGAAAGATTGGAATGCCAACATGCCGGGGAGACAAAAACGGGATTAGTAGAATTGAACGTTGGAACTTCGGCAAAAACCTTTCCAACCCACCGCTTTGTTCTGACGTTCGGTTGCTATAACCGTTCCGCTCAACCGTGTTTCACACTACCCGCGCGCTGATCCGGGCCGCTATCCGCGTAGCCCGGCTGCACCAACGAATCGATGAAATAGCGCCCGCCTTTGGCGACGACTTCAACGCCTCTTTTGAGCGCTTTCGCCAGCGCCTCGGCCGTCGAGACCGGATCCTCGCTTTCAAAACCTTGCGCACGCGCCATCGCAACCAAATCCACCCGCGGATCGTCGATGCGCTGACCGATCCAGCGATTTTGCGCGGGCCTACTGCGCATTTGGGCGACGCGCTCCTGGTGCATTTCGTCGTTATAGTAAGAGCGGTTGTCGGCGACTACGATCATCACGGGAATCTCAAAGTGGGAAGCCGTCCAAAGCGCACTCACTCCCATGAGATAGTCGCCGTCCCCGAGGACGCCAATGGTCAGCCGATCCGTGTCCTTGAGCGCCAACGCGGCGCCGATTGTGTGTCCCGGCCCCGTGCCGACGGCGCCGCCGCCATCATTTCCCATAAAAGAAAGCGGTCCGTCGAACTCATAGGCTTCTCCAGGCCAGCCGATGGGCAAGCGGGCAAACGTCACAGGCCGTTTGCTGGCAAACTCCCGCACGGTCATCGCCATGTCCCATAAAGTCATCGGCTGCCCGCGACTTGGAGACGACTTTTCCAGGGTCGCATCGTTCCAATGCGCGAGGTTTTTCATCTCGGGTCGGGTTTTGACTTTCGGCATCTTCTTAGCATCCAGTTCGTCGAGCAATTGCGAGATGAATTGATCGGGCTCTGCGAAGACGGGAACGTCGACTGCGGCAAGCGCCTGATGGTCCATGCTCCATCCGTTGGTGCGAATGCTATCGACCGAACAATGGATGATTGTTTTGTCCGCGGGATTCTGCGTTTGCGCTGTGCCGAGGCTCAAGCGAAACACTCCGGCGAGATCCAGCCAATCGAGACTGATGATCACGTCCGCCTTTTCGATCAGGGCTGTGGCGGCTTTACTTGGGCGCAAGCACGGCGCGGCGAAATGGAGAGGATGAGTCGTCGGGAACGCCGCCGGATCGTTGCTGCTGGTCAACACAGCCGCGCCGATTGCCTCGGCAAAGCGCACCCGGCGATCCCAGTCTGCCCGCTTGCGCGAGACGCGGCCCATGAGGATCAGCGGAAACTTTGCCTTGTCGATGGCTTTCAGAGCCGTCAGCACGGAGTCCCGCGGCGCTGCGGGTGAAGGCGCTGGCGCGAAACGCGCCGGATCGGGAATCGAAATCTCTTCTGCGAGCGGCGACTCCTGAAGACCGGCGTCGAGGCAGATATAAACCGGTCCGTAGGGCGCGGTGCGCGTGATCTGGTTGGCCCGCAGCACCGATTCCACCGCCGCCTGAGGCGAGGCCGGCTGATCGTCCCATTTGGTATAATCGCGAATGATCGACGCTTGGTCCTTCGACGTATGGATCCAGTCGATCCATGGACGGCGCCGATGCGCATCCACCGGGCCGGTGGCGCCGAAGATGACCATCGGGGTGCGGTCGCACCACGCATTGAAGATCGGCATGCTGGCGTGCATAAGCCCGACGTTGGCGTGCAATGCCACGGCCATCGGCTCCTCGGTCACCTTGCCATAGCCGTCGGCAATCGACACCGCATGTTCTTCGTGCAGGCAGATGACCATCTGCGGATTGCTGTTGCCGAGATAATTGACGATGCTGTCGTGAAATCCGCGATAGCTGGCCCCAGGTACCAGGGCGATATATTTGAGGTCCAACCTTCGGG
>WNFS01002153.1_pt1 | contig 16597 bp, 14 predicted proteins | sample 5400141 | NCBI WGS metagenome assembly WNFS01 (sample SAMN13153358, study PRJNA577476) | soil metagenome | isolation source: 60 cm saprolite under Madrone tree | place: USA:California | collected 2016-06-14
TCTCCAAGCTCCCAGGGGGCAAAGAACTGCGGTGGACCAATAAGCGATGTTTGTGTAGCGGGGATTATCAGATAACCGTCAAATCCAGTATCGACATAAGCAAGAACGATTGGAGAACGAAAAGCGCCGACAGCAAGCTCGCCCTCGACATACGGATATGCGGGGGTCACAACCGTCGTTGGCTGCGCCATTTCCCCACTCCTCTATTGCCGACCTTTAACAACACGAAATTGCCAGGGCCAAATTGCTTAAGCGCCCGATCCACGACTTTGACATCGTCCTTGTCAACAATAACTTGTCCATCCGGGCGAACGGCAGCAAAGGCTCCTCTGTGTTTAGACTCCAGGCCTTTTACGAAGCGATCATATAATTCTTCATGGCTAGGCATATTCATAAACAGACTTTCGCCCTATCGTCAGCAGCAAAAGCATATCAGAAGCAGCCTTCCATCACCACATCGCCGTCGAGAGGTGCCTCGAAATAACGAACGGTCCCGATCTGGTGGAAGATCGGGAACCCTAACACTGCTCAGAAGCCCCTCAACCTGGGCATACGTTTGCCGTTGCTTGGCGAGATAGTTGCGTTTCTGGGTTTCAGCATGCTTGTCTTGGTAACCCGGCGTCTATGCAGCCGTTGACTTTTGGCATAGGCGTCCACGTCTTTGTAACCAGAACACAAAAATTCCCAAAAATTTATTCCTCGATAACGACATGTCTCACACACGCTGAGCAGAACAAGATAATCTTGGATGCCACGCTCCGTGCTACTACCTCCAAACACGCGTCGGAGCGTCGCGAAGGATTTAATAGCATGCTCCGCCGCGTTGTTGTTCCATGGAACGTCATCGTACTCCAAGAAAGTAAAAAGTTTCTGTCTATTTTTCTCAAATCGTTTTTTATAGCCGACGCCGACTTCCGTCTCAAAATTGGTCCTTGTCAACCAACGGTAGAACTTGCCAACTGACCGTTTGTGTTTTTTCATGAAACGACACTTGAGTCCATATCGATCAATGGTTTCAACAATCGGTTGAACCAAAGACGCGAAACCGTTGGCCACTGACTTGAGTTCCTCATTAAACGGCTCGCGCAAAAGATCATTGTTAATATCCCGCATCAAGTGAATGAGACACTTTTGCTGAGGACACTCGATAGAATCGTAAACACTGTAAAAGTCAGACACCAAGACTCCCTTAAATTTCTTCAGGATATCTTGGATCCTCGTACCGTCGCGGTTTTCTGAGCCGAAGTAAGCTACATCTTCCTGATTTGCTAGGACCCAGACATAAGCATCTCGGCCATTGAGACTAACCTTCGTTTCATCAACATGTGCCACGGAACTCTTGGCTACATTTCGTAAAATTCTGTTAGAGGTTACTTTGTAAAAGTCGGCGGCAATCCTCTTAAATCTTCCGGCAGATTCCCGCGAAAGGTCCAAACCGAAGAACTGATTAATTAACTTTGTCGCGGCACCTTGTGAGATTTGCAAGTCAACCGTAAGAAACACCCAATACCGTATCAGATCATTACCATGTTTCCTTCGCGTCCAAGGTTCTTTTTGGGGCATAAAAGTTTTTCTGCATGTCCAGCACTTCTGCCGAGCATAGCGGTATTTGACAACCCAACGTTTTACGCCTGTCGGTGAGAATTTAAGATCGTAGACTGTTTTACTTCGTCGCTCCCACTTGTAGACTTTTTGGGACTTACACTCGGGACAAACACTCGCGCGTCGATGGACAATAATCTTGTTTATCCGGCATTTATTGTGTCGCCTAGAATCAAATCCCGGTACCACACAATTCAGTGGTCCAAGCTTGAACGGTCCCCATCCTTTCAATTTATTGGTATCGACAAAATTGAATTCTTCATTCGGTCCCGCGGTGAATAATTGACCACAGAGTCTAGACACGCAATGCGCAACCACCTGAAGAGCTTCGCAATCGCTGGTGTTATAACTCAAGAGGGCTTCCTTAACGCCCAGCTCTCCTGAGGCTTCCCAATAATGACGGGCGAGCAATGCTTCATAGCCGTTTCCAATTTCATCCGGCCATCTGTGCCCAAGGTAGCGAGCAATATCTTTTAAGCTATTCGAAGATGTTGGAAAATAGATTCGGCTGTAGATTACCGACAAAAGGTTAACTGCCTTCCGGATTAAACTTTCAACACATTCCGATTGTTCCTTTGACTTACAATAACGCTTGTTCATGACTGTCAGAAACTCCTTTTCGAAGTTTCCGAAATGAACAATTCGGCCAAACCCGTGCGCACGTAAGTCCATGAGTAGGTCATTCCACATAGTTTCCTCGTCACAACGATCGCCCGCCCAAAATGAATGTTGGATTGTCTGGCCGTTGAGACGAACCCGTAGCCCGGCAAGATAATAGAATCCATAGTCGGGAATGCCCTCCACGTCCAAAAAGCAATCATTGTCCTGAATCGTAAAAGTGGGCGCTCCAGCGACATGGATTTTATCCTCTCGAATCGCCAGTGCTCTTAGGGGATAGGAGAAATTCTCTGCATTTGAATGGGCGCTTTGGCGTCGTCTCCTTGGCCTAAACGTGTAGGAAAGTTGCTTGACTGAAAAGATTCCTTTGCCTTGTAACTTTTGTCGCTCCTTGAGGCTCATCTTGGAAAGAAGGCTCAAATCGTCCGTCTCCATAGCCTTCTCACGACACCGCGCTCGGAATTCACATTCGACGCAATGTCTGTTCAAGATCAGTGGCGGTTCCTTTTCTTGTCCAAGCAGCTCTGTCAGTCGTCGAATCTGGTCCTGCACCGCTTTGAGCTGGCTATTCAGTTGAACTTTCTTTGCACGTTTACTAACCCCGTCAACCAACTTGCCCACAAGGATACGTACTCCGGTAAAGGCTTGTAAACATAGGGCATCGTAAGCCAATAGGAGCTTTTCATGTCTCTCCGCGCGTTTGTCTAATTGACATCGACAGGGGAGCAATTGAGTCTTTCTACCTCGTAACTCCATTTTTTCAACAGCGTCAATCAGCGATCTCAGCTCTGCAAATCCAATGGAACAATTTATGTAAAGAGCAGATCCTTTCGCTGAAAAATCCTCCGTCGAAGAACTTTCTTTGATTTCGAAGCGGCTTTGTTTTCGAAGGAAATCTACTCCTTGTTGTCGTAGCCTATTTTGAAAATCCGTTTTCCACCTCCCAAATTTAGTTCGCTCCGCTGGGATTGTTGAGCTCATGAGATATGCCTTCGTCGGGCAGTTCAGGTATGCAGCGAAAAGTTCGTCGGTGATAACCATTTTTCCCTCGTGCTCTCTCTGTCGACAACTTGCGTTAACTTCAGAAACGTTAAATTCCTAACCGAAAGTCTGTGTCCGATCATCGTTACACGAGACGATGCAGGACAACCCAATCGGATAATCCCGGAGTGATCCCTGGGACAGTTGGCTATTACTAACGAGGGATAAGCGAAGAATCAATTAAGTCGATAGATGTCTATTGTTTCGTGAGTTGCTTAGAGGTCTGATCGACTAACAGGGACAAGAACCAGTCGCCGTCACGTCGGAATGGAAATATCAGGAAAGAAATGTTGGACGAGCAAGCCGATCATATATCCCAAGAGCGCAGCGCCCACTGCAATCGCAAAGAACTGCGCGCCGGAACGCGCCGGCGACTTGGCCGCTAAGCGGCCTTTTACAAAGCCTACTCCGAAGAGCACGAAACCTGATAGCACAATCGAAAGATACAAAGCGGTTCGTCCTGCAATCAGCAGATACGGCACGATCGGCACAGAAGCCCCAACCATGAACGAGAGCGCCATGACTAATGCTCCTTGAAAGGGCCGGTTAATTTCCGCCGATCCGAGGCCAAAGACTTTTTCCTGGAAAGTCCTGAGAAACGCGTTCTCTTGGCGCAAGAGAACTTTGACGACATTATAACTTTGCTCTCGCGCCAAACCTTCCTGATTCAAAGCCTTGAGCAATCCCTCAGCAGCCAAATAAGGTTCCTTTTCCGCCAGCACTTCGGCATCGCGCAGCTCTTTGTCGAAGATATCTTTCTCGGCGCTCGACGAAAGGTAAGAACCGGCCGCCATGGAAATCGCGCCCGAAAACATGGCAGTGAGGCCCGTGATGATCACAACCGCAGTGCTTTCGGTGGCACCTTGGACTCCCGTGAGAAGCCCCAGGGTGCTCATTAAACCGTCTTGAATGCCGAAAACAAACTCGCGTATGCGAGCCCGGCTTTCGATCAGCTCTTTCTTTTGCTCAATGGCCTCGAGAGCCATAGCGCTCAATATTTTAGGTTGAGATCGCCGGTGGGTTCACCGGGACGCCAATCGGATGGGCAAAGTCGCTCGCTACGCAGCGCTTTCAGGACCCGCAGCGTTTCTTGAACGCTACGGCCCACGTTGGTGTGACTTATAACTAGATAGGCGATTTCGTCTTTAGGATTAATAATAAACGTCGCTCTCAAACACACGCCTTCCTTTTCATCCAACACGTCGTAAATACGGCTGACTGTTTTGTCGTCATCACTCAGGAGTGGATAGTCAACACCGCCCAATTCTTCGGACCACTTGATATGACTGCTCACCGAATCCACACTGACACCGAGAATTTCCGCCTCCTCCGAGCGAAATTCCCGTGACAATTTGCTAAAACCCGAAACCTCGGTAGGACAGATAAACGTAAAATCGGCGGGGTAGAAAAAGAGTACCAGCCATTTTCCTTTATAGTCTTGAATGGAATAGTCCGAAACTTGCCCCTGGGAAACTCCCTTCAGCGTGAAATCCGGTGCCTTATCTCCGATCCGAACCATAGTCCATCGCGGGCAAATTAATCCTTGTTTTCCTCGGGCACAGATCTATTGATTGTTCCGCCAGAGCGAAAAGGTGTCCTTGCTTGGCGTCCCGGAAGTGGAATTGAACCAGGGAGCTTCAACTGCTGTTCCTTGCAGCACGCCGAAAAAGTAGATGCGCAACATCTGTTCCATGAGCAGGGGAAGCGGCAGGTCCCGTTTTGGCTGATACCAAGTATAGATCCAGTTCATCATACCGAACAGAGAGAAGGTCGCCACGCGTAGATCGATGCCCTTTCCACCTTCTTGGTTTTGGAGTTCGCCAATAAGATCCATAATCACTTTTGCGTAGCGGCGCTTGAGAACCAAGATCTTGACCTGAAACTCGCCGGTAAGAGATTCGTCTTCATGCGCCATTACCTTCATCTCATGCATGTTGTGGCAGAAAAAGCTCAAATGATTTTCGGCAAAAATCCGAATGCGAGTGCGTACGTCCATGTCGGGGGCCGCGGCGCGTTCCCAACGCTGCAACAACGTAACGAAACACCGTTCTTGGATTAAATAGAGCAATTCCTCCTTGGTCGTAAAGTAATAATACAGTCCCGCTAGGCTCATCTTCGTGGCGCGCGCAATGTCGCGAACCGACGTGCGGTGAAATCCCTTCTCAGCAAAAATTTTCGCCGAAGTTTTCAATATATATTGGAGCTTATCGTCGTAGTTGCGGGAAGTAGGTTCGAGCCGGTTGGACATGGATACGAAGCTATATTTGCAAATCACCCGTGGGGTGTCAACTTAAAGCTCCTGGACGAAATGAGGGCCTAAACGCTCCCTAGGCCAATGATTTCAAACGCTTCCCTATCGGTATCCGCCCTCCCATTCTACCTTGAATCCCCCCCTCCCATGGTGTATTTGTAAAAGCTCGGACTGTATGGATTTTGCGAATGTCATCGTTGAGAAAGACGACCCCATTGCTATCGTCACGCTCAACCGGCCCCAGCAACTAAATGCCCTCTCCTACGATCTAGTCAAGGATCTGTCCTTGGCAATGCAGGAACTCGACCATGACGACCAAGTCCGAGTTATGATCGTTACCGGCGGAGAAAAAGTCTTTGCTGCGGGGGCCGACATCAAAGAAATGGCCGACCAGGGCCCCTTCGATGCAAGAATCCAAGAGCGATTGGCCTATCGCGATCAAATCAACCATATCACTAAGCCCGTAATCGCCGCCGTGAGCGGCTTCGCCTTAGGTGGCGGTTGCGAACTTGCCATGAGTTGCGACATCATTATCGCCTCGGAGACCGCCCGCTTCGGCCAACCGGAGGTTAATCTCGGGATCATTCCCGGTAGCGGCGGCACCCAAAGACTCACCGCGACTGTTGGAAAGTATCGCGCCATGGAAATGGTGCTGGCGGGAGAAACCATGACCGCGGCCGACGCCGAGCGCTTTGGCTTGGTGAACCGTGTTGTTCCCGTTGAGCTGCTGCTGGAAGAAGCTAAGAACACAGCGAAAAAGATCGCTGCCAAGCCCGTTCTTGCCGTAAGGGCAGCCAAAGAGGCGGTACTTCAATCTGCCAATATGGCCCTCGATAAAGGTTTGGAGTTTGAACGCAAGTCATTTTACCTGCTGTTCGCCTCCGAAGATCGCAAAGAAGGGATGAAAGCCTTTCTAGAAAAGCGTAAGCCGGAGTTCAAGGGCAGGTGAGGAGTTAAGTCTCGCCGTGGCACACGAAACCATCCTCTATGAAAAAGAAAACGGCGTCGCTACCATTACGCTCAATCGCCCGCAGGCCCTCAACGCCTTTGTTCCCCAAATGAATAAGGAAGTGTTGGATGTTTTGAAAGAGGGTGAGCGCGATAAAGAAGTCCGGTGCTTCGTAATCACCGGTGCGGGCCGGGCGTTCTGCGCCGGACAGGATCTCAAAGGCCGGACGCCGGAACAAAAAGGCTCTCTGGGCGCTTCTCTCCGCGAGAAATACAACCCGATGATCCGGCTGATCCGGCAGATGGAAAAAATCGTCGTTGCCGCCGTTAACGGCGTCGCAGCCGGAGCGGGCTGCAATTTGGCCTTGGCATGTGATCTGCGCGTGGCTTCCGAAGAAGCGAAGTTCATCCAGGCTTTTGTGCGCGTTGGTTTGGCACCGGACTCCGGTGGTAGTTTTATTTTGCCGCGCCTTGTCGGCCTCAGCAAAGCCATGGAGTTGTTGCTTCTCGGTGAGCCCATCGACGCGCAGGAGGCTCAACGTATCGGACTCGTTGCTAAAGTTTTCCCGGCTGCAAAGTTTGCCGAGTCTACGAAGGAAATTGCGGCAAGAGTCGCCAGTGCGCCGCGCGGTATCGGTCTCATCAAGCGGGCGGTGAACCACGCGACTCTCTCCAGTCTTGAATCCGACCTGGAATACGAGTCCTACTTGCAGGAGATCGCCGGAAGGAGCGCCGACTACGACGAGGGAGTACGGGCGTTCCTGGAAAAACGGACACCGGTGTTTACGGGGAAATAGATTCAAGGTTCCCTGTTCCAGGTTCCGGGTTCAACGTTGAACTCGAAACGCGAAGCCTGAAATTACCAAAACCATGAGTAACACGACCGAAAGAATTGGAGTCCTTGGCGCCGGCACCATGGGCGCGGGCATCGCCCAGGTGGCTGCCCAGGCGGGCTTTGAAACTTTACTCTATGACATCTCTCAGGAATTTATCGACAAGGGTCTAGGTCGTATCCGCAGTTTCCTTCAAGGCAGCCGCGAGCGAGGAAAAATTACGGCAGAACAGGAAAAACAAATCCTTGATCGGCTGCACAGCACAACCAAACTTGAACCCTTCGAAGGAAGCAGTCTGATCATCGAGGCCGTTCCGGAAAAATTGGAGCTCAAGCGGGATATTTTTAAGCAATTGGACGTAATATGCGGCCCGGAGACCTTGCTGGCCACAAACACCTCTTCTTTTTCTGTCACGGCCATCGCGGCGAACACCTGCCAACCGGAGCGCGTTCTAGGTCTGCATTTCTTCAACCCTCCGCCGCTGATGGCGTTGGTGGAGGTCATCCAGGGCGACCGCACGACCGCGCAAGCAATTGAGAACGCGACCGACCTGATGCGCCAGATGGGCAAAACCCCGGCCCGCGCCAAAGATACCCCTGGCTTTATCGTTAACCGGGTTGCCCGTCCCTTCTACAACGAGGCGCTGCGAATATTGGGTGACGGCGACGCAAGTGTCGAAACGATTGATCGCATCATGAGGCAGGCGGGTAATTTTCGCATGGGTCCTTTTGAGCTGATGGACCTCATCGGTCACGATATCAACTTTGCGGCAACCGAATCGCTTTACCGATCGTTTTTTGAAGATCCGCGGTTTCGCCCAAGCCCTATTCAGCATAAAATGGTCATGGGAGGGAATCTCGGAAGGAAAACGGGTCGGGGTTTTTACGTCTATGACAAAAAGTAGTCTCGCCATTATCGGCGAAAGTCGATTGTCGCAAGAGCTGCTCGAACTCAGTCGTGGAGCCGGAATCGAGGCAGTTCTGCTTTCAGACCTAGCCGAGCTTACACCGACGACGCCCCTGGTGATTGAGACAAGTTCGACCCTCGTTGACAAGAAAAAATCGCTGCTCCAAAAGCTCGATCTGGCTTTGCCTGCTCCGGCCGTGATCCTCACCTCTTGCCTCGGCTTGGCAACTACTCTTATGGCCTCATGGACGGCGAAACCTGAACGCGTCGTGGGTTTTGCAACTTTCTATCCCTTCAAAGATAGAAAGGTCGTTGAGTTGGCGGGTGGCATACGAACCTCCGAGAGTGCGATTCAAAGCGCCGAACAACTTTTCAAATCAGTCGGCAAGGAAACGGTTCGGGTTAAGGATACACCCGGGCTTACTTTTCCACGGATTCTAAGTTTAATCATCAACGAAGCAGCGAGGAGTCTCGAAGAAGGAGTCGCCACGGCGGAAGAAATTGATGTCGCTATGCGGCTCGGCGTGAACTATCCTCACGGTCCGCTTCGCTGGGCGGATCAGATCGGCTTGGATGAAGTCCTGGCGGTGTTAGAGGGTCTGCAGCACGAGACGGGAGATGATCGCTATCGCCCGACACCCTTGCTGAAAAAATTGGTGGTCGCGGGTTTTCTCGGCGAGACTTGCGGCAAAGGTTTTTATTCATACCACGAAGGTCAGGTGAAACCATGAAAGAGGCAGTCATCGTTGCGGCCATGCGCACGCCTATGGGCCGGCACAGCGGAATTTTGAAAGATGTTCGAACCGACGATTTGGCGGCGTATATTATCGCCAAACTGGTGGATAAAACCGGCATCAATAAAGACGAAATCGAAGATGTCTACCTCGGTTGCACCAATCAGGCGGGCGAAGATTCGCGCAACGTCGCACGCAATGCTTCCTTGCTGGCGGGACTGCCCTACACAATCCCAGGAACCACTGTCAATCGCTTATGCGGGTCCGGACTCGAGGCGATCAACCAGGCGGGACGAGCCATCCAAACCGATCACGGCGATCTCTTCGTCGCCGGCGGCGTCGAGAATATGACGCGGGGCCCCTGGGTCATGGGGAAGCCGTCCAACGCGTTCCAACGCGGCGACGTCAATCTGTACGATAGCTCCCTCGGATGGCGTTTTCCGAACAAGCGCATGGCCGAGCTCTATTCTCTCATTAACAACGGCGAAACGGCGGAAAACGTCGCGGAAAAGTACCAGGTCAACCGCCGAGACCAGGATGAGTTTGCCTTGGGCAGCCACCAAAAGGCCATAAAGGCTCAAGAAGAAGGGCGCCTCAAAGATGAGATCGTTCCCTTCGAGATCGCCCAACGCAAAGGCTCGCCCCTCGTTTATGACACAGACGAAGGGCCAAGAGCCGACACATCCTTGGAGAAACTCCAAGCACTGCAGCCCGCTTTCAAAAAAGGCGGCACAGTCACGGCTGGAAACTCCTCTCCTCTTTCTGACGGCGCGGCGGCGCTTATTTTGACCACGCCGCAAAAGGCAGAGCACCTCAAGCTAAAACCGATGGTTCAGATCGTCGCCTCGGCTGCCGCCGGGGTTCATCCGAATTATATGGGTATTGGACCGATTCCCGCGACGCAGAAAGCGCTGAAAAGAGCCGGCCTGACGATCGATCAGATCGATCTGGTGGAATTGAACGAAGCCTTCGCATCTCAAGTGATCGCTTGCGTTCGAGAGCTGGGTATCGATCCCAATAAACTAAACGTCAACGGCGGAGCCATTGCCCTCGGTCATCCCCTCGGATGCAGCGGCGCCAGGATCATGACCACACTCATTCATGAAATGAAAAAGCGCGGCAGTCGCTATGGCCTGGCAACCATGTGCATCGGCGTGGGGCAAGGCATTGCCACCGTCGTCGAAAGCATCCATTAGAAAACGACTTCTGAAACAAAACTTCCACAATGTTCTAAGGATCAGGGAGAGGGTTCAAACCTGATCGATGCCGTTGACCCCACTTCACTGTCGCGAACCTTCTTCGATCGGGTAATTTTTGCCAACGGGTGTCCGGCTTACACCCAATAGTTACATGAGAAAATCGCACAAGTTCCTGTTGCTTTTTCTGATTGCTTTCGCAATCGCAGTGGTTGCTTTCATCCATGCCTTCAACACCCTGGCGGAGAAGAATCGCGAACAGGTGCATCAAGAGCTGCAGAGATTTTTGGGCAAGGACGCCACCTTCGATCAACTCGAAGCCAGCGTGTGGGGCGGCCTCGGCTTCTCTGCGCAAGAATTTCGCATTGCCGACAATCCTCGTTTTGCGGCCACTCCGATCGTGCGGGCCAAGGAATTGAAGTTGGGCGTGAGTTTGCTCCAGCTACTTCTTGGCAGAATCGTCGTCAACTCGTTGACCTTTCAAGCGCCGGAATTTCAAATCATCACCGACGAACGAGGGCTTTTGAACCTGTCCGAGCTGGCGATCCAAAAGAAGGAGTCGAGACCGTTTCCCTCCTTGCGAGTGACGCCGCCGGAGCGAAAACTCCTATCGGTAAGCTTCCTAGTCAGTAAAATAAAAATGAAAAATGGCCGGATTGATTTCATCGACCGTTCCGTTAAGGAACCCGCGGAGATTCGCATCAAAAACGTCGAGATGGAAGTCAAAGGGCTTAACCCTTCGGAAAAAACGAAGATCAAATTCGCCGCGGCGATTACCGAGGGACTGGGTCATGATGTCAGGATCGACGGAGAGTTCGGCCCGCTTTGGGGACAACACGATTGGTCCCAGCAACCCGTGCAGCTTGAGATGCGATTCGACTCTCTGTCCGCTACACTGCTCGCCCGCGCCTTGCCTTTTCTGAGAAACAGGATTCCGCACGAGCTCGATGTAACCGGCCCTCTGTCCCTTCAGGCAAAACTGGGTGGAACTTTCAACCGGCCTCGGATCACAGACATTTCGCTTAGGGTGCCTTTGTTCGGCTCTTCAAACTACAACGCGATTTTGGAGGGTGCGATGGAGCTCGCCGAAGACCGTCCTTGGTCAGAAGCGGAGCTGAAAGGCAAGCTGACCTTGACTTCAATTAATCTGACGCAACTGCGTAACCTGCCCCTGCTCAAACAAAGCCTTCCTTCCACTTTAACAACGGAAGGCTTCATAAGCGCCTATAGTCAGTTCGAAGGAACCTGGGCCAACCTCCGAGTCGGCGCTCTGATCAAGGCGGACAGGGGCGAATTTCGCTATAAGGATTGGTTTCGCAAGCCGGCAGGGAGCCCGGCTGAACTTAGAGCCAGAGTCTCGCGGCAGAAGAACGGCCTGGTTCTTCATGAATCCCTGCTAAGCCTAGGCAATGCGAAAATGATGCTTTCGGGGGTCGCTGAAGAGACGCCGGAGCCTCGACTGCGACTGAGGCTGCGTAGTGATTCAAACCAGCTAGCGGCATGGGGGCACCTGCTCTCTCCCTTGTCGTTTTATGGCGTCGGCGGAATCGTTCACTGGGACATCCTATGCGCAAACAACTTTACTTTTACGGAGGCCTGGGATCTCCGTGGCCAACTGAAACTTGCCAACGCTGAGCTGAGGCACAAGGGGAGTGGAAGAAAGATTGACGACCTATACGCTGACGTTTCGTTTTTAGGAACAGAAGCCCTCTTGGAAAACGGTTCTTTTCGCTTGGGTTCATCCCGCGTTACGATAGCAGCCAAAGTCGCAAACATGACCGCGCCCAGCGCGAGCTACAGACTGCGCTCGCCAGAAATCAATCTGCTCGATGTGCCGATCTTTCCCGCCAGCAAACCAAACCGAATCAGGAACGTAGCCGCCAGTGGAGAAATTCAATTGGAGAACGACGCTCCATTGCTGAAGGCAGCCTTGACTTCTTCTGAAGGGAATCTGGAAGACATTGCCTACCGCGATCTGCGGGGTGATTTGACCTGGTCGCCGCAGGGTATAAGCTTCAAAAATCTCTCTTTACAGGCTTTGGACGGGGTCGTTCGCTCTGACGGTTACTGGTCCGCTGGAGTCGAACAGCCGCAGCACTTGAAATTGAGATACCAAATCGAATCCATAGCGCTCGGATCCCTCCTAGAGCAAAAGTTTCCAACTCTAAGAAATCGCGTCGAAGGACAACTCAATTTTCGTGGCCAATTCGACACGGCAGTGCAAAATGGTGCGACGGTCGCGGAGGCCATTGAGGGATCGGGTGAGAGCGTCATTCATAATGGCACCATTCGAGATTTCAATTTGATCGCGATGATTTTTCCCAAGGGCAATGATTCCACTTCCTCCCAAACATCACCCCGGCTGCCGCCAAGTCTCACCGCTTTGGTGAATCTTCAAGATACGCCGTTTGACACTCTCAAAGCCAACTTCAAAGTGGTGCAAAAACGGATTCGCACCGATGATTTGTTGCTGGTGACTCCCGACTACACGATCACCGGAGTAGGCTGGGTCGGGTTTGACCGAACGACACAATGGAATGGGCTGCTGCTTCTATCGCCTCGCATCACGCAAGAGCTTCAACGAGAGTATAAAATGTTTCGGTATCTTATCGATCGACGCGGAAGACTATCTATCTCGTTTCGAGCGGAAGGCCGGTTTCCGAATATCAAGGTGAGACCTGAAAATCGTGCGTTGGCCCAAGCCCTTCGACGGGGTCTTCCTTCGAGACCAGGCGATCCTCCCGCGGGTACCGGTAAGAGTCCAGAGAAGAACGAAAAGAAAGGTTGGCTACCGGAAACTCTCGAACAGCTGCTGAGGCCATGACCGCTTGATGCTATGGGATTACAAGAAATCTACCTCGAAACTTTCTCTGAACATATCGCCTACATCAAATTTATTTTTGAGTCCTACGAAGAAGTCGGAATTATCCGAACCGTTGACCGTAAGAAAGCGATCATCGTACTTCTGGTCATGGAAGACTTTTTAGAAACGGCCCGCCGTATCTTGGACTCGATCAGGCACGACGTGCCGCTCATGGAAATCCGACGGCCCGCCGATATGAGCGACGACTGGCTCATGACCGAGCTCGCGGTGGAATCGGCGCGGAACCGACCGTAAAGCTCCCTGCCCGTATGTTTATGCAGCCCCGATTACAGACGAGCAAGAATCCGATGCGTTAGGAGACCCATGACCCGGGATTTTACAGCGAACGATCCCACGACAATGTCCTCTCAAAAGAGAATTCTCGATCTTTTTGCCAAGAAGCCCAAAACTCGTCTTACACCCATCGAAATCCAAAAACGCGCCGGTTTCGGAGTCGACGACCTCCAGTTGATCGTCGACTCCCTCAAAGATCTCGCCCGTGAGGGCCGAATCGTTCGCCTCAAGAAGAATCATTACGCTCTGCCGGACGGTCAGAACGTGGTCACGGGTAGAGTGCACGCGCACCCGGACGGTTACGGCTTCCTTATCCTCGACGACAAGGGATCGGAGGACCTTTATCTGAATCGTCGCGAGATGCGGCGGGTCATGCATGGAGACCGGGTCATGGTCCGAGTCGATCGGAAGCAACGGGGCGGCGTCGAAGCTCACGTCGTGCAAATTTTGGAGCGCGCACAAAAGAAGCTCATTGGGACTTACAATGAATTCGATGGCAAGGGCTATCTTGTTCCGATGGATCCGCGAATCGCGGCCATTCCGCTGCGCCAAACCGGAGCTAAACCCGAGAAGGGAAAGGTCATCGCTGCCGAGATCTCCCGATATGGCACGGCCGTATCCGGGCCGGAGGGAGAACTTGTGCAGGTGTTGGGGGACCCTGATGATCCGGAGGTTCAGGCTCAGTCGATCGTCTTCCGTTATGGTCTCCCAACCAGTTTCCCGGAGCCGGTTCTTCGTGAAATCGCGAGCGGCGCATTCTCCATCGGCGATCAGGAGATTACCGCGCGAACGGATCTGCGCAGTTTACCGATTGTTACGATCGACGGCGAGCAGGCCCGTGACTTTGATGATGCTGTGTTCGTGCGAAAAGCCAACGGTCATTACGAGCTTTTTGTCTCCATTGCCGATGTCGCCCATTATGTTGAGCCGGCTAGCGCATTGGACCAAGAGGCCTACAGCCGCGGAACCAGCGTCTATTTTCCAGATAGAGCGATCCCGATGCTGCCTGAGGCTCTTTCTAACGGCATCTGCAGCTTAAATCCCAACGAGGACCGGCTGACCAAAACCGTGGCCATGGAAATCAACGGCAGAGGGGAAGTTGTCGGCAGCCGCTTCTTTGACTCGGTGATTCGCAGCCAGGAACGCATGACTTACACTGCGGTGCGACGGATTTTGGTGGACCGGGATCAGGAGTGTTTAGAACGTTATCGAGATCTTGTGGATCAGTTCAAACTGATGGAAGAGCTGGCGCTATTGCTTTACGAGAGCCGCAGGGCCCGAGGTAACTTGGACTTCGATCTGCCCGAGGCAGAGATCATCCTCGACATCCAGGGAATGCCAGAGAACATCGTGCGCGCCGAACGCAACATCGCCCATCGGATCATCGAGGAATTTATGATCGCCGCCAATGAGGCGGTGGCCCGGCATCTAAAGGAACAAGACTTCCCGCTCCTCTACCGGGTGCACGAGGGACCCGATGAAGACGCGATGGAGTCCATTGCTCCGTTCCTCCTGAGCCTGGGCTACCGTTTGCCGCTGAAACGAGAAAGAATCACGCCGTTGGAAATGCAACAGCTCCTTGAAGCTTGTCGCGGCAAGCCCGAGGAAAAAGTCATCAACCATGTTGTGCTCCGCGCCATGAAACAGGCGCACTATCAACCGGAGAATATCGGTCACTTCGGCTTAGCCTCGACCTGCTACACGCATTTCACTTCGCCGATTCGGCGCTATCCCGATTTAATTGTTCACCGGTTGCTGGACAGAAAACTGCAGGGGAATAAAATAAAACCAAGCGAACGAGACGAGCTTATGGCGTATCTGGTGGAGGCAGGGAAGCGCACTTCGGAGCGCGAGCGAAACGCCATGGACGCCGAGCGGGAAATGGTGGATCTAAAGAAAGCCCAGTTTATGATGGACAAGATGGGCGAGGAGTTCTCCGGTGTAATTACCAGCCTGGCCAACTTCGGTTTCTTTGTAGAACTGGACCCCTATTTCGTCGAAGGTCTCGTCCGCCTCGCCACTCTGACCGATGACGACTATCACTACTATGAGAAAGAATACGTTATCAAAGGCACCCGCCACGGGCGCAAATTCCGTCTGGGCGACGCCGTCCGCGTGAAAGTGGTCCGCATCAATTCGTTTCGATCTGAAATCGATTTCGAATTGGTTCAAACGGGCAAAGACAGAAACTAGCTGAGAAAAGTTATTAGAGGATGCTATCCTTTCCTCAAGATAGTTGTTTTTGTGTCCATAGAATAGTCACCGGGAACGTATGATTTGACAAGTCTATCGAGCCTAAAGACAATCGCGTCGAGTCGATGTCGAACGAAAAGGTACCCACTCGCATTCGGGGGCTGAAGATCGGTGCACAGGCCGTGGGAGCGCTGGCCGTCGGCGCCTTGGCGATGGGTGCACTCGCTATCGGTGCTTTGGCTATTGGCCGGCTCGTGATCGCCCGCTCACGAATCCACAGACTTAAGATCGATGAACTCGTGGTCGGTAGTCTCCACGTCACGGATTCACCAACAACGTCGCGCCCATCCGGACTTGAAAACGAACGGGCGAAAAACGCAGAGAGCCAGCACTTCAACCAACCGACGAAGCTCGATAGGGCAATCAACAAGGTCTTCGGGCTTCTCGTTGGATTTGGGCTCGGTCTGCCACACAACTATCTGCTCCAAGTTCGTGGCCGAAAAAGCGGACGACTCTACTCGACTCCAGTGGATGTTCTCAGTCGAGACAACAAGCGATACTTGGTGGCACCCCGCGGATACACGCAGTGGGTGCGCAATGCCATCGCAAACGGTACCGTATCACTCCGGAAAGGACGGCGGTCCGAGGAGTTCGGCATACGTCTGCTTTCAGATGACGAAAAGCCGGAGATCCTGAAATCCTATCTCGACCGTTACAAGCTAACGGTGCAGCGGTATTTTCCGGTGCCCGCCGGCTCTCCCGCTGAGACGTTTCGACCACTGACCGGGCAGTACCCGGTTTTCGAGTTGATACCGAAACGATAGGCGTTCCGTTTTCTTGCATAAGTGACTGACCTAATCTTTCCACCCGTAACTTCCTCTTAGTCTTACGAAGTGGCACTCGCCCAAATATTCCTCTCGAATACCGCCGCTGTCTTTACGAATGCGAACTAAGGTTTGAAGCTCTTTTTCGCCCATTGGGAATACGAGATAACCGGGTATCTTCAGTTGTTCAACAAGCGGGCGGGGAATACAGGGTGCGGCGGCGGAAATGAGAACTGCGTCGTAAGGAGCATGCTCCTCCCAGCCAAGGGTTCCGTCGCCCACGAGAACCGACAC
>WNFS01001694.1_pt1 | contig 16589 bp, 10 predicted proteins | sample 5400141 | NCBI WGS metagenome assembly WNFS01 (sample SAMN13153358, study PRJNA577476) | soil metagenome | isolation source: 60 cm saprolite under Madrone tree | place: USA:California | collected 2016-06-14
AAACGCGCCACAGTTGCACCCTATTCGATGCTCTATCGATTTTTATATAATGCTCTGCAACGAGCAAGGGAAAAATCCAAAAAATACGGCGCAAATGCGCCACAGTTGCACCCTATCTCTCTTCGTAATCGCTGATGGCTTCGAAATCCTATTTTTCCACTTTTTTTGGTCGAAGGAAGAATGCAAGCAATGTAGCATTTCGGGGAGTTATAAGTCAGGGCTTTACAAAAGTCGCTCCCCCCGCTGGTAGGAATCGTCGTCCTAGTAAGGGCGAGGGTGGTGGAGTGGGGCGGTGGGGACCCTCCTCCTTTCGTCTTGCCTGAGTGCGGAGCACTAGCTGCGCAGCAGCGTTGGCAAGACGGATAGGTGCCAGCGGTCGCCCTCCAAGCCCACTCTTGGCAGTAACCATCGCTCGACTTTCAAAAAGCCCTGGTTATAAGTGCTACTGACTACGCATAGTATTCATCATGTGTTACAATACACCACATGTTTGAAAGAGGCACTATGAGGAAGCGCCTGGAGAGGGCGAGCATATGAATGACGTTAACCAGCAGAGCAGAAACATAATAGACATCCAGGAGGAGCATACTGTTCCCGACAACCCAACTACAGCTACTGCTGAACGTCTCTCGTCTGTCTTTAATCTCACCGATCGCCTGGCAATTTTCACCTATCTGGTCAATACCAATCGTATACGCTGGTATCGTGTGATTATGCGCTTTTTCTTCCAATGCCACCGCGAGCTGTACCGCTATCAACTCACGGCCCAGGAGGTACGTGACGCGGTACGGGCTGCCCTTGATGCCGATTACACGCTTGAACAATGCCAGAACGATCTTGCAGCCCTCAAAGAATGGGGGAATGTAACCACGATCTACGACTCAAGCCGGGCTACCTCTATCGCCAGCTTCCTCTCCCCGGCCTTGCTCTATCAAGCAACACCTGAGGGCATCGCTATCGAGACTTTTCTCGATGAGCAGGCGCGTGCAAATATGGGCAAAGGGTCATTACGCCAGGGAGACTTGCCCCACCTATGGAAATCATTGCAATTGCTCGATGAAGAGCTGCGCATGCCTGCGACCGGACTCACACCTGCCTGGGGCCGCGAGGTGACGGAAGAATGGCAACGAGCCTTTGAGATATGGAATACAATGGCGCGCGATGCCGCTCAATACCTTGCCAATATGATTCAAGCAGCGCAGCAAGGCCGCCCCGATCTCGAAGCATACCAGGCCTATAAAGCCGCGGTTGTGGCATATGTGCACGGCTTTGCTCAAGCGTTGACACAGTATAGCCGTCGCATACGCGTACTGCTTTCCGAGTGGAGCGAGACAGGCAAGAAAGAGCAGCTGATCAAGATCATTGCGCAGCATCTCGAACCACCCGCGCCGACTTTAGAGAACAGGTCCAGCGAGGCGGAGTTACTGCAAGAAGCGCGTAACCAGGTGGAAGCACTGATGAACTGGTTTACCCTGGGGAAGAATGCCGACTCCTTCCGCCGTAACGCTCTCGCCGAGGTGGATAAGGTTGTGCGGCGTGCGTCTGTACTGGCAGCCTCCGCTCGCCCAAATGCCAACTACGCCACAAACCTGAACCTGCTGGCTCACCAATTGTTACAGGCGAAAGATGGCGAGACGGCGCAGCAACTTTTCAGCCTGGCTTTTGCCAATCTTCTCCCCGTCCACCTGCCAGAAAGCCTGGCCGGTACGGCAAGTGCGACATATGATGCAAAAGACGGCAATGTGTGGCAGCAACCTCCTGGCGTCACACTGCGCTTGCGACCGATCAGCCGTGCAAATCGCGGGGAGCATCCCCTGGAAGACCCGGTGATTGATAACCGTACAATCATACGCAAGCTGGTTGTCCAATACGAGGAAAAGCTGCAGCAAGAACGCCAGCGTTTTGCGCAGTTATTTGCTACAGCGTATCTTGATATCGGGTTGATCAGGCAACTCTCCGCCGAAGAGCGTGTCGCACTGCTGACAGTGATTGATAGCTGCCTGGGCGATGCACGCCGTCAATACCAGGCCCCGGATGGTTCACTGATTGTCTTACTCAATCCCGACGAGCAAACATACACGGCTCTTCGCGCACCTGACGGGGTTTTACTCCTGCCGCGCTACTGCCTGGTGCGCGAGGACACGAAGGGGAGGTCAGCATAATGCAAGAGCACGAGATTCTGGCAACATCGACCGGCGTAGAAGCAGAATATCAAGAGCCATCATCGACAGCAGGTCGCAACAACCGCCTGGCAACATCGCGCCAGCGCACCTACACAGCCGAGCTGATGAAGGCACACGTGGCACTGATGGAAAGGGAAGTTATTCTCTCAAAAGAAGTTGATCTATTCCGGCTGGTGCATCGCCATTATTACACCCTGCAGAGCTGGCATGATCAGAATACGGGGTGGCGTATTCAACGCAGCGCGACCGTTATGCGCCTGGTACGCCAACTCAGCGCGACCACGCCCGGTTATGTCTATGACCGCCTGAGGGAACCGAGAGATTTTGCCTGCCTGACCTGGATTCTGTGGTTTGCCGAAAGCCGCCAGCTTAGCGGGCGTGGCAATGAGCAGCAATTCTTACTCTCGCAACTGGCCGAACAGATTCAAGAGCAGTCGCTTTCAGGCGTTGAGGGTGAAACAGCCTTCGATTTTCGCAGACCGGCAGATCGTTACAGCATCCAACGCGCCTTGCAATACCTGGGGGACCTCGGAGGTCTGCAACTGGTAGATGGGCAGACGAAGGAATGGGTCGAGCAAGCAGCCGACGCCGACGTACTCTACGAGTTCACCGACGTGATACGTTCCCTTGTTTCAGCATTCAATCCGCAGTTGCTGGCGATGGTTGCAGCTCACCTCGGTGATGGGGGAAAGACGCTCCAACCCACGCGGCTACAGGAGATCACAGGGGATCTTTTCCCGTTCGCGGGTATCAGGCCGCTGGTGCGAGCATGGCGGGCGTTACTGCTCGGCCCCGTATTGCTGAGATACGATGATCCCGAGGCGTTTGCCGAACTGGTGGCACATGCCGACGAGGTAGCCAATGAACTGCTTGAAACGTTTGGCTGGCTCCTCGATGTAAAACGTGATTATGCCTGCATTGTGCGGGCCAGCGGCATGTCTTCAGGTCCGGTCACCGGCCTTACTCCATTTGGCACCAGTGACCAGATGGCTTTGCTCATGTGTACAGCGATGCGAGAGCAAGTCACCAGCGGCGCGTGGCCCAGGCCCGACACCTACGGGTGCCTGCATGTTACAACCGAGGACATGAACGCGTTGTTTTATACGCTGCGCGAGCGTTATGGCGAGAACTGGGGCAACGAAGCTCGCAGCAAAGGTTCGCGCAGCTTGTTAAACGATGTCTACAAAAAGATGCGCCAGGTTGGCTTGCTGCGTGGGCCTGATGATGCAGGGAACGTGCTGGTATTGCCCGCTGCTGCCCGTTATACCGCTGCCTATGAGAAAGCGGGGCAGGAGCAAAAACCGGCGGAAAAGAATAAATTAAAAACAATGACCATGGCGTTACCCGGGTTGGACGAGTCAGAAGAAGGATAGCTGTAGAGGTCATTACGGAGAGGGGAAAAACAGATGCAATATACGCTCGATAGTTTTACGGAATGGTCTACCTCACCAAACGGTGCATCGGAGGAGACGCTGGACCATCGACTCGAGATGTTTGTCGAAGTGCTACAGGCCCAGGCAGGAGGGCCACGCGGCTATCGTCTGCGTCGCATCATATTGACAAACTTCTGGCTCTACGGGCTGCAAGAATTCGAGATACCCCATGGACGACTTTTTCTAGCAGGGGAAAATGCTTCCGGCAAATCGACCGTTTTGACTGCAGCGCTGCCTCTAGCCCTGGACGGCGATCTACGCCCTAATCGCCTCGACACCTTTGGCGGCCGCGAACGGCATATAGAGTACTACGTGCTTGGCGGCACCGAGTCGGCTACGCCCTACAGCCATGAGCGGCGCACCTCCTACATTGCGCTGGAATTCGAGTGGTGCGACCCGGATAATCCCCCTTTCGCAGCGGAGCTGCGCCAGCGGTGGGAGAATGGAGAGCTTGAAAGGACGCGCTTTCTTACCATCGGCATCAGCCTGGCAGGCAACGTCAACGCCAGTGACCGCATACGCCCTTTGCGTTTTTTGATTACCGATGGCTCGCGCCTGGGATATGATCTACACACCGTCTATGAAACAGGCAGCAAGCACGACAGGCGCGCCTTCGACCACGCCCGCTTCAAACAGCAATTAGAGGGGCACGGGATCATTTGTGACACCCAGACCGAATATGAACGCCAGGTTTCACGCTACCTGTTCGGTTTTGAGGATGTCAAGGATTTTCAGAAACTTATTAACCTGTTGCTGGTATTACGCCGTCCAAACCTGAGCAGCGAATTGAGCTTTTCAAAGGTACATGAGTACCTCAAGCAATCGCTGCGTAAAATTTCCGGTGAGACAACCTCTCATGTGATAGGCACGATTGAGCGTATCGACGCAATACAGGCGGAGAAAGAACGCATCCAGGAGGCCTATAGCGCTGCCGAACGCCTGCACACGTCACAGCAGAATCTCGCTCTGAGTAGGGCCCAACTGGCGGCCTGCGAGTTTACCAGCACACAACTGGCAGAGGACAGCGTGCAAAATCGCGTGGCGAGGCTGCGCAAAGACCTGCTCGCGACAGAAAATGAGCGCAGGAGAGCAGAAGAAGCTATACAAACGCTACAAGCAGAACAGTACCAGGTGAGCGGCCAGATCAAGGTGTTGGAAGCGAGCGAGGGACTCCAGGTCGCTAAAGAACTGGCGGCGGCGCGTGAGCGTGCACACGAGATGCAGGCACAGGTACAGCTGCAGGCACAGAGCATGGAGGCTGCACGCCAGTCAGTGCGAGCAAGCGCGGCGGGCCTGGAACGCCTGCGCGTACGTTTTGAAAAGATGAAGGCTGAGAGTGTTGCGCACTTGCGAGAACTATCTTCTGTGGCCACCGGGGAAAGCTACTGGGAAGTCGTAGCTTTTCAATTAGAAGAGGCGCTGCGCCAGGTGAGTGGTATCTCTACAGAGGCTCCATCCGCGCCAGCAGTACCCCTGATCGTCACAGCGTTACCAGGAGTGCAGTCGGAGGAGCGTATCGCCTGGCTACGTCAACTTGAAGAATTACATCGACAGCGAGAGAAGCTGGAGACAAATGTACAGCACGCCCGAAATCTTGAAACAACGCGCTTCCAGGAATTAGATCACTCGCGCAATCGCTTTCAGTCTACCCAGGACCGCTTCAACGAGGCCCTGTTCCTGCTCAGGAACAGGCTGGAGCAATTCACTTCCCAGGAATCCCTGCTGCGGCAGTTCCAGGAAACGATGCCGCTGCAAGGGGACGTCGTAGAGGATGACGCCCTACCTGGCCGCGTGGTAGAGCAATGCGCCGCCGCCCTGGACCACCATCGCCAGGTAATCGATACGCTTGAGAGCGAACTGCTCCAGGCAACAAACCAGGTGCAGGCAAGACTGAACGAATTACAGGTGTCGCAAGGTGGGAAGGCACGTGAGATCGAAGAAGTCAGAACACTCTATGAGCAGAAACGAGCCGAACCAGAGTTCACACCTTCGCGCCCGGCAAGGCATACGCTTGCCCGCGCGAAGCTCGCCGGGCAAGGCATCTGTGCCCTACCGCTCTACATGCTCCTCGATTTCACGCCTGAAATCGATTGCGAGAGCGAGGAGGCGGGACGTATCGAATATATGTTAGAGGACGCTGGCCTCCTCGACGCCTTAGTTGTGGCTCCCTCCCAGGCAGGCGCTGCCGATGCGTTACTGGCAACCGAAGGCCTGAGCGATTGCCGCCTGGATAGCGAGGCGCTCATCAAAGCATTGACTGCGCAGCCAGGTGGAGACAATCACGCAAACTGGCGGCATACGGCGGGATTCTCCGGCCTGCGCTTCGATGCTTCTGTTAATGACTTGCCCGGTGGACATGGCCTGGATTGGGAGCCAATCGTCACACCTATTTTGACGACTCTTGGTCAGGACGGCTCTCAAGGCAGGATAGCCATTGATGAAGCAAGGCTTACTTTCAAAGACGATGGCACCTGGACACATGGCTTACTCACCGGGCGAGCAGGAGGCGGAACTGCCAGGTGCATCGGCAAGGCCACGCGCTTGCGGGTACGACAGCGCGAACTCGATGAAATTGCGCGGCAACGAGCACAACTCGACGACGAGTTGCGCGAACTTACGCAGCGTATTATGCACTATGATGCGCAATTAGCAGAGATACAGGAGAAGCAGGCACAGTTACGCAAAGTACTCCCCAACAGCGGCCTGGAGAAGATTTTTGCCGAACTCGACCAGGCAAAAATGGCCCTGGATGATAGCAGGAATACGTATCAGAAGGCGCGCCTGCAGACACAGGAGGCGAGGCAGCATTACAATAACCTGGCTGCCCGGCTAGAGAGAGAAAGCAACGGCATCGCGGCCTTTGCCGGCGACCCGAAGCAGGTCCAGAGTGCATTGCTGGGAGTCATCAAGCTCAAAAATCAGGCGCAAGCGCTGCAAACGCAACTGACAGCCCTCATCCACACCTGGGAAGAGTTCCAGCAAACAAGAGACGCACAGGTGCAGGCAGCAGTCAATGAAGCCACCATCGCCCAGTTATATGAACGCATCCGTCATCAAGCGCTACAGGCGCAGGCAGAAATTGAAGAACTGCAGCGCATCGCTGAATTGTCTGACGCTGAGGAACTGAGTGAGCGGCTACAGGCATCGCGTACGCACTATGAGGCACTTATCACGAACCTGAACCAGGCAAAAATTGACTTTAGCCTTGCGAACGAGCGTGCCAACAACACTACAACCCTGCTGGTCGAAGCAGAAGAACGCTTACAACAGGCACAGCAGGAGCGCAGCGAAAAGCAGTCACACTTTGCTGAACTGCTGGCAGCGTACCCGGTGGAGGAACTGGTAACCGCGCAGCAAATCGCCGCTGCGGGCAAGCATATCAGCGCGGCTCAGGGGCTGCTCGGCGGCGTTCTACGTGAAGTGGATATTCCTGCTCGCAAAGAGCAGTTGGAGGGAGCATACCGGGAGGCATACAACGCGCTCTCGCGCATATTCAACCGGGAGCAACCCATCCTGCTTGAATATGGGCCAGACCTGGATGACCGGGGGCTGGTACTTTTCCTCAATGAAAACAGGTGCAAAGCAGTCGAGCTACTCGAAGTACTGAGTGAGCGCATTGAGATGCAGAAATTGCTGCTCAGCCAGGAAGAAACGAAGCTGTTTGAAGATTTTCTACTGCACGAAATTGCCGAGGCGATTCGCACGTCTATCTTTGAGGCAGAGGAATGGGTACAACAAATCAACAAAGTGCTGAGTGGTCTTCCCATGATTGGTGAACACTATGCCTTACAGTGGAAGCCGCCAGCGGAGTACGATCTAACACAACTGGGCAGCCACCTGGCGCAACATTACAAACTGCTGCGCAAACCGGCACAGGCGCTCACAGTAGAAGAGACGGAAACGCTGATGAGTGCGTTCCGCCAGGAAATCGACTCGGTACGACTGCGGCAGCAGGAAAACGCCGGTATGAACTTCATGGATGCACTGGAGCAGGTCTTCGATTACCGCGAGTGGTTCCACTTTGATGTCCTGGTCACACCTATTGGTGGACAACGACAGCGCTTGACCGACCGCGTGGCGGGTACGCGGAGTGGAGCAGAGCAGCTTTTCGCGCTCTACGTGCCACTCTTTGCGGCCCTGGGCGCTCTCTATAGAAGCGCTGCGCCAGGGGCACCAAGGTTACTCGCGTTAGATGAGGCATTCGATAAGGTGAGCGTTGCCAATACACAGCGCATCATGGAATTTCTTGTCTCACAGGACTTCCAGTGGATGATGACAGGGCCGCAAATCAGTGGAACAGGGGCAAAGATAGCCGCCTGCGCCAGGTACTTGATGATTCATGAAAAAGGCTCGCCGATTGCCACGGCCTCGGCTTCTTTCTGGAGTGATAGCAAGTCGCTTTAGCGAGGGGAGCAAAGTTGAACGACCAGCAGGACGCACAAAAAGCCGCCGCATTTTTCACCCAGGCAGGGCTATCCCGGCTGGCGGCAAAACTGTATGAGAAGTATATCGAGGTCGGACAGGTGGGAGGGCAGATCATGCTGGAAGACTGCACAGCGGTTGAGCGGCGCAATATCGCCAGCTTTCTTGGCAGACCGCTCTATCCCGATGCAATGATTAAGGTCAGGCTGGCAGATGTCGAGAAGGCGCTCAAGTACAGTTTTCATTGCACATTGCCCGCTATGCTGCGTGCCTGCTTCCCTGACAAGGCATTTATCACCCGCAGGGAGCAGCGGGCCATGCACGCTACGCAGCAGGCACATTTTCGCGCGGCACTGGCCTCTATCGCGGGGGAGCTTCCTGAAAACTCACGAGGGCGATACTGGCTAGAGCAGGGCCTGCACGGGCAAGATTGGCTCTTTTCTCGTTACAAGAATGCGCCAGCAGAGGAACAGAAGCGACAGCTCGGCCAGGTACGGTACATCGCTCACCTTCTCGACCAGTTGCCGCGCCCCGCTGCCCCTGAACGATTAGCACTGTTTGCCCAACGCACCAGCGGCGATCCTCACGCACTCGACCCCGGCAGGGCAACCGGTCGTCTCTTCCTACTCGCACTCGGTGACCTTGCAGACATGCTGAATCACGAGGAGGGGCGGGACGTGTATAGTAAGCAGAATCCTCTTCCCGTAGGGGCGAGGGTGGTGAGGAGTGGCAGGGAGGGCCTTTATGGTCGCCCGCTCGGTCCCCCTACTGAACCTGGACCCAGTAAGCATCCAGGGGAGAGCGTAGAAGTTCTACCCGCAGCAGCATCTCTACAAGATCGTGCACAAGAGCTACACCTGTATACCAGGGGGGGGCTACTCGTTGATACCATCTCTTCCAATGTAGCGGTGTTCAATCTCGCAGGCGCTACGTATCGTGATGGCACGCCTGATCCACTTCCGCAGGCAGCGGGCGCACGTGTCTTGCTTCTCCCATTGCGCCAGCTACGTGAGTGGCAAAGTGTGGTGCCGAAACAAGCAGATATCTACGTGGTAGAGAATCCCCAGGTTTTTGAAGAGATGATTCTGGGATCAAATAGAACGCTGGTATGCACCTCCGGCTGGCCCAGTGTAGCAGCCTTAACCCTGCTCGATTTATTGCTGGCAGCATCCCCCAACCATCGCCTTCACTACAGCGGGGACTTTGATCTAAAGGGGTTGCAAATCGCCAGCGCTTTGATGGCACGCTATCCAGGCCGCTGTCATCCCTGGCACTTTGATGCCGGCTCTTATGAAGTAGCTCTACGATCTGATGGCGTCCCGGCACGTACAAGCGAGCTGGATATGCTCAATACGCTTCCCAAAGACTTTGCACCGCTGGTAGCAATGATGCAGGAGAAGCAAGTATGGGCCTATCAAGAGGGCATTACGCAGCTATTGATAGACGACACACGGAAGAGCGAACTCAATTCGCCGGTTCGATGACCTCAATGTTGTCCTTGCCGCCGTACACATCCCACCAGGGTATCGCGCAGCCTGCCAGCACGTTGTTAACAGCCTGGATATTTTGCACGCCGCGCGCTTCGAGCCAGCGCTCCAATGCAGCGACACCTTCATGCGCGAAGACCGGAATGCCTCCCTGCCAGGTCGCACGGCCGCATAACACACCCGAGAACTTCGCTCCCGCTTCAGCAGCCAACTCCAACATTTCGCAGAACACCTCGTCGCTGCTTCCGGCGCTCAGGAAGATGAACGGCCTGGATGCCACACCTGCCGCGCTGCGGAAATGCTCGATGGCCTCCAGGCGCGAGTAAGCTACCCCCTCCCCGCCAAAAGCGCGGGTGCCGCTCACGAAGGCAGGATTGACGGGCAGTTCGACCTTGAGCACGTCCACGCCATAGCGCGGCCTGGAAAACTCCTCCATGGCGCGTGCGACGTATCCTGGCTTCTTCCTGGCAAACGCCAGCCCTTGCTCATCCCCGAAGGCGTCGTCGTACATCAACGGCTCCAGGAAAAACGGCACGTCTAGCGCAATACATTCTGCACCAATGCGCTCGACATAAGCCTGCTTGACCTGGTTGATCCGCGCAGTATCAAACGGGTTATAATACAACAGAATCTTGATGGCCTGCGCACCGGCCTCAACCAAACGCCGGACGCTCCACTCCGGCAGCAAGTCGGGCAGGCGACCTTGCACACTGAAATCGTAGCCAGATTTTTCGTAGGCAAGTATCACCCCTGTGCCAGGAGCACGCCTGGTAAGCGCCCCGAGGCCGTATTCTGGATCTAAGAGAATCGCGCTGGCGTAGGGCGCGAGCACGTTTGTGACCGCAGTCTTAAAGGCGAGCATATCTGCGGCCGTCGCCTGGCCATACGCACCGCGTGACGCGGCAATCGCCTGCAAGAGATTCCCACGATGATCCACCGCCAGCGCTGCGATGATTCCACGTTCATCCGCACAGGCGTTCATACCCGCAAATTTACCCCTGGTGATCTTGACCTTCACCATATCCTCTGCTCAATTTCGCTGAGACGAACAGGTCGATGTTCGATGAGAGACTTACGCGCCGCCAGCGCCATGACCACCGGGACACGCCCATCATATCCTGTGACGGGAACAGGCGTATCCTGGAGCACGGCATCTACGAATGCAGCCATCTCAGAAACAAAGCTCTCAGCATAACGTTCGACGAAGAAATAGAGCGGAAGATCACGTCGCACGCTGCGGGCATCGCTGATAATGGCAGTGTTCGGGTAATTGTTTCCGGTAGAGATAGCCCCCGCACTGCCCAGCAGTTCCACCCGCTGGTCATAGCCATAGACGGCATGGCGGCTGTTGCTGATCGTACCGATTACGCCGTTGGTAAATTGCAACATGACAACTGTATTGTCTGAATCACCTGCTGCAGCGATGACCGGATTGCTCATGGCGCTCGCCAGAACAAAGATCTCCTCTACTTCGCTTCCGATCAAAAAACGGGTCATATCGAAATCGTGGATCGTCATATCGAGGAAGATGCCGCCAGAGGCGCGGATATATTCAACCGGCGGCGGGGCAGGGTCACGGCTGATGATATGAATCACGAGCGGTTGACCGATCTCTCCCTTTTCCACAGCCTGCCGCACGCGGCGATAATTGGCATCAAAACGCCGGTTAAAGCCGATCTGCAGTTTGATACCGGCGCGTTTCACGGCATCCAAAGCCCGGTCAATCGACGGCAGATCGAACGCGACCGGCTTTTCGCAGAAGATGTGCTTGCCAGCCCGCGCAGCCTCCTCGATGATTTGTGCATGGGTACCGGTAGATGAACAGATCACTACTGCCTGAATATCCGGGCGATCTAATACGGCGCGGTAATCCTGTGCAGCGAGAGGAATACCGTAGCGCTCCGCCGCCTCCCTGGCCACCTCTTCGAACGCATCCGCCACCATAACCAGGTCGGCTGACGTGATACGCGATGTGAGATGCTCAGCATGCAGGCGCCCGATGCGTCCCGCGCCGATCAGGCCCATCTTCAATGTATGTGCGGGCATGGCATCTTCCTTCCTCGAACGCTAAAGCCCGATGGTTCTCAGATACTCCCGGTTACGCTGGGCGCTTGCTTTAGGGCTACCCATGCCGGGGAGAATATCCTGCTCCACGACAATCCAGCCGCCATAGCCTCGCATATGAAGCCAGTTAGCGACGGCGGCGAAAGGCACGCTGCCCTTGCCCAGTTCACAAAACACCCCGTGGCGTATCGCAGTGAAATAGTCCCAGCCATCTGTACGAGCCTTCCCGGCGACCTGCGGCTGGCAGTCCTTGAAATGAACATGCCAGATGCGCTCGCCGAAACGGTTCAGCCCGTCCTCGACACGCCGGCCACCATTGCTGCCAGTACCATAGAGGTAGTGGCCGGTATCGAACACCAGCCCCAGCAGGTCCGGATCGGTCATGTCCAGGAAACGAGCGATCTCTCCCGGCGTTTCGACATACCCGGCACAATGGTGATGAAAAGCCGTCTTCAGCCCGGTCGCATCACGCACAGCACGCGCGATACGCTCAGCACCACGAGCAAAGGTTGCCCATTCCGCCTGGCTCAGGCCCATCTCCGGTGTGACACGCCCGGCGTACTGCGTGCGCACCGGGTCGGTGCCGTTATCATCGGCGAGCACGACGAGAGGCAACGGATTCCCCCTGCTGGTGTCCGCCACCCCGGCGAGCAATCGCGCAACCTCCAAGGCGTGGGCTTCCCCACTGGCATGCACACCCGGGTCTTTCAGAGCCACCGGCACAAACGCGCCAACCATCGCCAGCTTTCGCCGTTCCAGTTCCTCGCTGAGAGCCGCCGGGTCGGTGGGCATGTAGCCCCAGTCGCCCAGCTCGGTACCGGCGTAGCCGGTATCACGCAACTCGTCGAGCATCTGTCCGTAAGCAATCTCCTCGCCTTCTAACCCTTCAAATTCAAGCGCTCCCCACGAGCAGGGCGCATTGGCAATACGGATATCTGTCATGCAGTTCCCCTCATCTTTTTGCCTGAGAAAGGGGCGACGCCCCTACCCGGCTAGAACTTGCGCGACCAGTCGCTGGGCCAGCGCTCGACTACAACCTTCTTTTGTGTGTAGAATTCAACGGCATCGCGCCCCTGGGCATGCATGTCGCCGAAGAAGCTTTCCTTCCAGCCAGAGAATGGGAAGAAAGCCATCGGGGCCGCCACACCAATGTTGATGCCTATATTCCCCGCCTGCGCCTCGTAGCGGAACTTCCTGGCTGCGGCACCGCTGCTCGTGAACAGGCAGGCCATGTTGCCAAAGGAAGCGGCATTCACCAGGTCGATGGCTTCATCAATCGTCTGTGTATGCATCAGGCTGAGCACCGGGCCGAAGATCTCGGTGCGGGCAATCTCGCCGCGCGGATCGACATCATCCAGGATCGTCGGGCGGACGAAGTAGCCGCGCTCGTAGCCAGGGATCGATGCAGCACGGCCGTCGACGATGACTTTAGCTCCCTCGCTCACTCCCTTCCCGATCAACGACTCGACGCGCTGCTTGCTCTCAGGGGTGATCACCGGCCCCATCTCGATCTCGGGGTCCAACCCGTAACCGACCCTGCGGGTCGCCGCCGCGTGAGCGACCTGTTCCGTAAAGATTGAGCGAGCCTCGCCCACGGTGATCGCCACCGCTGTCGCCAGGCAACGCTGACCCGCGCACCCGAAGGACGAGTCGGCAATGATGCGGGTGGCCATCTCCATGTCGGCGTCGGGCAAGACGACGACTGCATTCTTAGCGCCGCCCTGGCATTGGGCACGCTTCCCGTTGGCGGTCGCCCGGCCGTAGACGTACTTTGCCACTGGCGAGGAACCGACGAAGGAGATAGCACGCACGTCCGGGTGATCGAGCAGGGCATCGACAGTTTCTTTCGCGCCGTTTACCAGGCTGAGCACACCCGGGGGAAGGCCTAACTGATCGATCACCTCAAAAACCCGGCTCATCGTCATCGGTACCTTCTCCGAGGGTTTGAGAATGAAACAATTGCCGCAGGCAATGGCGTAGGGCAAGAACCAGAGCGGGATCATGCCGGGAAAGTTGAAGGGCGTGATTGCAGCGACGACTCCTACTGGCTGGCGCAGCATGTGTTCATCAATGCCGGATGCGATATCTTCGACGTTGTAGCCCATCATCAGCGATGGGATGCCGGTCGCAACCTCGACGTTTTCGAGACCGCGCTGCAGTTCGCCCCGCGACTCGGCGAGCGTCTTGCCGCACTCCTGCGTCGTCAGGCGCGCAATCTCGTCGAAGTGCTCCTCCAGCAGCCTCTTGAGCTTGAAGAGGTACTGGATGCGCTCGACTGGTGGCGTTCTCCGCCAACCGGCGAAGGCTGCCTGCGCGGCACGTACTGCTTCGTCGACCTCGTCACGCGATGAAAGCGGCACGCGCACCATCGTCTCGGCAGTCGCAGGGTTGCGTACATCCAGAAATTCGCTGGCTCGTGAACGTTTCCAGATACCCCCAACATAGTTGAGCAGTTGTCCATCCTGTATCATCGCTTACCTTCTCCATCTGTTGGCTCGGCGTATTGTTGCTCCGCCTTCTCGAATTTCGACGGAAGCTGCTCAACGTGCAGCCCTTTCGCCTCCGCCTCAAATTCCTGCGCTGCCTTCACCAGCGCTGCGCCGGCCTTCTCATCTGTGCGCGCGAACTCGGCCAGTTCGTGGCTCAGCTCCTCCAGCGCTTCGCCCCCGGCCATCATCCCGGTCAGTTCCTCGCGGCTGATTTCGGATTTGGCGAACGTGCCATAGCTGCTCCCACGATTGAGGATCGTGAAGCGGTCGCCAACCGGATAGGCGTGATGCGGATTGTGCGTAATAAAGATCACTCCCAGCCCGCGCGCGCGTGCCTGGGCAATATAGCGCAGCACGATGCCCGCCTCTTTCACGCCCAGGGCGGCCGTTGGCTCGTCGAGGATCAAGACTTTGGCTCCAAAGTACACCGCGCGCGCAATCGCGACGGACTGGCGCTCGCCACCGGACAGGGTGCCAACTGGCTGCCCAGTATCGCGCACCTGGATACCTATCTTCGCCAGTTCCTCGCGCGTCACGCGGTCGGCGAATGCTGCATTGTAGCGGCTGAATGGTCCCCAGCCCTGTGTTGGCTCCGAACCGAGAAAGAAGTTGCGCGAAATGCCCATCAGCGGGATCATCGCCAGGTCCTGGAAGACGGTGGCAATACCCGCGCCGAGCGCATCGCGCGGGGAGGAGAATTGCGCTTCTTTGCCCTCAAACATGTAGTGGCCATCGCTGGGCCGGTAGACGCCGGAGAGGATTTTGATCAGGGTTGATTTGCCCGCGCCATTATCGCCGAGCAGGCACATCACCTCGCCCGCGTGCACGCTCATCGAAATGTCTTTCAGCGCAATCACGCTGCCGAAGTATTTTGAGACGTTTTGCACTTCGATCAAAGGAGCAGTTTGTGCATTCATCGTCGCGCCTCCAATGCCAGTTTGCGTACATAGCTGTTGAGCAGTACAGCTAACAACAGTATTACTCCAATGACAGCCTTGTACCAGTTAGCATCTACGCCTGCGAAGAGGATGCCCACCTCTACGATGCCAAAGGCCAGCGCCCCGAACATGGCGCCGATAGCCGAACCGTAGCCACCCGTGAGCAGTACCCCTCCGACGACCGCCGCGACGATCGCTGTGAACTCACTTCCCACGCCGCGCTGGACATCCGCGCTGGTAAAGGACACAACCTGGATAATCGCCAGCAGGCAGGCGCAGACAGCCGTGCCTACGAACAGCAGAATCTTCACCCGCGTGACAGGTACGCCGGTGTTGCGTGCCGCCTGGGCATCCCCGCCCACGCCAAAGATCCAGTTGCCGAAAGAGGTGCCCAGCAGCAGCCATGTTGCCAGCGCTACCAGCCCCAGAGCCCAGATAATTTCGATGGGAAATTGCTGGCCGCCGCCGAGCGCGGTGGCGAAGATCGCGTGGGCGGCGCTATACCCTGGCACCTTGTCGATGCCGCTCACCACAGTCAGTCCGGTCACTTGGGTGGTGATACCTGCCGTCGCGCCGAACAGAATGTACGAGGTGCCCAGCGTGACGATGAACGATGGCAGGCGGGTGCGCATGACCAGGTAGCCGTTCAGCATGCCGATCAGCACCGCAAAGATCAGGGCCACGACAATTGCTGCCCAGATGTTCCAGCTGTACTGAGTAGTTAAGATGGCGATCATCATACCGGTTGCGCCAACCGTCGCACCAACCGACAGGTCAAATTCCCCGCCAATCATCAGCAGTGCCACAGGTACTGCCAGGATGGCCAGTTCAGCCGAGACACTCAGATAGCTCGATGCGGCTTTCAAGGTGACAAAATTACTGCTCCCCGCGACGATGGCGAAGAAGATCCACACCGCTATTGAACCGGCAACAGCTCCCGTTTCCGGGCGGACCAGGAGTCGGCGGAGCGGATTGACTCGCAGCATACGCTCGCTTGTGATAACACTCATATTTCCCTCCATTGGAAATGTAGGGGCCGGTCTTGTCGTCACCCGCCTCGAAACGGGCGACCACAAGGTACACGACTTTGTTAGCCGCTCGCCTCGAAACGGGCGACCACAAGGGTCGCCCCATGACTTCGTTAGCGCGTCCCCGCCGCTGTCAACTGGATCACCTGGCTCACGTTAGACGAATCGACAAAGCCGGGGCCAGTCTGGAGGATGCTGTTCGCGATGGTATTGAGATTCGTCTTGTACAGCGTCAACAAGACGATGGGCAGGTATCCCTGGAGATACTGCTGCTGGTCAATGGCAAACAGCATCTGACCATTCTTGATCGCATTTAGTACATCAGACGACAGGTCGAAAGTAGCCAGCTTAATCTGTCCGAGCTTGTTCAGGCTCTGGAGCGCTTTGATGGCTGGAGTAGCTCCCGTGGGGCCAAGCGTCAAGATGCCATCGATACTGGGATCACGCTGAATTGCAGCCGCGATACTCTGCTGGGTCTGCGTCGGGTTAGTAATAGTGACTCCTATCTCAGTCATTGTGCCGCCTGTCTGCGCCAAACCTTCCTT
>WNFS01001695.1_pt1 | contig 16586 bp, 14 predicted proteins | sample 5400141 | NCBI WGS metagenome assembly WNFS01 (sample SAMN13153358, study PRJNA577476) | soil metagenome | isolation source: 60 cm saprolite under Madrone tree | place: USA:California | collected 2016-06-14
ACGCCGCGCCAAAGCCGGCGCAAGATGCGGTCGCTGTTTCAAGCGGGGTTTTGCATCATGGCTGTCAGCCTCAAAGTGAACGGTGCGGTGCACAGCGTGGCGGCCGAGCCGGACACGCCGCTGCTCTACGTGTTGCGCAACGATCTTGGCCTCAATGCCGCCAAGTTCGGCTGCGGGCTCGGCCAATGCGGCGCCTGCGTGGTGCTCGTCGACGGCGCCCCGATGCGCTCCTGCATCACGCCAATCGGCGCGCTCGGGCAATCGGAGATCACCACCCTCGAAGGGCTCGGTACCGTCGAGCAGCCGCACCCGCTGCAGGCCGCTTTCATTGAGGAGCAGGCGGCGCAGTGCGGCTACTGCATCCCCGGCATGATCATGTTGGCCAAAGCGCTGCTCGACCGCAGCCAGCAGCCGAGCGAGGCCGAGGTCCGGCTGGGACTTGCCGGCAATTTGTGCCGCTGCGGGGCCCATAACCGGATTGTCCGCGCGGTCCTCAAGGCGGCGCAAATGGGCGGGAGGATCTGATGAACGAACACCATCCGAGACCGACACCCGCGCCATCTTGCGCCACAAGCCCGACTGCGGCATGTTTCAGGTGGCTCCAGTGCGATGGTCGCGTCACGGGACCGCGGGCACTCGACCAGGGGGAGTGTTAAGACATGACCAACAATCATTTTCCGACTGTTTTTGGCGTTCTGGTCGTTGTCGCCGCGCTGGCCGCGCCGACAAATGCCGTTGAGCATGCCGTTGAGAGGCCCGCGCTGGCCACGCCGGGAAACGCCGCTGAGGCCCAGGCCATCCTCGGCGCCAAGTTGCTGGTTTGCAACACATGCCACGGCGACAACGGCGTCCCCAGAAATGCAGCCACTCCGGTCATCTGGGGTCAGCAGGAAAATTATCTCGTAAAGCAGTTGCACGACTTCCATAGTGGCGTTCGCGACAACGAGGTCATGGTGTGGATGGCAACAGCCCTCACCCCGGCAGAACTGGGCTCCGCAGCAGCCTTTTTCGCGAAAAAGAACTGGCCGGCGCGGTCCGCCGGCGCCGCCGCCGCGTCGCCGCCCGCCATCGTGGCGGTATGCCAGGCTTGTCATCAGCAGAACTTGGCTGGTGGGCTGCCGGCGCCGCGGCTGGCCGGCCAGAGGTATGAATATCTGGTCGAGTCGATGCGCAGCTATGCCGAAGGTGAGCGCACCAACAATGCCGAAATGATGAACATGATGAAGGCGCTCTCGCCCGCCGAGCGGGACGCGATGGCGCGGTACATATCCGGCCTTTGATCGGCAGCAGCGCAGCTGTGCCGATGCTCCGGCAACGCTCCTGATTGTTTTGGTTGCGGGTATTCAGGCCGACATCACGCCAACCTGAAGCGATCGCCTTGCGTCAGACACAGAACTCCGGTTGACACATAGACGATCCTACTGAACACTATGAAGTTGGTTTCGGGCCAAGGCTAACCTACTGAACGCGATAAGTTCGTTTCGGGCCAAGGCAAAGTTCAAATCGGAAATTCGGAATCACGGGAGGCAATTATGGATTCCAATGGATCTGGCCGCAGGCGGTTCCTAAAACACGCTGCTGCACTGGCCGGTGTGGCCGCAGGCACAGGTGCAGGCGCAGAATGGGCGAGAGGCCAGTCAGCCAAGTCTGCAGCATCAGCCAAACTTGACGTGCACGCCGAGGATGCCAACGACCACCGCGAGCTCTTGCGCCGAGGGGCCAGATTCAGCGTTGATCACATCACTTACTACACGCCGCTTCAGGATTACGGGGGAATCATCACACCGGCCCAGCTCCACTTCGTGCAGCAACACTCCTCCCACTTCCCCGAGATCGATGCGCAGCAACATCGCCTCACGATCCACGGCCTGGTGGATCGTCCTGTGAGTTTCAGCATGGACGATCTCAAGCGCCTGCCTTCCGTATCCCGGGTTCATTTCCTGGAGTGCCATGCGAACAGCAATGCCATGATCCATAATGCAGGCAATCCCAACATGGGGTTGCCGGTCCAGTATATATGGGGGATGACCAGTTGCAGCGAATGGACCGGAGTGCCGCTTTCCGTGTTGTTGAACGAAGCCGGCCTGAAAAAAGAGGCGAGCTGGCTGGTTTACGAAGGGGCGGACCCTGGCAAGTTTAGTCACACCGTTCCGCTGGCAAAGGCCATGGACGACTGTATCGTGGCCTATGGCCAGAATGGCGAGCCGGTGCGTGTTGAGCAGGGTTACCCGATCCGGATGATAGTCCCCGGCTGGGAAGCGCCCTTCAGCGTGAAGTACCTGAGACATATCAAGGTGGTGGACCAGCCCTACCACGCCTGGAATGAAGCCATGAATCACTCCGTCGTGAGAGCCGATGTGGGCAACAAAGCGCGCTGGTACCATTTTCAGTGGGCGACGAAATCCGTGATTACGGGGCCTTCAGGTGGACAAAAGATACCCGGCCGGGGATATGTCCAGATTACCGGCTTGGCGTGGTCCGGTGGGGGCGCGATCAGCAAGGTCGAAGTGTCCACCAACGGCGGCAAGAGTTGGAAGGAAGCCAAGCTTCAAACGCCCGTGCACACGAAGGCGCATACCCGGTTTACTTTTGACTGGGCTTGGGACGGAGAAGAGGCGGTGCTCATGTCGCGTAGCACGGATGAAACTGGTGACGTTCAGCCGTCGCGCGCGGAGTTGTATAAAAACTGGGGCATCAGCGACGAGGAATCGAAAAAACCCACCCGCGCCATTCATTTCAATGCCATCCAACCCTGGAGGGTGGCCCGCGATGGGAGCGTACACGATGCGATGTTCTCTTAATCTACTTGTGCCACTGATGATCCTGGCGGTCCCTGCGGTGGGGCTGGCGCAGTCGCCCAAATTTAACGTGGGCACGCCTCTGAGCCAGGAAGAAATCAAGGGCTTTGACTTCATGATCGGCCCGGAGGGAAAGGAACTTCCTGCGGGCCGCGGAACCGCCAAGGAAGGCGCGGTGGTCTTTGCGAAGCGGTGCGAGGTATGCCACGGCCAGAACGGGGAACGGGGGGTACTCCGGCGCCTAACGTTGGGCAGTCCCGGCAAGCCTTATTTCGGCCCCTTCAAAGAAAACGAAAAGGACAGTGTAGCTTACTACCCGTATGCGACGATCGCCTGGGATTATATCAACCGCGCGATGCCCGTCCCTAAACCGGGATCACTCACCCACGACGAAGTCTACGCGGTGGTCGCATTTCTACTCTATCGGAACGGCATCGTCGGGGAGACCGACGTCATGGACGCCAAGAGTCTGCCGAAGGTCGAAATGCCGAACCGGAATGGTTTCGTTCCGGCAGTGCCGGTGTATCCGCCGGAGCCGAAACCCAGTTGGTGGTGAGCGCGAGCGGCCGCGGGCATCGGGCTCACGAGATGATGGGCTTGTTATCGGCTGCGAAATTGATTTCGCAGCCGATAAAGTTTGCGCCATCGTCGCGTAGGCGCGCTCGCGAGCACGGTCGACACCGCTCGGCGTGACTTTGTGGCGGCGCACGATCCCGGTGTCATGCTCCGCGAAAGCGGAGCATCCAGTAACCACAGGAGTTTGAACTGGGCACGCCAGCGGTTTCTACCGATAGTGCAGTGGTTACTGGATCGCCCGGTCAACCCCCCGAATGGAGTCGGGGGAGGCGATGACACTGCAGCGGATGAGGCGTTGGAAGCGCCACAGTAGGCGCGTTCGACGAGGCCAACAGCAGCCGGAAGCGCGATCATGAACAAGCGGATCGTCATCCTCGCCGCCGCCCTGCTCGTCGCCGGGTTTGGCGGCTACGCGGTCTTCCTTGCCGCAAGGCCGCTGGCGGATGCACATCGCATGTCCTCGCCCCGGCGGCCGGTCTGGACCGAAGTCACGTGGCCGTTCCCTATCGACCAGTGGGGAGGCGGGTGGGCTTTTCAATGCAAGGCAGCCGATTGCGGGATTGACGTCAATCTCTATCTGCGGCCGAAAATCGGCTTCTGCAATTGTGAAACGGGGGTGGCCGACGATGAGGAACTCGACCGCGTCAGCGACATTGACCTCATCGGCAGTGAAATATCGGCACGCGGCCCCGGCCAGCCCATTACGGTGCACTGGATGAAAGGCCGCAGCCGCGGCTATACGGTCGGCGCCCCATCGGCGAAATCGGTGCTGTCGCTCGCCTTCAACAGCCGCTGCGATGTGATCGTCGCCACCGTGGTCGCCGGCGATGAGCCGGTCGCGCAGGAACAGGCCGTGCTCGAATTCCTCAACGGCGACTTGGTACGGCACCGGGCTGAAGTGGTACTGGGGCTTTAGTGCATTTTTCCATCAGGTTGACCTTGCAGTGTCATTGCCCGGCTTGACCGGAAGTCGGGCCTGCCCGACTTCGGCACTTACTAAATGATCGAAATCGGAAGCATCCGATTTCGATTGGCAATCCAGTATCCCCGGTCGGTGGTTACTGGATCGCATCGAAATCGGATGTTTCCGATTTCGACAATTTATGCCGAAGTCGGGCAGGCCCGACTTCGGTCAAGCCGGGCGATGACAGCACATATGACCGGCGGCACCACCAGATCGCAGCCGGCTTTCAGCCTCCCGCACAATAGGTGCAGCCTGCTTCTTGCGCCCGATTAACTCCCCATGTCCCCGAGGGGATGACGGTGACGCCCGGGATCAAATTGGCGGTCCATTCCTTCAAGGCTTCTTCTGCGGTCACGCCGGCGTTTGCGGCCAGCCGGCGGCTCTGGCCCCGCAGCGCAACAGCGCACGCCCCCATCACCGTACCTTTAGCGAGCAGACGATCGAGAGCCATGTCGTTGTTGTTCAGCACGCCGGGCTTCGGCTGGAAATAGGGGTTCTTCACGGCGGGCGCTTTTGTTTCCGGGTCAAGGATTTTGAATGATTCGCCGATCTTATATTTCTCCCACATCGCGGTCGCGAGCGCGTAGGGCAGCCCGTTGTGGCGGAAGATCATGACAGCCGTCGCGGACTCGTTCGGCGCGAGAAAGTTGTTTGTGAAGCCGAGCGGAAATCCGCCGTTGATCTCGTAGATGTCGAAAACTTGCCGATGGCGGCCTTTGAGCGGTCCGGGCCAATCCGGGCCGTCCGATTGAGCTGGCTGGGCGCGCGCCGTGGTGGTTGCAAAGCCGAACAGGCCGAGCGCCGACATGGCGGCGATACGGCCAAAGAAACTGCGGCGGGGTGTAACGTCGGTCGTCTGCTGATTGAGATCGCGCATCTACTCCTCCCTCGCGTAGCGTTACCGGTGATCTTGCCATGATGGACGCAAGCGGCCAAGCGTTCATCGTTGACCGCAAAAAGGACCTGATCGAAAAACGGCAACTGCGACCTCTCCGAGCAAGCCCGGAAAGTCGAAAAAATACGTGTCAACCATCGGGACGCGCGCTGAGCCCAACGTCAATCCATGATCGCGCGATAGACCATGGCGTCGATCACCTGGCGATAATGCCAGCGGATCGTGCCGGGCGTTTGCGCCATGAACACCACCACGAGATCTTCCCTGGGATCGGCCCACCAGTTGGTGCCGCTGGCGCCGGGCCACGAGAAGTTGCCGACCGAGCCCGCCATGCGCACGATGCCGGGCGTGGTCTGGACCGCAAGGCCAAGGCCAAAACCATAATCGGCGCGGGTCGGATCGGCGTTGCCGACCAGGTTCTTGACCTCGGGACCGATCTGGTTCGACAGCATGAACTCCACGGTCTTGCGAGACAGGATACGGGCGTCGCCGTATTTGCCCTTATTGAGCAGCATTAGGGCGAAACGCATATAGTCGACGGCCGTCGACGCCGCGCACCCGCCGCCGCAGTCGAACTTGGCCGGCTGGGTCAGGGCCGTGAGCGCCTGCGGCCGGCCGGTGACCGGATCGGTCGGCAGCGGCCTCGCGTAGCGCCCCGCCTTGTCGGCCGGGATCAGGAATGTGGTGTCAACCATCCCGAGCGGCCGGAACACGTTGTCCTGCAGATAGGCGCCGAGCGTCTGCTCGGTGATCTGCTCGACCACGATGCCGAGGACGTCGAGGCCGAAGCCGTAGTCCCAGGTCGAGCCGGGCTGGAAATGCAGCGGCAGTGTCGCGAGCTGATCGAGGAACTGCGTGCCGGTGTAGGCCAGCGCCGCCTGGCCGGAACCTTCCGGATATAGTTTGTGAACCGCGGTCGTGCCGCGGCCTCCATAGCTCAAGCCGGAGGTGTGGCGGAACAGGTCCTGGATGGTGATTTTCCGCGCCGCCGGCACCTTGTCGAGGATGGTCTCCTTCTTGGCGTCGAGTACCGCGACCGGCAGGTCGGCAAATTTCGGAAAATACTTCGCCAGCGGCTCGTCCATCATGAGCTTGCCCTGCTCATAGAGCTGAAGCGCCGCGACCGCCGTCATCGGCTTGGTCATGGAGGCGATGTTGAAGATGGCGTCGGTCGTCATCGGCGCGTTGCCGGCCTTGTCGCGATAACCGAACGCCTCGAAATAGACGAGCTTGCCATGGCGCGCGACCGCGAGAACGGCGCCGGGCATCTGGCCGCGCGCAATGTCGGCGTTGAGGGTGCTGGCGATATCGGCGAGCCGCTCCGACGACATGCCGACTTCCTCCGGCTTGGCGCGCCGCAATGGATCCGTCGATTGGGCTGCGTTCTGGGCGTTTGCCGATGCGCTCATGATTCCCGCCAGGATGATTGCCGAGATGGGGCGTGCGAAAGCGCCGATCGTGAGAGTGCGGCGGATGATCCGCATGGCCGAAACCTCCCTTGCCGTCTTGATTGTGTGGCCGATTATCGGTTGGCCGAACGGCCCGCGCAATGCGCCAAATCTCAATTTCAACCCTTGCGGGAAAGTCCGGAAGGGCCGATGATCAACCTATTGATGAATGCATTTCCTGGAGGACGATTATGGCCAGCAAACTCGTATTGTTCGCTGATGGCACCGGCAATAGTGCCCGTAGCTCAGAAAAGACCAATGTGTGGCGCATCTTCGAAGCGCTCGACCAAGGCGACCCGAAGCAGCTCTGCATCTATTCCGACGGTGTCGGCACCTCGTCCAACCGCATCCTCGCCGCGATCGGCGGCGCAACCGGTTGGGGCGTCAAGAAGAATGTTCTGACGCTCTACAAATTCCTGTGCCGTAATTATCCCAACCGTGCCCCAGGCAGCATCGGTCCGATTGCCAACGAGGATCGCCCGGCCATCTACGCCTTCGGCTTCAGCCGCGGCGCATTTACGATCCGCGTGCTCGTCGGCCTTCTCGACCATGCCGGCCTCGTGACCTTCGGCACGGAGGAGGAGCTCTCCCACAATGCCACGGCCGCCTACCGAAGCTTCAGGTCGGCAAGCTTTAAGTCCAGGAGCCCGCTTGTCGTCGTCGGACGCCTGGTGCGCGATGGCCTGGTCTGGCTGAACGACAGGCGCCGGGGTTGCAGGGCTTTTTCGGCTGTGCAGGCTCAGACCGAAAAATCGGGGCGCAAGGATGTCCCGATCGCATTCCTCGGCCTGTGGGACACGGTCGAAGCCTACGGCATGCCGATCGAGGAACTCAAGCGCGTCGTCGACCTCGCGTTCTGGCCGCTGCTGTTCGATGATTTCAAGCTGAGCGGCCACGTCAACCGTGCGCGGCATGCCTTGTCGCTTGACGATGAGCGCGCCACGTTCTGGCCAATTCCCTGGAATGAACAAAAGGAAACTAGAACGCAGCCGCCCCGCATTCAGCAAGTGTGGTTCGCCGGCGTACATTCCAATCTCGGCGGCGGCTACCCCGAGGATCGGCTGTCTTACGTTTCGCTGGTCTGGATGATGAGCGAGGCCAAGGCGGCCGGCCTCGATTTTACCAAGGGCACCCTTGAGGACTACACCCGCGAGCAGTCGCCTTATGCCAAGATCTATGACTCCCGCGCCGGGCTTGCCTCCTATTATCGCTACCGGCCGCGCCGCATCGTCACCGATCGTGACGCCAACCAGGTGGTGCCGCTGGTGCATCACAGCGTGATCGAGCGGATGGCGTTCGGCAGCGACAGGTACGCGCCGATCACCTTGCCGTCTCATTTCAACGTGCTGCTGCCGAACGGCGCCACCGAGCCGATGACCGGCCTCGCCCAGGCGGTCGCTTCCGCCCCGCCCAAAGGCCAAAATGCCGCCATGTCACGCTATCGCGCGGCACGGCAAGCCATCAAGGAGGGCGACGCGAAAGCCGTGTCGCTCGTTTGGGACACCGTGTGGTGGCGGCGCGTGAACTATTTCGTCACCGTGGTGGCGACCGCGTGCCTCGTCGCATTTCCGTGGGTCGGAGGGTCGCTGTCGAAGCTGGTCAACAGCATACCGGGCCTCGGGACGACGGAAGAGAGCGACACCGCTGCGGGCGGTCCGTTGTCTCTCGTTGTCGATGCGCTGGGAGGCTTCCTGCCCGCCTATGCCAAACCGTGGACGACGGCGCTTGTCGACTATCCGCTGGAGTTTGCTGCCATCGGCGCAATGTTCCTGACTGCATTCTTTATGGGCGGGCTGCTGCAGACGCGCATCGCCGGTATCGCGCGCATTGCCTGGGATCGCACCCTCATCAACGATTATCTCGATTGGATCGATCAAAATAACAGGGGCTGGCGCAACTCGCTGATCATGCTGTTGGCGGCCTCGATCATCATCGCCATCGGGTGGAGATTCCTCGGTTCGGCCAACGATGCGCTTTACGTCGTCGCATGGTCGATTCTTGCGGCCCTGTTCGCGGCCTCGCTTGCCAGGCAGATCGCGGCGGTGCAGGCCTTCGAAGCAAAACGCACCGACTATCTCACCAGCACGACTCTGCCAAGCACCGCGGCGTTGAAGTTCGCGCGCGCCGTGCGCAGCAGCGCATGGCTCACGAGGACTTTCGAAATCCTGACGAACGGCGTGGCGCCGATCGCCTTTGCGGTGATCCTGATCGCAGCCGGAGTGTTTTTCATCAACGGCGCGCTGTTCGATGGCCTTGACTCCGCCGCGTACTACTGCAGCGGGACTCCCCGGTTAAGCGGCAAGGACGAAAAGGTTGGTGAGGTTAAAGACCTGCCGCTCGACCGGCTGTGCAACGCAACCGGCCTCGTGCTGGTCGAAGGCCACCGCTATCGTATCGATATCGAGGTCGGGCAACCATGGTTCGACAAATCCGTCATGACCGATGCGGCCGGCTTCGAGGCCGAGGGTTTGCGCCATCTCTTGGCGACGCCGTGGAAAAGACGATGGAGCGAGCGTTGGTTCCAGCCGATCGTGCGCATCGGCCGCTACGGCAATGACGAGTATCTCGTCAAATCCAAGGAAGTCGTGGCCTCCTACACGGTCACGGGCTGCCCCGCCGAGGCCACATCGTCGGTCCTTGCAGCGATCCGGGATATCTCTGAGAAGGTTTCTGATCGGTGCGTGATGGAAACGCTGGACATCGCAAAATCCCGCAATCTTGAGCCGCGCAAGCTGATTTCGACTGAGATCACGGCACAGGACAGCGGCGAGTTGTTCTTCTACGTGAACGATGCCGTGCTGCCGCTGCTGGCTCTTTCCGAGCTTTTCTACAGCAACAACCGCGGAACGGCGAACGTCCGCGTCACCCGCCTGCGCGATTGAGATTGCCCACTTCCTTGCAACGTCCCTTGCATTCGGCGGCGACCATGTCATAGGGCATGGCCGCCGCTTCGAAAAAATAGATCGTTGCAATGAACGACCTGCCGAACGTGGGCGAAGTCTTGAGCTTTTATGCCCGCATCCTGCCCGACAAGATCGGGGCCCGCGACCTTGACCGCGCCATGACCTTCCGCGAATGGAATGCGCGCGCGTGCCGGCTCGCCAATGCACTCATCGGATTGGGCGTCGCCACGGGCGACCGCGTTGCGGTGCTCGCCTATAATTGCGTCGAGTGGCTTGAAATCTATGCCGCGACCGCAAAGGCCGGACTCATCGCGGTGCCGATCAACTTCCGTCTCACGGCTGAGGAAATCCGCTACATCGTCGAGAATTGCGGGGCGGCGGCGTTCATTGTTCAGGATGATCTCCTGGAGCCGGTCGAGCGCGCGCGCCCCGACCTTGCGGTCCCGGCGCGCAATTTCATCCACTTCGGCGCCCCGACCTGTCCGCCCGGATACCGCGCTTACGAGGAGCTGCTTGCAGCAGCGCGCGACGGCGAGCCCGATGTCGACGTGCGGCCCTCAGATCCCTGGACCCTGATGTACACCTCAGGCACCACCGGCAAGCCGAAAGGCGCGATCCGCAGCCACCGGGGCGGCGCGCAGCTATCGGTCATCACCGAAGTCGAAATGGGTTTCGGCCGGCGCGACGCCGCGCTGCTGGTGATGCCCATGTGCCATGCCAATTCGCTTTATTTCTTCGGCGCATTCGCGTATTGCGGCGCCGCCTGCACGGTCTATTCGCGCAAGAGCTTCGATCCTGAACACCTGCTGCGCACGCTTGGCGATAGCGGCGCGACCTTCACGTCGCTGGTGCCGACCCACTACATCATGATGCTGGCCGTGCCGGCTGCAGTCCGCGCGAAATACCTGGTGGACAGGGTCACCAAGCTCCTGGTGTCCTCGGCGCCGGCGCGGCGCGACACCAAGCTTGCCATCATGGAGTACTTCCGCAATTCGGGACTGTTCGAGCTCTACGGCTCGACCGAAGCCGGCTGGGTCACCATGCTGCATCCGCAGGAGCAGTTGACGAAGCTCGGCTCCGTCGGCCGCGAATGCGTCGGCTCGGCGCCGATCCGCCTCATCGATTCCGCCGGCAACGAGGTCGCCGACGGCGAGGCCGGCGAACTCTATTCACGCAATCCCTACACGTTCGACGGCTACTGGAAGCTGCCGGACAAGACCGCGGAAGCGTTCCGCGGCGACTACTGCTCGGTCGGCGACCTCGCCCGCCGCGACCCGGACGGCTTCTACTATCTGGTCGACCGCAAGAGCAACATGATCATCTCGGGCGGCGAGAACGTCTATCCGTCGGAGGTCGAGAACCTCATCGGCTCGCATCCGCACGTCAAGGAAGTGGCGGTGATCGGCGTGCCTGATGCGAAATGGGGCGAGCGGGTCCACGCGGTGGTTGTTGCGCACGCGGGCGCTGCCGTCACCGAGGCCGAGCTTGTGGCGTGGTGCCGGGACCGCATCGCCGGCTACAAGCGCCCGCGGTCGGTCGCCTTCATCCGCGACGACGACATGCCGCGCACCGCCACCGGGAAGGTCCTGCATCGGGTGCTGAGGGCGCGATATTCCGAGCGCGCCAACGGATGAACGATAGTCCGCTGGTCGATGTTCGCAGACTGTAATTTATTTCATAAAAGCCAAGACACGAGCGTAGAGAAATCGCTGAAATGTTGAATGCTCTATCGTCAGTCGAATAAAGCCGTCCTCTTCGGCGCTGCTGTAGAGGCGTTCCAAACATGCTTCAAAAATTTTTGCAGAAGTGCGATCAGTCTTCCTCCTGCCATTCGCATAAGAGATGATACCGTTTATCTTTAACTTAAAGTCTGCGACATCGTTTCCAGGTATCTTAATATCATTGATAATTTCATTAAGCAGCTCACGCCAGTCGCCGCTGGTATTTACGTTCGGAAGTACGACGTCTCCTTTAAACTGCCACCAATAATAGCGAGAAGTCCCAATCTTGATCTCCCATCGGTGAGGCGTCCAGGGAAACAAAGATCGAGGATCTATCGCAGTTCCGGGTTGCGGCGGGCTTGCTAACGTACCCTTCGATCTTCCAGATTCGACAACAAATCCATTTTGAATTTGAGCGTAAACGATACCCGGCTCTTGAAATGCGTGAACTCGGATCATTGCCGCTTGAAGTGAGACCTCCGCGGAACTCGCTACATACTTGATCGCATCGGGCGGAGACGGGAATTCTTCAATTTTTTCCTTTACCCATTCGGTGGGCATCAAAAGTTCCGACGCAAATCGATTGGCTTCGGCTTCCAACGTCCAGTAATGAATGTCCGCTCGACCCTGATCGATATCGATGTGGTCGACAATTGATCCAGTGTGCCACGGAATGATGACATGACCAAGTTCATGTGCCAGCGTAAATCTGACGCGTCCTTTACTTCGCCCAGCAACGTTGACTATTATACAAGGTTGGCGGCCGCGCCGCTTTAGATTCAAACAAACGCCATCAACATTTACCGGCAACTTGAGTTGCTCAACTTTTGCGAACTTCCGTGCAGTCGCAACAACATCTATCGGAGGCCTGAGCTTTTCACGATCGATAAGTCTCTTCGCGAAATTAACTTCAGGGGGGTCGCTCAATCCAGTTTACCTTGTTCTTCCAACCACCTTTGAAGACGTTTAATCTTGGGACCGTTCTCTGCCCTGGCAGCGATCCGAAGCTGCTCATAGTCGTCATTGATTACCTCTGCGAGCGGCACGTGGTCATGGCGCGCCTTAACTATGTGGGCCAATGTGTTCGGATCGCGAATCCATAACGCGTATTCTGATTTCTTCATTCCAAGATATTCGTGCAACGGTTCGGCCACTGACGTCTCATGCCAAGCCTCGACGAAATCATCGATCTCGTCCGGCAAAACCCGACCTTGTAGGCAAAGTTCCATGAAGGAATCGCGCTTTTCAGACATCTATACGTCTCCCTCTGACAGCCTCCTTTACCCACGTACCATTAATCGGATCAAGTGCACCCAAATGCCTGCCTCTCCTATCAAAGACCTCAACCTCCCCATGCAGTGCATCCCAGGTATAAATACGCTTGCCTCCATCACTGCGCCAGCGCTTCACTCCGTTTACGGCTCCGATAAATTCAAACTCGTCGAGAATTGATGGTTTCGGAATTATCTTAGCCATCTGATTCCAGGACGAATCCGCCATGTCGAAATGAGCGACATTACCCCTGCTCGTCATATACGGATCAGCGACGGGACAACGGCTTTCGTCGTCCAGCGCCACGGTGCGTCGCAATTCCGTAAAGTTGCCCGGGCTCCGCAGTTGGACCGAATCAGGAGTAGTGCGTAAACTAGCATACATTGCAACTGGGCCACCATGCCCGTGTCTGTTGGTGCGACACCGGCCATCCCGCCGACGCGATGCCGGCTGATGTTGCCCCGGCCGTGACAACTGCCTACCTTCCGTACACCGCTTGCCAGGGAAGGGGAAGCTGTGGCCCTAGCGCTATGAACCGAAGCAACAATCCGCCACAAGTCTAACATTAACAAGTCGAACATTATGAGCAACGCCGTCGACCTCAACGTCGACGATACCGCGACCGCCGCCTGGAGCGCGCGCTTTCTCAAAGCTCGCGGCATCGGCCGCGTCTTCGGTCTCCAGGGCGGCCACATCCACCGATCTGGGATCACGTGGCTCGCCAGGACATCCGCACCGTCGATGTCCGCCACGAAGCTGCAGCTGTCCACGTGGCGCACGCGCACGCAGAATTGACCGGCGCGCCCGGTTTTGGAACTCTAGATAGTGCACATTCATGGAATGCCTGTCTTAAGGATAGCAACATGATTGTTGTTCGCCTCGCAACGTTAGACGATGCCGATGTTATCGCGCTTCAAACGTCGAGCATTCAGCAGCTGCACAATCAAGTCTTGCCATTTATCTTCAAACCGCCGTCCGCAGATTTATTTCCACCACAGAAACTGGCCGCACTCATTGCAGACCCGAACTGCATCGTCGCCGTGGCGGAGATAGGCGGCAAGGTTGTCGGGCATATCTACGGCGCGGTAGTGAATCGCGCCGAAAACGAATTCAACCGAGCCCACTCGTATTTGTACATTTATCAGATCGGCGTCAACGACGACGCTCGACGTCAAGGTGTGGGCACTGCGCTGATCACTTTCACTTGGGATCGGGCCCGGGCGTTGGGCCTGACGGCCCTGCAAGTCGATCACTGGGCATTCAACGCGCGCGCAAGAGACTTCTTCGAGGCGTGCGGGTTCTCACCCATGAAGGTCACGATGCGGCAGGCGCTGCATGGCTAACCAAGCAAGATGGATCCTTGTGCTACGATGCGCCTCGTCCGCTGCGCAACTGTGGGATATCGTCCAAGGCGGCCGTGAAGCAGCGATCAAGAGTCGGGAGAGCACGATGAGAATCTTCACTGTTTCGCTCGTAGTGATGGGTCTGGCCCCGTCAACCGCGATGGCGCAACCGGCTTGTGTTTACGGCATCGACCAGACCGTCACTGGCCTGAGTGAGTGCGCCATTTATGAAAGAACGAGAGTGGGATGCGCCCTGGCGCTATCGCCATCGGACAATGACGCTTGGATTGGGCCGAGTCGCAAGCTATCCCGCGCGATGGGCGAGTTGACGCTCAGAATTGCGAGGATCGCCGAAATACCCAACGATGATGTTGTCGAACGGATGCAGGCAGCAAGTGAAAAAATGCTGACGACGATGAGCGGAAACTGCGCGAACTTTTCTGTATTGAGGAGAAAATACGAGGAGTTGTGCGCGAAGCTGATTGACAATCCGAGCCAACTGCTGGCTAACGCCAGAAACTGCATGATAAGCGACAGGTGAGATGACGACCGCCATCGACCTCAACGCCGACGACACAGCCACTGCCGCCTGGATCGCGCGCTTCCTCAAGGCTCGCGGCATCGACCGCATCTTCGGTCTGCAGGGCGGCCACATCCAGCCGATCTGGGATCACGTGGCCCGCCAGGGCATCCGTATCATCGACGTCCGCCACGAAGCCGCAGCCGTCCACATGGCGCACGCCCACGCAGAATTGACCGGCGCGCTTGGCGTCGCCATGGCGACCGCCGGGCCGGGCGTGACCAACACCGTCACCGCCATGGCCAATGCATCGCTCGCCCGCGCCCCGGTGCTGCTGATCGGCGGCTGCACGTCGCGGCCGCAGGCCAACATGGGGCCGCTGCAGGACATCCCCCACGTGGATATCCTGCGGCCCGTGACCCGGACCGCCCGCACCGCCCGCGTCGCCGAGCAGGTGGTGCGCGAGCTTGACGAGGCGGTTGCCCGCGCCATCGGCGACATGGGCGAGCCCGGCCCGGTCTATATCGAGATTCCGACCGACGTGCTGCGCACGTCGGTGCCGCCGCAGCTTGTGCTTGACGAGTGGATGGCCGCAAAGCCGCAGCGCTTGGCGCCGCCCGATGCGGCCGACATTGCGCTCGCGGTCGATGCCCTGTGGTCGGCGCGTCGCCCCCTGGTCATCACGGGGAGGGGCGCCAGAAATGCCGGCGCCGAGCTGGCGCGCCTCCTCGATGCCAGCGGCGCGCTTTATCTCGACACCCAGGAAAGCCGCGGACTGGTTGCCCCCGATCATCCGGCGGTGGTCGGCGCCATGCGGGCCGCCGCCATGACGGATGCCGACGTCGTGCTGCTGATCGGGCGCAAGCTCGACTATCAGCTCGGCTACGGCTCGCCGGCGGTGTTTGCGCATGCGCGGTTCATTCGCATCGCCGATACGGCCGGAGAGCTGATCGACAACCGCCGCGGCCAGCCGGAGATCATGGCGACGCCGGCCCTCGCGCTGCGGGCCATGCTGGAAGCTGCCGGCAATCGCCGCCCCAACGTCGATGTCGCCTGGGCGGACGGGCTGCGCCGCAAGCACCGCGAGCGGATGGCGGCCTCAAGCGTCGCCAAGGAGACAGTCGGTGCCGACGGCAAGATTCATCCACGCGTCATTTTCGATGCGATTGCGGAAGTCGCCGACCCCGACCACATCGCGATCGCGGACGGCGGCGATCTCTTAAGCTTCGCCCGCGTCGGCCTCGCGTCGCGGACCTACATGGACGCCGGCGCGTTCGGCTGCCTTGGCGTCGGCGTGCCGTTCGCGGTGGCGGCGGCGCTGGCGTTCCCGGGCCGGCAGGTGATTTCCGTCAACGGCGACGGCGCCTTCGGGATCAATGCGATGGAGATCGATACCGCCGTGCGCCACGGCGCCAGGGCGGTGTTCATCGTCTCCAACAATGCGGCCTGGAACATCGAGCGCTACGATCAGGAGGCGAACTACGGCGGGCGGGTGGTCGGCACTACGCTGCGCCACTCCGATTATGCCGCGATGGCGCGCGCGCTCGGCGCCCATGGCGAGCGGGTCGAGGAACCGGGCAAGCTCGCCGACGTGCTCCGGCGCGCCTTGGCGCATGCGCCGGCGCTTGTCGATGTGGTGACCTCGCAAGCGGCGATCTCCTCCGACGCACGCAAAGGCCTCGGCTTCGTACCGGATTTCCAGCCGCTCACGGCATGGGACGAGGCCGAGAGGAAGCGACGCATGTAGGGACTACGGTGCTATCAACCGAACGCAAACCGCCAAACGTTGACAAAATCACGAGTGTGCCAATGCTGAAACTTCCCGGACATTCACGTTATGCCTATTCCCCGATCGTCAAGCGGCCGGATTACACGTGGCCGCAAGGGAGGCGGCTTGCCTTCTACGTTGCTCTCAACATCGAGCACTTTGCGTTCGGTACGGGTCTCGGCATGGACCCGGTCCGCAGCGGCAAGCAAACCACGCGCAACTGGGCATGGCGCGACTACGGCAATCGGATCGGCAACTGGCGTCTGTTTGAAATCCTCGACTCATTAGAGCTTCCGGCCACGATCCTCCTCAACAGCGCCGTCTGCTACAATTATCCGGAGATCGTCGAAAAGATCAGAGCGCGCGGCGACGACGTGA
>WNFS01001700.1_pt1 | contig 16524 bp, 14 predicted proteins | sample 5400141 | NCBI WGS metagenome assembly WNFS01 (sample SAMN13153358, study PRJNA577476) | soil metagenome | isolation source: 60 cm saprolite under Madrone tree | place: USA:California | collected 2016-06-14
AGGGGAACCGATATCAGCGACTTCGAGCACGCCCACCGCAACGGAGTCGCGCGAGCTTAACTGGCCCGGCTTGGGCGCCGTGAAGGTTACGGTCTTGTGCGCGTACAAAACGGGACCCTCCGCGGGCTGGCCGTCGGACGGCAGGCCGGACGGCGTGTCGACACCGAGAATCAGAGCGGGACGGGCGGCCGTGGCGTTCTTCGACTGGCGATTGACGGCCGAGATTGCTTGCGCAATCTCCCCGGTCGCCATTCCGCGAAAGCCAGTGCCGAAAATGGCATCGACGATGACCTTGGCTTTGGAGATTTCCGGCCAAGCGGCTTGCCAAGTGGCTTCGTCGGTAACGGAAACGACGTGATTGCCGATCGCAGTCCAGCGGTGGAAATTTGTCGCAGCATCTCCTTGCAAATCTCGCGGTTCGGAGAAGAGATAGAGCGTCACCTTGGCGCCCGACGACTGCAAGTGCCGGGCGGCCACGAAACCGTCTCCGCCGTTGTTGCCTTTGCCGCACAGGACCGCGATCTTGGTTGGATCGGCCGAGGCCCTATCGATAGCCTGATAACAAGCGTCCGCTACTCGCCTGCCCGCAGTCTCCATGAGCTGAAGGCTGGGGATGGCGTAGCGCTCGCTGGTCAAGCGGTCGACTTCGCGCATCTCGGCAGCGGTGAGAACTTTCATGGCAGATTTACCCGGCGGCTAGAGCATCCAGCCGCCGCTGACGTTGACCACCTGGCCGGTGACGTACTCCGCTTCGTCGGACGCGAAAAAGGCGACGGCGGCGGCAACATCTTCCACCGTGGGCGGGCGCCCGATGGGAAAACGTGCGTCGCGAATGCGCCGCGCCTCATCCCGCGTCAATTCCTTCTCGTCAATGCTGGAAGGATTGACCACATTGACAGTGATACCATTCTTCGCCTCTTCCAGGGCCAGTGAGCGGGAAAGCGCAACGACGGCGGCTTTAGCGGCGGCGTAGGCGGAAATCTTCGCTTGGCCGAAAGCACGCTCGGCGCCGACCGCGCCGAGGTTAATGATCCGGCCCCAGCGGCCGCGGCGCATGTGCGGAAGGGTAGCGCGGCTCATATACAGCACGGTCATTAAGTTCGAGGAAAAGATGCTTTGCCAGTCTTCCAGAGAAGACTCGGCGAGGGTGCCCCAGCGGAAATCGCCGACATTGTTCACTACCACATCGATGCGGCCAAAGCGATCGACGACCGTGCGCAAGAGCTGCTCCGCACGAGGGGCATCGGTGATGTCGGTCTCGACCGCGACACAATCGGCACCGCTGGCTTGCAATTGCAGAAGCGTCTGCTGCGCAGCGGCTTTATTCGACCGGTAAGCAATGGCCACGCGTGCGCCGTCTTTCGCCAGGTGCACCGCGATGCCGCGACCGATGCCCCGGCTGCCACCGGTAATTAGTGCCACACGATTGCGAAGGGACATTCCTCTCCTCAAATAACGCGACGGGAAAGCATGTCAGTATAGCGCAGGTGAGTGAAATGTCGGGCTGCGGCGGCTAGCCGGCTTTCGGAGTCAAGAAGAGTTGATGCGGCCGCCGTCCAAACTCTTAGTGTAAGCAGGCGACAATGACAGTCATGTCATCGGCTTGCTCGGGTGTACCGGCCCATTCTTCGGCGGCGGTCATCAGGGACTGCGCGACAACCTGCGGACTGGCGCCCTGTACGTGCACGGCGGCTTGCTGCAACCGGCGTATGCCGAACTCCTCGCCGTAAACATTTTCCGGCTCAACCAATCCATCACTGTAGCCGACCAGCAACGAATCGGGCGGGACAAGCACCGCGCCTTCTTCGTAGCAATAATCCTCAACGACTCCGAGGACCATGCCGCCTTTGTCGAGATGCAGCGCAGAATCCTTGGAAATCAGAAACGAAGGAAGATGGCCGGCGTTGGTGTAGCGCAAGTTGCGTGTGGCACTGTCGTAGACGGCGATGAAGAAGGTGGCGAAGCGGTCGTCGCCGGTGTTGCGCACCAGATGCTTATTGAGGCGAGAGACAAGTTCGGCGGTGTTCATGGTTTCGCTGCCGGCAACCAGCACCTGGCTGCGCAGCGCGGCTTGCAGGCTGGCCATTAGAAGCGCGGCTGAAATTCCTTTGCCGGAAATATCGGCGATGGCGATGGCCAGATGCGTAGGGCTGAGCTGGATGAAATCGTAGTAGTCACCGCTGACGGCGCGCGCAGCTTTGCAGATGGCTTCGATTTCGACGCCGGGAATTTCTGGCAACTTTCTAGGAAATAATTGGTCTTGCACTTCGCGGGCGATGGAGATTTCGTTCTCGAGGCGCTGGCGCTGTTTTTGCTCTTCGATCAGATTACTGATGGAGCTAGTCATGAGATTGAAGGATTCGCCGAGAACTCCGAGCTGGTCGCGGCGCTCGATGCGCACGCGGTGCGACAAGTCGCCGGCCTGCACGTACTGCGTGGCGCGGTAAAGCTCGTCTACAGCCTTGGTGATCTGGCGCGTGAGAACCAAGCCGGTGGTCAGAGCTGCAGCCTCAATCACGACGAAGGCGATGACGATGAGGACGAAAGCGATCAGGTAAGTGTCGCGCAGCTCGCCGAGGGATCTGAACATGCGGCTACTCAACTGCGTCGGTCGCGCATTGAAGACGGCGAGCACGGGATGCACAGGATCGACCACGCCGTCGGGCCCGACATAGGTGGAGTCCAGGCGGGAGACCACGTTGACCGGGGAATCGATCCACAGCATCGCGGGCTGGAGAAAGCGGTTGCGGGCCACAATGCGGTTGGTGGTTTCATACTGCACGCCGTTAGTCGTGTACAGCACGCCCGGGCGAGCGCCGCCCGAGTAGCGTCGCATTAAATTGAACTGAATACTTCCCAGATCCGGCGCAATGCTGGCGAGGAAGACTTCCGTCAGCGGCACGCTCAGGGTGACAACCCGGACGCCCCTGGGCTCTCGCATGGCGCGGATGCTCATAATGGAAAGAGTTTCGCGCCCTTGTACGAGCACGTCGCCCCGCTGTAGGAGTCCAGCGAAAGACTGCTTACCTTGAGCGACATTTTGCAAGAGACTTGTGTCGCCGGAAAACTCGATCGACAGACCCGGGAGTTCGCGGTCGTGAACGGAATGCGATTGCGCGGCGAGGATGCGCTCCGATTCGGCTTCGCTGACGTTGGCTCGGAGAGTGCGGTGGGCAACGGCGATGTGCTCGGCAATGTCGGCGAGCATGTCTTTACGGCGCTGGACGTCTTCGTAGAGAAGGTAGGAGGCGAGCTGCGAATAAAGAATACTGGCCGAGCGAACGGCCAGAAGCGCCAACAACAGCACGGGAACGACAGCGATGAACAGACCAGCGACGATGAGGCGATTTCGCAGGCTCCAGAGCAGGCGGCTCCTCCCCCAGGCGAGTAGCCGGTATAGAAGGTATATGGCGGCGAGGAGGGCGACAAATTTCAGATAGTTGGAGATACTGCCTTCGACCGCGAACAGGTAGGCCAGGCCGCCGGCAGCCGCCAGCAGCGACGCGGCAAGGTCGAGGCGCGAGATGCGGTCCCAGACGGTGCGGATGTTGGAAGCAGCGGTCACACGTCAGCCTTGGACAGAAATACTACTTTACCCTAAGGACGTGCTTTGAACCGAGCGTTCGCCCTGCTACGGCGATCGGTGGAAGATTACTTTGCCACGACGTTACGCACGCGGCTGTGGTAGCGGCTGTAAGTGAAGTAGATGACCAGCCCGATGACCAGCCAAATTATCAGACGCGCCCAGTTTTGCCAGCCAAGGCTCCACATCATGAGCCCGTTAATCAGGATTCCCAAAATGGGGACGACCGGCACCCAAGGTGTGCGAAACGGGCGGGGCTGATCTGGATTGGTACGCCGCAGCACCATCACGGCGATGCATACGATGACAAACGCTAGGAGTGTCCCGATATTTACCATATTTCCAATAATCTGGATCGGGGTCACGCTGCCCACGATGGCAGCGAGCAAACCGACAAGCATCGTGTTCTTGTAGGGCGTGCGGTACTTTGGATGCACGGCGCCAAAGAATTTCTTGGGCAGCAGTCCGTCGTTGGCCATTGCATACAGAACGCGCGTCTGACCCAGCAGCATGACAAGCATGACGCTCGTCAAACCGGCTAAAGCACCCAAGGTAACAACATGCGAGGCCATCGCAAGCCCGCGGTCCAAAAACGCTTCCGCGATCGGCGCCTCGATGTTCACATCCTGCCAGCGAACCATTCCCGTGAGCACACCGGCGACGAGAATGTACAGCACCGTGCAGATGAGAAGAGAGGCCATAATCCCAATCGGCAAGTCCCGCTGGGGCTTCTTGCATTCCTGGGCTGTGGTGGATACGGCGTCGAAGCCAATATAGGCAAAGAAGATGTATCCGGCGGCCTTCAGAATTCCACCCACGTTATTCGGAGCAAAGGTCGAGAAATCATGGCCCCAATTGGAGAAGTTGACGTAATGGATGCCCAGGCCGATAACGAACAGCACTACTGCGACTTTGATGGTCACGATCACGGCGTTGAAGCGCGCGCTTTCCTTGATACCGATGACTAGGATGGCAGTGATAACCAGAGCGATGATGAAGGCCGGGAGGTTGAACCCGATTTCGGTGCCGAAAATGGTGGGCGCGTCGAGCAACGTGCGAGCTCGCTGCAGCAATTCCGGCGATTGCGCGCTCATGATGACGCCGACCTTGTCGAGGAAGGCCTGCGTCCCCGGTTGAAGAGTTGCGTCGGAAGCTTGCGCCATCTCGCGGGCGACGATTCTCGTTGCCGTGGTTAGGCCGGTCCAGTGGTCGTACGCGAGCCACAAGGGCATTTTGATGTGGAAGATGTTCAGCAGCTCGATGAAGTGGTTGGACCAGCCGGAGGAAACAGTGCTGGCACCCATGGCATATTCGAGCGTGAGGTCCCATCCGATGATCCAAGCAAGAAATTCGCCAAGCGTCGCGTATGCGTAGGTGTATGCGCTGCCCGCGAGCGGAATCATCGCCGCAAATTCCGCATAGCACAGTCCGGCGAACGCACACCCAAGGCCTGACAGGACGAAGGAGAGCATGAGCGCGGGACCGGCATAATGAGCGCCGAGCCCGGAAAGCACGAAGATGCCGGCGCCGATGATGGCGCCCACGCCGAGCGCGGTGAGCTGGACAGCGCCTAATGTGCGCTTCAGGCTGTGCTCTCCGGCGTCGCCGACCTCCGAGAGCAGCATGCTCATTGGCTTCTTTACGAAGAGCCAGCTTCTTGGATCGCTGGCTCCGGTCGTATCGAGTTCGTTCGACCTTAATGTCGACATGAGGGAAGCACCTCGCAGGGCGCGCTTGGCGCCCTCACAAAATTAGTTTACGCCGCGTGTTTGCCTGCCGCGGAGCCGCGTGACCAAAGCAGATACACCGGAACACCCAAAAGCACGATGACCAAGCCCGGCCAAGTGGTTTGCGTCTTGTACAGCAGCAGCACGAACATGATGGCGACCGCCGCCACTATATAGAGCAGCGGAATGAAAGGATAGCCGAAAGCTCGGTAAGGTCGTTCGGCATTAGGGCGCTTCGCGCGCAGGACGAAGATGCCGGCGATGGTCAGCGCGTAGAAAATGAGCACCGAGAAAACGACGTAGTCGAGCAGGTCGCTGTACAGATTGCCGTAGGAAACGGCGCCGGATGCGTCGACGTGGCGCGTACGCAGTAGGATCAGCACACTAATCCAGATGCCCTGGTAGACCAGCGCGCTGCCCGGCACACCCTTCTTGTTCAGCGTGCCGGTGGACCGAAAGAACAGGCCGTCGCGGGCCATGGCGTAGGAAACGCGCGCACCGGCCAGGATCAGGCCATTGTTGCAACCGAATGTCGAGATGATGATGGCCACGGCCATGATCGCGGCGCCCGCAGGACCGAAAACGGCGGCGAGTGCCGCGCTGGCTACGCGATCATCGGGGGCGCTTTGAATTTGCGCGAGCGGAAGCGTGCAAAGATAGGCGAAATTGGCGAGGCAATACAAGGAGATCACAATGAGCGTGCCAAAGGCCATCGAGAGCGCCACGTCGCGCTTGGGATTCTTCACTTCCGCCGCCGTGAACCCGATATTGTTCCAGGCATCGGCGGAAAACAGCGAGCCGACTTGCGCCACGCCGTAGGCCACAAACAGCCCGAACGCGCCGGAGGCGGCCGTCACGGTAGGGGCGAGGCCGCGCAGAAAACCGGCCCCAGGTTCGAGAGGCTGAGCTCCCCGAATGGCCCAGAAGTGGCCGAAGTTATCGGAGATGGCCGCTGCATTGCGGCCAATAAAAACGCAGACCAGAATGAGGCCCAGCAGCGAGAGCCCCTTGGCGCTGGTGAAAATGTTTTGAATGAGCTTGCCGAGGCGCACGCCCCGCGTATTCAGGAACGTGATAAACACAATCATCAATATCCCAACGAGTTGCTGCACGGACAGGCTTATGGCGTACTTCGACGAAAGCGCAAACGGGGGAATGATCCATGCCGTGGGCGAAATGGAGGGGAACAGCACGCCGAGGTAGCGCGCGAAACCGACGGCAACCGCAGCGATGGTGCCGGTTTGAATTACGAGGAAGAGTGTCCAGCCATAGAGAAATCCCCATAGCGGAGAGTACGCTTCACGCAGATACACATACTGGCCGCCGGCATGCGGAAATAGTGCGGCCAGTTCGCCGTAAGAAAGCGCCGCGGACACGGTGAGCAAGCCTGTAAGAATCCAGGTCAGCAGCAGTCCCCCCGCGGAGCCGGTCTGGCGCGTAATGTCAGCCGCCACGATAAAAATGCCGGAGCCGATCATCGAACCCACGACGATCATGGTGCCGTCGAAGAGCCCGATGGCGCGAACGAAACCAGCTTCCTGCTTCGCGATGACCGGCTCGTGGATGGCTTGGGTGGTGTCTGTCATTCGCTGAAACCTCAGACAGCAGCGGCATGATTTGCCGCGTCCAGTATTTCGAGATAACGCCGCGCCTGGGTCGCGGGCTTTGCCGCGCACAACACATCGCGAATCACAGCGACGCTATCGGCCCCAGCAGCGATAACCGAGGCCGCGCGGTCCAGCGTGATGCCCCCGATCGCAACGATGGGCTTATCGGTGAGCGGACGGGCCTGGCGGATCAATTCCAATCCCACCACGGGGTCGGGTTTTGCTTTGGAGGTGGTGGCAAAAATGGGTCCGACCGCAATGTAGTCGGCGGAAGTCGCAGTGGCCCGGCGAAACTGCTCCAGAGTATGCGTGGAGACGCCGACCCACATTTCTTCTCCCACGACGGCGCGCGCCTGCTCCGGGTCTAAATCCTGTTGCCCGACGTGTACGCCCGCTGCTCCCGCGAGCGCCGCTACATCGGGCCGGTCGTTGACAATCAACGAAGTACGGTAGGAACTCAACGACAAGACCAGTTTCCGGGAGGTTTCGAGCAAATCACGCGCAGAAGCCGACTTGTCGCGGTATTGCAGCAAACGGACACCTGTGGCGGCCAGTTCCTGCGCGCAATCGTATGGAGAATTGTCGAGCAACGTTGCGTCTAGTATCACATACAGTCTGGGCAGACCAAGGCGCATAACTCTATTTCCCGTTCGTCCCCAGCAACCGCTCGATGAAATGCGTGTCGATCTTCGCAGCCGCAAAATCGGGGTCGGCGAGAATGCGGCGATGCAGCGGAATCGATGTTTTAATGCCCTCAATGACAAACATTTCCAGCGCGCGCTTCATTCGCCCGACGGCTTCCGCGCGGTCGCGGCCTTTGACGATCAGTTTCGCAATCATCGAATCGTAGTACGGCGGAATCACCGCATCGGCGTAAGCGGCGGAATCCACGCGCACGCCCGTGCCTCCCGGCGCCTGAAAGGTTGTGATGCGCCCCGCGGACGGAACGAACGTATCGGGGTCCTCGGCATTGATGCGGCATTCGATGGCGTGACCCGAAAACTGCATTTCGCCAACCGCTTCCTCGATCCGCTCACCTGCGGCTATCCGAATTTGAGCCTTGATCAGGTCCACGCCCGTGACCAACTCCGTGACCGGGTGTTCGACCTGAATACGCGTATTCATCTCGATGAAATATAACGAACCGTCCTGGTCCATCAAAAATTCAACGGTGCCCGCGTTGGTATAGCCGATTTTTTCCAGCGCGCGCACGACCTTGGTGCCTAGTTCCTTGCGCCGCTTGGCGTCCATCCCGGGTGACGGCGATTCCTCGATCAATTTCTGGTGCCGCCGCTGGATGCTGCATTCACGCTCGCCCAGATGAATGATCTTGCCATGCTGGTCCCCGAGGACCTGAAACTCAATGTGCCGTGGATGCTCCAGAAACCGCTCCGCGTACACGTCTGGATTTCCAAAGGCCTGCTGTGCCTCGCTCCGCGCCGTTTGGTACGCGGAAAGCAACTCGCCTTGGTTGCGCACGACACGCATGCCGCGGCCGCCGCCACCGGCTACCGCCTTGAGAATCAGGGGATAGCCGATTCGCGTGGCCTCTTTGCCAAGCTGCTCCTCACCTTCGACGATGCCTTCGCTGCCGGGAATCGTTGGCAGCCCCGCAGCTTTCACTTCCCGCCGCGCGCGGTCTTTCTCTCCCATCATTTCGATGACTTCGGCGGTCGGGCCAATGAAGGTAATCTCTGAAGCCTCGCACACCTTGGCAAAATTAGCGTTCTCGGAGAGAAAACCATAGCCGGGGTGAATGGCGTCCACGTTGGTGATTTCCGCGGCGCTAATCACCTGCGGGATATTGAGGTAGCTCTCGCTGCTGCGCGGCGGCCCGATGCACACCGCTTCATCGGCAAATCGCACGTGCAGAGAGTTGCGGTCCGCCTCGGAATAGACTGCCACGGTGGAAATTCCCAGCTCTTTGCACGCGCAGATCACTCGCAGCGCGATTTCCCCGCGATTGGCCACTAGGATTTTCTGGAACATGTCGGTGGGCGCCGCTTATTTCTTGCGGCTTGGACGTATGCCGAAGAGCGGCTGGCCGTATTCAACAGGCTGTCCGTTTTCGGCGAAGATGCGCAGCACCTCGCCGCTGATATCGGATTCAATCTCGTTCATGAGTTTCATGGCTTCCACAATGCACAAGGTTTGACCCGTTTCCACGTACCCGCCAACCTTGACAAACGCCTCCGCCCCGGGACTGGGCGACGCGTAATACGTGCCCACAATCGGCGACTTCACCAGGTGCAGGTCCTCTGTAGAACGGGCTTCCGCGGTCGCCAAAGGAGCAGCAGGCGCCAAGGCAGTCTGCGTTTGCGCCGCTCCCGCGACGATGATCTCCGGAGCCGCCACTTGCCGGGAGAGGACTGCGTTTGCCGAGGGTTTCTTCAGGCGGATCTTCAGGTCGCCCCGCGCATACTCAAACTCCTCGAGGTTATGCTCGGTCATGAAATTCAGCAGGTGTTCAATATGCTGAATTTCCGTGCTGGCGAACTTGGGATTGGCGCTCGGCTTGGAGGGCTGTTTGGGTTTCATGCCTGTTCAAATCTCTATAAGGTCCCGCGGAACGCGGGTGAGCACTTCTGTTCGGTCAGCATGCACCGCGACGTCGTCCTCAATACGAATTCCTCCGACGCCTGGCACGTAAATGCCTGGTTCGATGGTAATCACGTTCCCTGGAACCAGGACGTGCTTCTGTCCCCGCGCCACCCTGGGATCTTCGTGCACTTCCAGCCCAAGTCCGTGTCCGGTGCTGTGCACGAAGTAATCGTCAAGCCGGTATCGCGCCAGAACCCCTCTGGCCGCGGCATCCACATCCCCGCAACGGATGCCGACCCGCGCGGCCGCGACGGCGGCCGCTTGCGCTTCCTGGACCGCGCTATACCATTGCCGTATGCGCGCAGGGGCGCGTCCTACGAAGACAGTCCGCGTGAGATCGCTGCAATAGTGGGCGAGTATAGCACCCAGGTCCAGTACCACCAATTCATTTTTCCTCAGTCGCTTTTCCGTGGGCCGCGCATGCGGGTGCGCTGAACGTGCGCCGAAGGCCACAATGCTTTCGAATGCGGGGCCGGAAGCCCCCATGCGCCGCATCTGATGCTCAATCTCGGCGGCGATCTCGATTTCACGCACACCAGGTTTCAGCAACCTGAGAGCGCTCGATAGCACCTCGTCGCCCAGCAAAGCCGCTTTGCGCATTTGCGCCATTTCCGTGGAATCTTTGCGCTGGCGTCCTTTCTCTACTTCGCCATCTGCCCTGACCCACCGCACGCGTGCCCCGGCGGCCTTGCGCAACGCCCGAAATTGCGCCACGCTTAGCTGCGTAGCGTCGAACCCAATACGACTTCGCGGGCGGCCCCGCAATAGCCTACCCATCGTGGCCGCCAGTGATTCTTCCTGTCGAACCACTCGCAGGCCGGAGGTTTCTTCCTTTGCTTGGGCAGTAAAGCGGTCGTCGGTCACGAGCCAGGACCCTTTGCAGGACACCAACAGCGCTCCCGCCTCACCCGTAAACCCTGTCAGGTAATACCAACTCGCGGGATTCATGGAAAGCACGCCCGAAAGCTGCTTTTCGGCAACCCGCGCCTGCAATGCCCGCCTTCTTTGCAAAAACCGTGTGTTCATAAAACAGTTCGAGGAGACCGGGGTCTCCTCGAATCCATCCTGTTGAGAAGTGTAGCTCTACTGAGCCGTCTCGAGTTATCCGGGGATAATCCTCGGAGTAATGAAGAACAACAGTTCCTGCGATGAAATCGAAACATTGTTGCGTTTGAAAAGGTGACCGATGAGCGGGAGGCTGCCGAGCAGCGGCACCTCAGTGGTGGTCACGTTCTGGGTGGAGACAATGATGCCTCCGATGACGACCGTGCCGCCATCGGCCACCAGAATCTTCGTTTCTTCCGACTGCGTGTCCAGCGCCGGAACACCCTGGATGCGCGGAATGCCTTGGTCAATTTGCGTATTCTCGACCAACACGTCCATGAAGACTGTGCCGTCCTTGGTGATCTGCGGGGTCACTTCTAGTTTCAGCACCGCATCGATAAATTGGATGGAAATCGTGTTATTGATCGTCGTCTGGATTGGGAGCTTTTGCCCCTGCTTAATCACCGCTTTTTCGTTGTTCTGCGTCACCACGCGCGGCTTCGAAAGCAGCTTTCCGACGCCTTTCGATTCCGCTGCTGTAATGAAGAAGTCCACCGCGAAATTAGGCGAACGATGACCCAGGAAAAGTCCGCTGGTAGGAGCGCCGGCTCCTAGATTGACGTTCAGCGGAAGCGCCGATCCTGAACCGGCCGTTAATGGGGGCGGTATCGGAGATTTTGTCACGTTGCTCGTCCCCACGTCTAAATCGCCGCCGAGAATGCTCCGGCCGCCGGTGGTCGTGCCTGCAAAACCGAGCTGCACGCCGATGTCCTGAGCGAATGCCCGGCTGGCGGCGACTACCCGCGCTTCGATTTCCACCTGCTGCGACTTGACGTCCAACTGGCGGATTAGATTGTCGACGATCGGAATAACCGATGGGATATCGCGAATGATGAGCTGGTTCGAACGGTCGTCGGAGAGAATATCGCCACGCGTTGACAGAAACTTTTTGAGCGTGTCCTTCATTTTTTCGGCTTTGCCATAACTGAGTACGCGGGTCACAGTGACCGGCGTAACGGCTTCGGCCTGGGCCTTTTCCAGATCGCGCGTTGTCTCCGCTTCCCTTTTCAGAGTGTCGTGAGTAGCAATGCGCAGGACGTTGCCGTTGAGCTGTTTGTCGAGCCCATTGTTTTGCAGCACGATGTCCAGCGCCTGGTCCCACGGCACTTCATCGAGCACGATGGTCAGGCTTCCCTTCACCGCCGGGTCGAGCACTACGTTCAGTCCGCTAATTTCGTGAACTAACCGGAAGAAGTCTTTGAGGTCTACGTCCTTCAAGTTCACCGAGATGGGCTCGCCCGTGTACCTGGCGGTAGTCGACGCAACCGGCGTCTGCGAGTTGGCCACCGTCGCCGCCGCGTTGCCGGATTGCTGCTGCGCGGCCTGCTGCGGAGTCGGCCGAGCCGGTTCCGTTCGCCCGCCAAACGATGCCAGGACGACTGAGGGCTGGGTCAGTTCCCCGGGCAACGCGAAGCGAGGAGCCGAAATCTTGTGAAGCTTTGCCGACGACGCCGGCACAGCGCGCGGTCCGGACACGTCATAGCGAAAGGCGGGCCTCTCCACGCGCATTTTCTCGGATGCCGCCTGCAAAGTCGGGGCGGATGCCGCTGGGGACTGTGGTGCCATAGTCTCAAAGGAAACTACGACCGAGAGGCCATCACGAGAAATCTGGTAAGGCGAAGCCGCAGTCAGGTCGATCACTACGCGCGCCACGTCTGGCCGGAACTGCCCGAGACGTACGCCTCGAACCGGAGCGGACACGCCCGGAATCACCGTCTTGCGTACGGCCAGCCTCGTGCCCCTGAAATCGAGCACCAAACGATCGGGATCCTGCACGCGCGCTGTATGCACCTCCAGCGGTCCTTCGCCTTCCACGCGCACGCTGGCGCGCTGCGGGGCTTGCGTCGTGATCGCCACGCTTGAGATCACCGATACCGTCGCGTTTGCGCCGGCTGGCTCCTGCGTTTGCGCGACGCACGGGCTGGTTGCCAACGCCGCGCTCGCGAGTATCAGGCAGCCAATTTGCATGGCCGGCCAATTCGTCTTCATTGCTGTTCTCCTGCACTGGCGTAAATTCGTTTGTTCACTTGGCGCTCCACGGGTTTCCCAAAGGCGTCCTTCCCGACTTCGTGGAAAGACACTCCGTCCATGGCAATCTTCTCGACGCGGCCGTCGTATAGCTGGTCGCCTTCGCGCAGGAAGTACGTTCGCGATTGTGGGTTGGAAACCACCGCGATCATCCCGTTGGGCGCGCGCACCACTCCGTCCAAGCGCAAAGTACTCACCTGAAGCCCAGCTTTGCCTTGCGGAAGATCTATTCGTGCTCCCGTGTGCTCGCGGCCCACGAGCGATTCGAACGGATCGCGCTTGGCCACTTTGTCCGTAGCGAGTGTCGAACTCGCGGCGGGCTTCGCGGCGCGCGGCGTAGATTTTTTGGCGGCCCGTTTCGCCGCTGGCTTAGCCGCCGGCTTCGCCGACTTTGCGGCCTGTTTCGGGCCTTTTGCGCTTGCCTTGGGCGCCGCAGGTTTGGCTGCGGACGCTGCTGGTTTGCTCTTAGCGGCAGCTGCTGGTTTGTTTTGGGCAGCGGAAGCGGGCGCCGCGGCCGGTTTCGCTGGCGCTTGTGCGCCCGGTTTGGCCGCTGGCTGTGCGCCTTGCGACGCAGGTTTTGCCGCCGGCTTCGCGGGATTTGCACCCGCGCCGCTGGCAGGTTGCGCCTGCGCCTGCAGACCGGGTGCGGCCGCCGCCAGCGCAATCCCTAGTACGAGAGTCTTCACAAAACGCATATTTCGCTCATTCCCGTTCAGGGTTTCCCCGCCGGTTTCGCCGGACCTGCTGCTCCGGCGTCACTCGACTTGGTAAAGAACGTCGTAGCTGTAAAAACTCCAGAAACCGTCGTGCCGGGACGAACCGGATATTTCGTGCCTTTGGTTTGTGCCGGGTCTGCGAAGTTCAGGTCCCCAACGCTGATAATGCGAGACAACCGGCTCAAGCGCGCGAAGAAATCCAGGATGTTGAAATACGGGCCGTCCGCCTGCAATTCAAACGGCATCTCGTAGTGATATTCCTTTGACACAACCGCCTGTGCCGTCAAGCGACGTAGCTGTACATTCGACGCTGACGCTGCACCCTGCACCAGCCGGATAAACTCGTCGGTCTCCTTTTCCTCCGGAACGATCGTCTTCAATGTATCCAGCTGCTTGTTGAGCGCGTCCATCTGCGATTTCAATTCGCTGTAGCGCTGCCGGTACACCTGCAACTGCGTCACTTCTTGGTTGAGCTGCGCCCGCTCGCGTACCGCCTTGTCCACCTCGTCGCGCTCTTGCGCCACCGGCGAACCCGGCACGTAAACCCCTACCGCCACCAAGACCACGGTAATCGCCAGGGCCAGCAGAACCTGCATGATCAACGACATATCGCGCAATGGATTGGCCATGGCTCGTTACCCTTTCTTCGCCGGAGTAGCCGCTGTTGCCGGGCTACCCACCGCTTTCGGCTGCTGCGGACGCGGCGCGGCCGGCGCGATCTGCGGCGGGCTGATTTCCGCCGACATTTGAAACATGAAGGTTTGTATCCCCGTGCTTCTCTCGTCCTGCTTCGTTTCCTTGATTTCCACCTTCTGGAAGTAACCTGAGCGCTTCAGCGCGGTAATGAAGTTGGCCACCGAATTCACCGACGCCGACGCTCCGTCCATTGTCAGGTTGTTGCCTTTGCGGGTCATGGTGATCAGCCAAAGGTTCTCCGTGCGCGATACTGTGCTGGCGATCTCATCCAGCAATTCCTGAGCGCCCGTGCGATCGCGCTGCAATTGCTCAATGGTCTGCACCCGCTGTGTCAAAACCTTCTTCTGCGCCTCGAACGTGTCCACTTGCTGCTTGATCTGCTCCAGGTCGGCCTTCTGCGCTCGCAGTTGCTTGATGCGCGTGTTCTCCTCATTCAGCTGCTTCTGCCAGGAAAGGTACAGCAGAAACAACGCCAGCACGCCCAGCGCCGCACCCGCACCTACAAAGACCAGCGGCAGTGCCGCGCCGGTATCCACCGGCCGCCGGGCCGCCCGGGGTCGCGCTTGTCCGAGAAGATTTATGCGAATCATGGCTAGTCAAAGCTCCTAAGTGCCAGCCCCACTCCTATTGCAAGCCGGGGGCCCATTTCGCGAATCTGTTCCTCACTGTGTTTGCCCGCATTCACAAGCACTTTCCGGAAGGGATTCAATTCCTCGACCGGCATGGCGAACTCTTCGCGCAGTAGGTCCACCAGGCCCGGGACCCGCGCCGTGCCGCCCGCCACCACGATGCGCTGGATGTTCTCCCCGCTCGCTGTCGCGCGGAAAAAATCGAAGGTTTTCTGGATTTCCAGCGTCAGGATGTCAGAGACGCTGCGCAAAATCTGCTGCTTCTGCTCGTCTGTGACGCTGGCCAGCGAATCACCCTTCTTCAGCCGCTCGGCATCCTCGAAGCTCAGGTCCAATTCCTTTTGTAGTGCGTCGGTGTACTGGTTGCCCCCTACGCTGACGTCGCGCGTAAACAGCGGAATTCCTCCGCGCACGATATTGATGTTCATGACGCTGGCACCAATGTTCAGCAGCGCCACGGTCTGCCCGGCATCAGGGTCGTAGTTCACTTCAAAGCAGTTCTGCAATGCAAACGCATCGATGTCCACCACCACCGGCGTCTTGCCCGCCTGGGCCAGGACGTTCGTGTGGTTCAGAATCTTGTCCTTCTTCACCGCCACGAGCAGCACGTCCATCTGCGAGTCCATCGACTCCAGCAGTTGATAACTTAAATTCACGTCGGCAATATCAAACGGGATATGCTGGCTGGCTTCTGAGGGAATGCGATCGTAAAGCTCATCCTCCGTCATCAGCGGCAGCGGGACGCGCTTTACGATCACCGAATGTCCGGAAACCGACGTCGCCACGTTCTTTGTCTTGATCCGCTGTGCATCAAAAATTTTGCTGATCGCGTTAGCTACCTGCGGCGCGTCCATGATCGCGCCATCCACTACCGTGTCCTGCGCCAAGTGCTCCGTTCCAAAGCTCACCAGTTCGTATCCACCCTTGGTGGATTTCAGCTCCACGGCTTTGATCGAACTGGACCCGATGTCCAGCCCCACCAACTGCCTGCTCTTTCCGCCGAATAACGACATAACGCGGCCTCTTTCTCCGACCCTTACTAAATCTAACGGCGCCTCTGCACCTGGCTCATCTTGCGCTCCATCCAACGATCCAGGATGGTCTTCCTAAGTTTCCAACGATTGCCAAGTTTGAATGCGGGAATCTCGCCCTCAGTGATGTAACGGTACAGCGTATCCGGGGAGATTCCCAGATACTGCGACGCTTGCCGTACATTCATCACTTCGCGCGATTCGCTCACGAGGAACACTACCCCTGGCGCACTTAGAGACACGCCGCTGAACCCGACCACTGGTGCACCCCAGTTGACGCTGCCGAACCTTTTGGGGCACTCCCCGTGACAAGGTTATGACACCGCGCCACGCCGAGCGTCAAGGGATTCCAAGCCGCAGTTGTCCTAACAATAGGGGGTTATTTCAGGCAATCAATGGGTATTCTGGGGTAGTAATCCCAGTACTAGGGTACTGCTACAAGAAAACTACCATTAGTTGTGGTTTCCGCCCACAGTACCCTGTCCGTATGGACGGTTATCCTTTGCATTCAGGCAGTTGCGTTACCCGGCCCGCCGCCCCGTTCACAATCCCAGCGACTTCCAGATCGCATCGATTTTAGCTTTCGTTAAGCTGTCCATGAGAATTTCATCTGGCCACGGCCGCACAAATCCCTCGGACGCCCACTTGCGCGTCGCATCAATTCCCATCTTTGACCCGTAGTCCTGCATCCGCGCCGCATGGTCCAGCGTATCCGTCGGACCAAACACAAACTGCACATCGCGCTCCGGGTCCAAAGCGCAGAGCGTCTTCCACACCACCTCGCTGAAATTGTGAATGTCCA
>WNFS01001702.1_pt1 | contig 16522 bp, 10 predicted proteins | sample 5400141 | NCBI WGS metagenome assembly WNFS01 (sample SAMN13153358, study PRJNA577476) | soil metagenome | isolation source: 60 cm saprolite under Madrone tree | place: USA:California | collected 2016-06-14
GCGCTGCTTGGCTAAGCTGTCGAGAAAGCCGGAGACGCCTTCGGAAGCGGTAGGACCGGGAAGAACGGAGTTTACCGTGACGCCGGTCCCGGAGACCGATTCGGCGAGGCCGCGAGCGATGGCGACTTGGGCGGTCTTGGTCATGCCGTAGTGAACCATCTCGGCGGGAATTTGGAAGGCGGACTCGCTAGAGATGAAAATGATGCGGCCCCAATTCTTCTTGAGCATGCCGGGCAAATAGTGGCGCGAGAGGCGCACCCCGCTGAGGACGTTGATTTCGAAGAATCGCAGCCAGTCGGCATCGGGGATTTCCGCGAAGAGCTTGGGCTCAAAGATCCCGAGATTGTTGATTAAAATGTCCGCGTGCGGCACCCGCTCGACGAAGGCTTCGACGCCAGCGGCGGCGCCCAGATCTGCAGCGACGCCTTGAAGATCCGCAGTTTTGTGGTCCTTGCGAATTTTTTCCAGCGCGGAATTCACACGCGCTTCCGTGCGGCCGTTTATGACGACAGCGGCGCCTTCCACAGCGAGCGCAGTTGCGATGGCCAAGCCAATGCCTGCCGTGGAGCCGGAGACGACGGCTTTCTTGCCTTTTAGGCCAAAATCCATGATTTGATTCCTTTCGCGGTTTCTGATTTATCTAGCTGCAACAGTTGCCGCTGCACCTGCGATTTCCGCGATTTGTTCCGGAGTTAGTTTTAGTTCGCCGGCAAGCATCACGCCTTCGGCTTGCTTGGCGTTGCGGGCACCGACGATAGCACCGGTGACGGCAGGATTGCTGAGCACCCAGGCGATCGCCACTTCACCAGGGTTGCGGCCGTGGCGGGCGCCGACTTTTCGGAGGCGCTCGACGAGCTCGATGTTCTTGGAGAGGCGTGGCTCGCGAAACTCAGGACTCTTGCTGCGGAAATCGTCGGGCGGAAGGGCAGCGGCGCGTTCGCGGGTCATTGCGCCCGTGAGAAGTCCAGAGGCCATCGGCGCGTAGGCGATGGCCCCGATTCCCTGCTGTTTCGAATAGGGCAGGATCTCTTTTTCGACTTGACGGCGAACGAGGGAGTAGGGCGGCTGCAAGGACGTCGGCGAGGCAATTTTTTCGGCGCGTTTGATCTGCGCGACGTCGAAATTGGAAACGCCGATCCAGCCGACTTTGCCTTCCTTTTGCAGAGCTCGCATGGTTTGCCAAGCTTCTTCGAGGCCGGGACCGTTGTCCGCGGGCGGCCAGTGCATTTGGTAGAGATCGATCACATCTATTTTCAAGCGGCGAAGGCTATCTTCGCACTCGCGGCGGATGGATGCGGCCGTGTGATTCTGGGTGACGTGGCCTTTGTCGTCCCAGCGCAGAACGCATTTTGTGAAGACGTAGGGACGCGGACCGCGCCAATCTCTTAGAGCTTGGGCGACGACTTCCTCGGAATGCCCAATGCCGTAGACTGCCGCGGTGTCGATCCAATTCACGCCGAGTTCGAGCGAGCGGTGGATGGCGGCGATGGAGTGGGCATCTTCCTGGTGTCCCCAGGCGAAATCCCAGCCGCTGCCACCGATAGCCCAGGCGCCGAATCCAATCGGGGTAATCTGCAAATCGGAATTGCCGAGTTTGCGCGTTTCCATGTTTCTCGTCCTCTCGACTGAAATGTGCGCTGCGAAGTTCAACCGCACGCTTAATTCTACATTCCATGAGATGAGGAAAAAGAGTGTTTAGTTAGAAAAACTATTTGCTGAGATTTGAAGCGTGGAGTTTCCAACCAATTGGTAGTGAAGGCCCCGTCGAGGAGGACGATCTGGCCATCGGGATTTGTGATGGTGACGCGTTGGGAGCCCGCGCTCAGGGCAGGAGTCATGACGGTCAGAGTGTTCCTTGCACGCCCCGGACTGAAGGGGCCGTGCCGGCAGGAGAATACGGCAAGAGCGGCCGCACGGGCTTGAGAGGGTAACTGCGCTCATTTAATCCCATACGGATAATTATCAAGTTAAGAGATGTTCCGAAAACGAAGAGGGGCAGGAGAAAAATCGAAGGGCGGCGAGGACTAGACGTCCGCGCCGCCCTTGAGGAAAATTAGAACCGCTGAAATGAATTAAATAGTTTTCGCCGCCGGAGCGCCGACGGGAGCGTTGGAGCCCTTCGCAAAAGCGTTGTGTCCCGATTCCTTCTCGGAGCTTCGATCGATTTCGATCGAGCCTTTGAAGTACGCGCCGTCTTCAATCATGATCCGGGCGGTAGTCAAATCGCCGTTCACGGACCCGTCCTTCTTGATTTCAATACGGTCTTTGGCGCGAAGATTTCCCTTCACGGTGCCGAAAACCACCACCTCGCGGGCGATGATGTCGGCAGTGACCTTTGCGGTAGTTCCGACCGTCAGCTTCCGCTCATCAAGCTGGATCAGTCCTTCGACCGAGCCGTCGATCAGCAGATCCTCGTTGCCGGAGATCTCGCCTTTCACGTGCAGGCTGGCCCCGAGCCGCGCAGTGGCGCGGTCCGCGGTTGCACCCAATGGACGCATGGCATCTGTACTCATTGCGGGTTTACCCTCCCAAGTCGCCGGAGCGGGCTTCGGCGGCTGATTCGTTGGAAAATTTTTCGGCTCCGGTAGCGCGGATTGCGGCGTTTCCGGTTTCTTATTGCCCCACATCGGTCCTCCCAAAGGGATAGCACCACCCCGCGCAGAAAACGCTTGGGGTATTCGAAACTTTAGTCCTCAGTCGGACGAACAGCAAATGCAGTCTTCACTGGCCGTTCGTGAAAGTAACTAGACCTTTGGACAGGGTATTCGTTCACTGTTCGCGGTTAAGTTCGGGTAAATTTTTGGAGTCGATCGAGCGCCAGAGGCCGAAGTTGAAATATCGCAAAAGTTAGGAGCTCGGCTTTTCGGGGACGGGCTGCGTGGCCAAAAAATCTTCTTGAAATCTTTTTGAATAGGAAGACAAAAGCTCCTCGATGGGTGCTTGCTGTGGAGATTTCAAAACGAATCCGGCGTGGTGATATTTTGTGATGCGGTAAACGATTTCGGGATCGTTGTAGGCGGAAGTGTCGGGGAACTCCTGGCGAGCGAGGGACAGAATCACTCCCGCATAGTCGTGCCTGGATGGCGGCAGTTGATAGGGTTGCTTCCCTGCCCCCACTTCCAAGCGGGCCCACTCGCGCCAAAGGTTGATACCGGTGGCCGCTTCAATTACATCCGAGATGTAGGCTCCGCCGACGCGCGCGGCCACCTCGAGAAAATAATATTTCCCATCAGAGTGCGCTTTCAAGAATTCTGCGTGCGTAACGCCGCGAAGGAATCCGAGATCCTCGAGAACTTTGCGATTGATGTCGAGGAGGGTTTTCACTTCGTTGGAATCGCGTGGGAGCGTGCGGGTCGTAAAAACACCGCCTTGATGGGAGGTCTCGAGGGGAGGCGCGCCATACGCGTGCGCTTCCGCGAAGACAACTTCCCGCTCTGAGGCTACGCTGTCGATGTGATAGACGCTGCCGGGGATGAATTGTTCGAGCAAATAGTTGGATTGTTTGTCGCCAAGCTGATCGAGCCACGGCCACAGTTCGGGCGGCTCGTAAATTTTTTTCATTCCGATGCCGGAAGCCTGCGAACGTGGTTTCAGCAGCCAGGGCGCGGGGACACGAGCCATGAATTCGCGCAAGCTGTCGTAATTAAGAACGTGGACAAATTCCGGAACCGGGATGCCGGCTTCTTTTGCGCGGGCGCGCATCGCTAGTTTGTCGCGGAAGTAGCGGACGGTTGTTAACCCCATGCCGGGAATGCGCAGGTGTTCGCGGAGCGCCGACACATTTTCCATGTCGAATTCGTCGAGGGCAACAATACGGTCGATCGGTTGCGATCTGGCGGTGTAGCTTACAGCGTTGATGAGGCTCGGCACTGGAAGTTCCTCGGGCATGAAGAACATTTCATCGATGGACTCGCGAGGCCAATCCGCATGGCGGAGTTTTTCGACGGTCAGGACGAGAACGCGGCAGCCGATCGCTTTGCACGTCCGCATAAATTCGTGGCCTTTTTCGTAGGAGCTGACACAGAGGATGGTGAGAGGACGGCTCTCTGGCATCGTATGACCTCTGAACGCACGCGGCCATCGCAAGAAGGCCAGCAATGTGCCGCGCGGCCGGTGCGGATTATACTTCGGTCTGCCGAGCGGGATACAAGAATCGAAGGAATGGACCGACGCGCTGGGCCCAAGCCGCTTCGTTGTGCTCGCCGCCTTCCACACGCTCGTAGTGCAGGTCCTTGCCGAGTTGCCAGCCTTTTTGCAAGAGCACGTCGCGAAACTGCTCAACGTCCTGGACGATGCGCGGGCCTTCCCTTGTGCCGATGTCCAGCCAGATACCGGGGTGAGGATGGACGTCTGCCGCCGCTGCGAAGCGATGCATGACGTGCTGATTCCACCAGACAGAAGGAGAGAGAGCGGCAAGTTTTCCAAAGACGTTTGGAAGCTTGAGCCCTAAGTAGAGAGAAACCAATCCGCCGAGCGAAGAGCCGCCGATTCCTGTTTTTTCGGAGCCGGACAGAGTGCGGTATTCGCGCTCGATGAAAGGTTTTAGCTCTTGGATCAGAAATTTTGCGTAGCGGTCCGCGCGGCCACCGCCTAGTTTGGGGACGCGGGTCGGCGTGTATTCGCGAATGCGCGCTTTCCCGGTGTTGTAGATGCCGACGATGATGAGCGGCTCGACGGCGCCGGCGATGATGGATTGGTCCGCGGTTTGTCCGACGTGCCAGTCCATGCCAGGGATGAACGAAGTGGAACCGTCAAAAAGATTTTGGCCGTCGTGGAGATACAGGACGGGGAAATGGCGCGAGGGTTGCTCGTGGTAGCCGGGCGGGAGATAGACGACCAGATCGCGCTCGTTTTTCATGAAGCGCGAGCGGAAACCTTGGTGTTTCTGAAGATTCGGACCGCTCACGGTGCGATGGTCACCAGAAGATCTTTGGCCTCGACGTGCTGTCCTGGCGTGACGAGAAGCTTTACAACTCTCCCGGCGATGGGCGCATAGATATTCGATTGCATTTTCATAGCTTCGAGGGTCAAGAGTTTCGCTCCGCGTTCTACAGAATGATTTGCCTGCACGGCGATCCCGCTGATCACGCCGGCCGTGGGTGCGGCGACCTGTCCTGGATCGGCGGGGTCGGCTTTCGGATGCGTGCGCTCGACGACGCGCAACGCGTGGTCGCGCACGTTGACTTCGCGTGGCTGCCCGTTCAATTCAAAGAACAAGGTCCGAGTTCCATCAGGGTGCGGATCGCTGGCCGTCAGGAACTTGAGAATGAGCGTCTTCCCTGGCTCGATCTCAATGGTGATCTCTTCGCCCGAGGCCAAGCCGTAAAAAAACACGGGCGTTGGCAGGACGCTGACATCCGCGTAAGTGTGGCGGAATTTGTCGTACTTCACGAATACATCCGGATAGAGAAGATAACTCAAGAGATCGTCAGGGCGAACGGCGTGACCTATCTTCCTCTCGAGCTTGGCGGACGCTTCGGGGAGGTCGACGGCTTCCAGGCCTGCGCCTGGACGGCCTTTGAGCGGAGCGGCTCCGCGAAGGATTATCTTTTGTAGTTTGCGTGGCCATCCACCGGGGGGAACACCGAGGACGCCGGAAAACATCTCGACCACAGAATTCGGCAGAGAAAGATCATGATTTTCATCCAGCTTGAGCAGATCACTTGGTAGCAGTTCGTTGGCCATTAGAAAGAGCGTCATGTCGCCGACTACTTTGCTTGAGGGCGTCACCTTCACGATGTCGCCGAAAAGCTGATTCACTTCGGCGTACATTTTTTCTACTTCGCGCCAGCGGTGGCCTAAGCCCATGGCTGCGGCTTGCTCACGGAGATTCGTGTATTGGCCGCCGGGAATTTCGTGTTGATAAAGGCGCGCGGAGCCGGCTTTCGGGCCCGCATCAAAGGGCAAATAATAAGTTCGCACGGTTTCCCAATAGTCGGAGCATTCGTTGAGTGCTTCGACATCGAGATTCGTGTCGCGTGGCGTGTGGCGGAGTGCTTCGACAATGGAGTTGAGATTGGGCTGACTGGTGCCGCCACTCATGGCGGCCACGGCGGCGTCGGCAACGTCCGCACCCGCATCTGCAGCCTTAAACACGGATGCAGAATTGATTCCGCTCGTGTCGTGCGTGTGAAAGTGCACGGGGATGGTGATTTCTTCGCGGAGCGTTTTTACGAGTTCGTAGGCCACATAGGGTTTACAAAGGCCTGCCATGTCTTTGATGGCGAGGAAGTGAGCGCCGAGCTTTTCTAGCTGCTTGGCCATGGAGACATAGTATTTCAGCGAATACTTCGGGCGGGATTTATCGAAGATGTCGCCCGTGTAGCAAATGGCGGGCTCGCAGACGGCGCCGGTTTCGAGCACGGCGTCGATGGAGACGCGCATGTTTTCGATCGAGTTCAGGGAGTCGAAGATGCGGAAGATGTCGATGCCTTGGGCGTGGGATTCGCGGACGAACTCGACGATCACATTGTCGGGATACGAGGTGTAGCCGACGGCATTTGCGCCGCGGAGCAACATCTGAAAACAGATATTGGGAACGAGATGGCGCAGTTCCCGAAGGCGCTGCCATGGATCTTCGTGAAGAAAGCGCATGGCGGTATCGAAAGTGGCGCCGCCCCACACTTCTAGGCTGAATAGATTCGCGAGGCGTTGGGCGACGGCAGCGGCGGTGGCGAGCAAATCATGCGTGCGGACGCGCGTCGCCATCAGCGATTGGTGGGCATCGCGAAAGGTCGTGTCCGTGATCAGGAGGCGTTTTTCTTTTCTTGCCCAGGCGGCAAACTTCTTTGGGCCTAGTTTTTGCAGCAGTTGACGTGTTCCGGGCGGCGCCTCGATGCCGGGAACGGAGGGCAGCACTGCTTTGTCGAAGGCTTTGGGAATGGGTTTGCCTTTTACTTCCGGATTGCCGTTGAGGATCACGTCGCCAAGATAGGAGAGCAGCTTGGTGGCGCGGTCGCCGCGGCTTTGCAGGCGAAATAACTCAGGCGATTCATCGACAAAAGAAGTAGTGACTTCACCGGAGCGGAAGCGCGGGTGGTTGACGACGTTTTCGAGGAAAGGAATGTTCGTTTTCACACCGCGAATGCGGAACTCGCGCAGCGCGCGGTCCATGCGCTGGCAAGCTTCAGGGAGTTTCGTGCCCCACGCCGTGACTTTTACGAGAAGAGAATCGTAGTAGGCAGCAAGGACCGCACCAGCGTAGGCCGTGCCACCGTCGAGACGGATTCCAAATCCGGCAGGCGATCGGTAAGTCGTAAGCTTTCCGTAATCGGGAGCAAAATTTTTTTCGGGATCTTCGGTTGTGACTCGGCATTGCAGCGCTGCGCCGTACAGCATCACGTCTGGTTGTTGAGGAAGCGCGAGCGGCTCTTCGTGCAACTCGTGGCCTTGCGCCACGAGAATCTGTGAGCGCACCAGGTCGATGCCCGTCACCATTTCCGTTACGGTGTGTTCCACTTGAATGCGCGGATTTACTTCAATGAAGTAGTAGTTTTTGGCGTCGACGTCGTAGAGAAACTCGACCGTGCCTGCGTTGCGGTAGTTGGCTTTGCGGGCGAGTCGGATGGCGGCATCGCACAGTTCGCCTCGAATGGATGACGGGAGATTTGCAGCAGGGGCTACTTCGACGACTTTCTGGTGACGCCGCTGCACGGAGCAGTCACGCTCATAGAGGTGCAGCAAATTGCCGTGATGATCCGCGAGAATCTGGACCTCAAGATGGCGTGCCCGAGGTAAATATTTTTCCAGAAAGACGCTCGCGTCCCCAAAGGCTGACTTTGCTTCGCCTTTAGCTTCCTCAAGGCGTTGTTCGAGTTCAGCCTCGCTGCGCACAACGCGCATGCCGCGCCCGCCGCCGCCCATGGCGGCTTTTACGATCACCGGATAGCCGATCTTGGCCGCGAATCTGCGCGCTTCGGCTGCGGAGCTTATCGATTCTTCCGTCCCGGGAAGCACCGGTACGCCAGCCGAATCCGCCAGCCGCCTAGCCGCTGTTTTGTCTCCGAGGAGTTCGAGCAATTCGGGGGTCGGTCCAATAAAGGCGATGCCAGCCTTCTGGCACGCGCGAGCAAATTCCGGATTCTCGGACAAGAAACCGTAGCCGGGATGAATGGCGTCGACGCCCTTTTCCTTAGCCAATGCAACGATGCCGGCAATGTCGAGGTAGGCTTCGACCGGACCCTTGCCCGCTCCGACTTGGTAAGCCTCGTCCGCCTTGAACCGGTGCAGAGCCAGACGGTCTTCCTGAGAATAGATTCCGACGGTGCGCAGGCCTAGCTCACTTGCGGCGCGGAAAATCCGGATGGCGATCTCGCTGCGATTGGCAGCGAGCAGTTTTCGTATGGGTTTGTTCTTCTTCATCCCTGGCCGGCAAGAAGCTTATGTGAAACCTTACATTGTTTCATGCGAGTACGCGACGGCTGGAGCACTTTTTTCGATTCGCTAGACAAGCAATTTGAATGCACAAGATAGGACGCGCCAAGCAAGCGGACGCGAGCATCTGTGGCCAGACTGACGATCGTGAAATTACGGCGTGGCTGGTGCGTTAGCGGAAGGCGCAGAGTTTTTCAACAGGACGAGTTCTGATTGCACAGTGGCCCAAGCTTTGGGGTCGCGCTTTGTGGCATAAGGTGCGTCGGGCTCCGAATAAAAGTGGAGGAGTTCGTCGCGCAGGTCTGATGACATGCGGGCAAACTTTTGATCGGCCAGCTTGTCCAGGAGCTTGGCATGAGCATCGTCATTCAAGCCGTATTTGCCGGGCCCCGTGGCCTCGCCCATATCGAAATTATCGTTCGGCAAATCAAGATGGCCGCTCCTCAGATCAACGATGAGCCCCCGATACTTATCCAGTGTTGAGTTGAAGCTTGCGCGAAACATCTGTTGAGCCCCTGGCGTCGGGGTCCTGAACTGTAGCACTTTAAGCGGCCCGAACTTTGGAATCAGTTTGTAAAGGAAAGCGAGAAATCTCTCGCCAAGAGTCGGCTTCTGATAATTCTTGCCCCACTCCCGCTCGTAGTTGGACTTAGAAAGATTGTATTGAAACTTTTTTTTGGTGATGCCCAGCAAGTCAGTCTTGATCTCATCTTCCTTGAGGCTCCAAGCGATCTTCGTCGCCTTCGGAATCGTTTTGCTGACGGCATGACGATAGGAGTTGAGGGCCTTGTCCTCGTCGACGAGAACATCTTTTAGCTGGAGCCCGTAGGTCTGCTGAAACGCGCGATCGAGCAGATCTTGCGAGACTTCGAAGCCTATCAGGTCATGATAGCCGTCCGGCGCGTAGCTCTCGTGCGCCACTTCGAGGACGTCGAAGCCAAACTCCGTTTTAGTGTGAGCGAGCGGATCCTGCTCGTAAGAAACAGTATCGCCATATTTTTTTTGAAGTCTGGGGTAGAGGAGAGGTACGGCGCGATTTGTGGCGAGGCGATGGCCGTCGTTGTCGGCCGCATAATGGGCTAACGCGCCGACGGCGAATGCATATTCGTCCAAATCCTTCGCGTCGTGAAGCAAGGCTTGCACAAAGTCTCCGCTTCGCAAGTAGTGCGTCAGGTCGCTGAAAAAATGGCTGCCGTATGGATAGTAGCCCATGTCCTGGATGATGGACCCGCCGTAGGCATACGCCTGCGCCTCGCTCAACTGCTCTTCGGTGGAACCAGGAAAACGGGCCAGCAGGAGCGGCTTGATGTGCGTCTCCCAGACTGCATCGATGATGGCTTCGTGGGCGAGTACCGCATAAGCGTTGGAGTTGCTCGGACAAATGAGCGTGCAGACGAGAAGGCAAACGAAAACTGCGCGGAGGCGGACATTCATTTAGTATGTAATTCTATACGACAATAACCAGAGTTCGAAGCGCCGCGTCCAGCCGTGAAAGCCGGATGCCTTTACGGCTTGAGCAGCGGTTGCGCATAACGAATGGGAACTCCGAAGTTGGAGCCGCCAAAGCCCCTGACTACGGCGAACGTCACGCCAATCACCTTGCCATCGCGGTTAATCAGCGGCCCGCCGGAACCGCCAGAAGTGGTCTGAGCATCGTAGACAATTTTATCCGGCAGGACGTCGCCGATATGTCCCTGCGTTACCAGTGGGCGGATTAGTCTGCGTTGTTGCAGTTCGTCCACAATTTTTTTTGGATCGCCGCCGCTTAATCTGACGATGTCCTTCACAGTGTCTTCTCCGGCGCGCGCCAGGATCGCGCTTATTCCCGTTGCGTAGCCGAGCGAAATCAAAAGCTGGCCGCTGACGGCCGCTTCCTTGCGGCCATCGAGTTTTAGAATGGGACGTTTGAGCGCGGAAATGTCGCCGCGAAGTAAGGCGAGATCGGCATCGTCGGAGATCTGCGAGACATTCAGTGGAACACCCGATCCTGCTTCGGGGAAATAGGCGGTCATTTCCGAGATGGTGGGCTGCAAGCCTTGCTGCGAGGCGGCACTTAGCTCCTCATTCTTCCACCAGGGCTGGGCAACATGATGATTGGTAAGGATTTCATTTTGACCGACGATGAAACCCGTGCCGAAGAAATCTTCGCGAACCTCGGGAGCGCGGCCATCGAGGCTATAGACCACGTTGCCGTCGCTGTCTTTTAGGGGCTCGCCGTCGGGATTGATCGCGCCGTAACGCAAGGGGCGGCGCGAGTCTTTATCGAGAAACGAAACTGAGACGTGGAGCAGGCAGACGCTCGGAGCGTTGGCTCGAATAACGCCTTCAGCAGCATCTGATTGCGTCTCGACTCGTTTCAGACGGCTGGTGGTCTCTTCCAACTGTTTGCGCAGACCGGAGACTTCGCTGGCGTCCGCGGCAGAGAGTTTCTGGCGAAGGACGTCGGTCTGTTTTTGAAGCTGTTGTTTCTGCTCCGTGATGTCGGATTGCTGGAGCTCTTCGCGCGCTCGGTTGGCCTCGGCGACCAGTGCTTCTTCCGTGCGGACGCCGTGCTCGAGCTGTGCGATCACGGAATAAGCGCGCCGGGTCTCTTTATCGGCACGGCGGGTGAAAAGCAGGAAAATGATCGAGATGAGCACGGCCACACCGAGGAGAGCGGAAACCCCGATTTTTAGCGCGCGGCCGAGGGAGAAGGCGTCGCGTGTCATTTTTTCCGTTACTGCGACGGCTTGAAATGCCGTGTGGGCTATTTCCTGCCCTTCTTCGGCGATACGGGATTTCAGCTGTAGCTGTTCGATGGCGTGCTTGTCCCGCAACTGCACGCGCACGCGCGCCAGAAGTTCCGCGGGCTCCCAGGGAGGCGACATCACGTCATCGGCGCCCAGGTCGAGGGCCCGCGCACGCATCGCACCGCCGCCGCGAGCGAAGAGAATCACACGCGTGTTGGCCGTCGAGCCAAGCCCTTTGATTTCTGTGAGAGAGCTGCAACAAAGGACATCGGCCAGGTCAGCAGAAAGAAGAAACACGTCCACCGTGCCGGTTTGCACGACTCGGAACCCTTCCTCTTGCGTGGGAGCGTGGGAGACTTCATAACCTGCGGAACGCAGAACTTCTTGGAGCTGCTGGCGCAGTGTGTCGTTCGGCTCGACAATCAGTATGTTTTCGCGCTTGGTTGACAAGTTGGCTGGTTTCCTTGGCGGCGGCATTTTAAATGGGCCCCGCCTTGTATCTTTGACGCTTTTCGCTTCCAGATGGTGACAAGGAATTCACATAGTAACCGGAAATTGGAAGGTGCGCATGTTTGCGGCTTAACCGGGAGCGAGCGTGCAGAAGCCGGGGAAGACTTGCCGAAAGAGATGTGCTCTTCAGCCCAACGAGTTGCAGTTCAAGAAAGGAATTCTAGTATTTTCTGAGAACACCGATGACTCGGCCCTGAATCTTGAGGTCATTTGCAGCTACCATGATGGGCGCCATCTCTGAATTCGCGGGTTGCAGACGGATCTTCCCGGCTCCCTCCCGGTAAAACCTTTTGAGTGTGGCTTCCTCGCCACCAATTAGAGCTACGACGATGTCGCCTGCGTTGGCAACCTGGGTTTGTTCGCATACCACGTAATCGCCGTCCATGATGTGATCTTCGATCATGGAACTGCCTTTCACCTGAAGTACGAAAGAGTTGCCGCCGCGGGCAAAATCCCCCAGCGAAAGCGTCTCGCGTTCCTCGACAGCTTCGAGCGGGCGGCCAGCGGCGATGCGCCCGACGAGAGGAAGTTCTTGAATCTTTCTGTCGCTAATCTGTTCCTTGACCGGCTTGGGCAACTGCAGAATCTCGATCGAGCGGCTCTGGTTGTAGCCGCGGCGGATGAATCCTTTTTTTTCGAGCGTGGTGATGTGCTTGTGAACAGTGGCCAGCGAAGTCAGCTTCAGGCCCTTGCCGATCTCTTCAAAGCTGGGGGCGTACCCGTGCTTGTTGTCAAACGAAACCAGGTAGTCCAGGACTTCTTTTTGCCGTTTTGTAAGGGCCATCGCTCGCCTCCGACACTTGTAAAGCATCCCCACTCTAGGCGAAAAGAAAGCGAACGTCAAGCAGGAAGTTGCCTTCGCGCCGCGTTGTCTTCTCCATGGCCTCACTTCTAGAAATGATATACACGCGGGCCTGAGCAGTTGCAGGAGAGAGAGCATTCCGGCCGCAAGGAAGGTATGACGTGTTCGGTGCGCGCGCGTTTACTCATACCTCGAAAGCAGCAAGCGTCCTTGTTCCAACTCAATTTTAGAAGTGCTATACACATCCTATGCCCTCCAGAAGCGAGTCTCTTCCAGCCGTAACGGCAGCCGCTGTCGTCGCCATCATTTTCAGCGCGTTCGGGGTTCTAGGCGGCGTGTTGATCGAAATCTCGACACTGCTTATGCCTGATGTCGAGACTTCGGCAGGCCGTCCGGCGATGCCGCCTGGAGCGCGATCCATGGCAGCGATTGTATGGCTGTTCTTGATCGCGGTGGCTGTGTTCGGCATTTTCGTGGCTGTCGGTATCGTTCGCCGCCGAAATTGGGCGCGCATCAGTATTCTCGTATGGGGCGGATTCATGAGTGTGGTCTCCGCAATCACGATTCCGGTCTTATTCTTCGTGTTCAGCGCGATGCCAGGCATGATGCCGAAGGACGCTGACCGCGCTCCAATCATTAGCATGATGAAGTGGATTTCCGTTTTGTTCTATGGAATCCCGCTTGGAGTCGGGATCTGGTGGCTGGTGCTGTTCACGCGTCCACGGGTCGCGGCGGCCTTTACGGCTCCGGCTGATTTGGCGCCGTATCCGCCGACTATGGATGTCTCGGGATTCCCACTGCCTCAGCCTACAGCCACGGCCTCTCTCACTCCCAAACCTGCGTGCCCGCTGCCGCTGATGATTTTCGCGGGCTTTCTGATCTTCTCCGCTTTCTTCATGGTGTTAATGGTGCTCGTCCCCTTGACGGGATCGATGCCCTTCTTCTTTTTTGGACATTTCTACAGTGGTCTCACCGCCAGGGTTATTCTGGGACTCATGGGTCTCGTCTTTGGCGCCGCAGGTGCCGGGATGTTCAAGCTACAGACCTGGGCGCTGCATACCGTACTTGTGCTGCAATCCGTGTTTTTTGTGAACGGGATTTTGTCTTTGCTGAATCCTCGTTTTCTGGCGGTGATGCAAGAAGCAATGCAGCGGGCGGATGCGGAAAACCCTGCCTTCGCTGGAGGCAATCCCTTCCTAACAGGATCCTTTTTCCAGGCGATTATGATTTTTGGCTTGTGCTTCAGCGCGGCCCTGATTGGGCTTTTGCTCTTCTATCGTTCTCGCTTTCTCGAGGCCGCATCGGCCGCCAAATCTTGAGACGACGCGACCCGGCGCACGTCGGGGCAATTCCGCGCGCCTTTTCCGTCACGACACATTTTCGCGCGTCAGTCACTCTTCCTGTCTCGCCCCGGCCGGTGTGGTATTCTCTTGCTGTAGGCTCCGGGCGGCTGGATAGAGTATCCAACCTGGTTTTCGCACTGCCCATCTAACAAATCGAGCCACACTCCTTCGGGGGATATGTTCGGGAGTTCAGTTAATGCGGAGCCCTGGCCACTATGTCAACTTTGATTGAAACGCCGCCGGTGAAACACAAGCGCGAGGTCATTGATCGCGCGGTCATCCGCTTCGCCGGCGACTCTGGCGACGGCATGCAGATTACCGGAAGCCAGTTCACCAATACCGTCGCGCTGTACGGCAACGATATCGCCACATTCCCGGACTTTCCCGCGGAGATTCGTGCTCCTGCCGGCACGCTGCCGGGCGTCAGCGGTTACCAGCTGCATTTTTCATCGAGCGATGTGTACACGCCCGGCGACTCGGTCGATGTTCTGATCGCCATGAATCCTGCGGCGCTCAAGATGAATGTCGCGGACCTCAAAGCCAACGGAATACTCATCGTAAATTCCGATGCGTTTACTGAAAACGATTTGCGAAAAGCGCAGTCGAAGACGAATCCGCTTGAAGATCATTCGCTCGACAAATTTCGGTTGTTCTCCGTCGAGTTGGAGCGTCTTACAAAAGTAGCGCTCGAACACCTCGGCATCGACGCCAAGTCTATCAGCCGGTGCAAGAACTTTTTTGCGCTGGGCATGTGCTACTGGCTCTACAACCGCTCGATGGAGCCTACGGTACGTTGGATTGATACGAAGTTCAAGAACAAGCCGCTGCTCGTTGAAGCGAACAAGCTGGCGATGAAGGCCGGCTACTCGTACTGCGAAGCAACGGAAGCGTTCCAAATCAGTTACGAGATCCCGCCGGCGCAACTGGCGCCCGGTTTTTATCGTAATCTCAGCGGTAATCAGGCGCTCGCGCTGGGATTCGTCACCGCGTCGCAAAAATCGGGCCTGCGGCTGTTCCAGGGCAGCTATCCGATTACGCCTGCGTCGGACATTCTTCACGAACTCTCCCAATACAAAGATTTCGGCGTGATGACGTTTCAGGCCGAAGACGAAATCGCGGCTATTACCAGCGCGATTGGCGCGGCCTACGCGGGTGCGCTGGCCATCACCACTACTTCTGGGCCTGGCATGGCGCTGAAGACGGAAGCTCTCGGGCTCGCGGTAGCCGTCGAACTCCCGCTGGTCATTTGCGACATTCAACGCGGGGGCCCATCGACCGGCCTTCCGACAAAGACCGAGCAGGCGGATCTCTTGCAAGCACTTTTCGGGCGCAACTCCGAAGCTCCGATTCCTATTATTGCCGCGGCAACGCCCAGCGACTGCTTCTGGGCCGCGGTCGAAGCTAGCCGCATCGCGATTAAGTACATGGTTCCCGTAATTATTCTATCCGACGGCTATCTTGCGAACGGCGCAGAGCCGTGGAAAATTCCTAACGTCGATGAAATTCCTGCGTTCCCCGTGAAGTTTCAAACGGAAGCCAATGGTCCAAGCGGCTACTTGCCTTACAAGCGCGACCCGCAGACGCTTGCGCGCCCGTGGGCCGTTCCCGGCACGCCGGGCCTCGAGCACCGCGTCGGCGGCCTCGAGAAGCAGGATGTTACCGGCAACATCAACTACGAGCCGCTCAACCACGAGAACATGGTGCGCATCCGCGCGGCAAAAGTTGCGTCCGTCGTACAGGACATCCCCGATGTGGTTCCCGTCGGGGATGCTGAAGGTGATCTTTTGATTGTTGCTTGGGGCTCGACGCACGGCGCTATCACAGCCGCGATGAAGGCTCAGCGCGAGCGTGGCCGCAAAATCGGGCACGTTCACTTGCGCTATCTCAATCCGCTGCCGGCAAACCTCGGGGATGTGCTCCAGCGATACAAAACGGTTCTTGTTCCCGAACTCAACATGGGCCAACTCCTGTGGGTGCTGCGCGCGAAGTACCTGGTCGATGCTATCGGCCTCAACAAAATACAGGGCAGGCCGTTCAAGCAGGCCGAACTTGAGCAAAGAATTGAAGAGATTCTTGGGGAGAACTCCCGATGAGCACCGCCACGCTGCCGCCAATCACGCCCCTCACCAAGAAAGATTTTCAGACCGACCAGGAAGTTCGCTGGTGTCCCGGGTGCGGTGACTACGCGATTCTATCCGCGGTACAGTCGGTTTTTCCTGAACTCGGGATCAAACGTGAAAATTTCGTGGTAGTCTCCGGCATCGGCTGCTCGAGCCGCTTTCCGTATTACATGAACACCTTCGGATTTCACACGATTCACGGACGGGCGCCCGCGGTTGCAACTGGCATCAAGGCGATTCGTCCTGACCTCGAAGTTTGGGTTGCGACTGGCGATGGCGACGCGCTCTCCATCGGCGGCAATCACACCATTCACATGCTTCGGCGAAACGTGGGCCTGAAAGTTTTGCTCTTCAACAACCGCATCTACGGCTTGACGAAAGGCCAGTATTCGCCGACATCAGAGGTCAACAAGAAGACCAAGTCCACGCCGTTTGGTTCGCTCGACCGGCCATTCAATCCGATTTCTCTTGCTATCGGGGCCGAGGCCACTTTTGTCGCGCGCTCCGTCGATGTCTTTCAGCAGCACCTCAAGGAAACGCTGAAGCATGCCGCCGCACACAAAGGCTCCGCGTTCGTCGAGATTCTGCAGAACTGCAACATCTTTAATGACGGGGCGTGGTTTAATCTCACCGAGCGCGACGCGC
>WNFS01002074.1_pt1 | contig 16521 bp, 15 predicted proteins | sample 5400141 | NCBI WGS metagenome assembly WNFS01 (sample SAMN13153358, study PRJNA577476) | soil metagenome | isolation source: 60 cm saprolite under Madrone tree | place: USA:California | collected 2016-06-14
CCGTGCGCTTGATTCCTTCCGGCGTTAGCTCGAAGGCCCAGGCAAGGATCACTGCCACAGGAAATCCGATAACGAGCAGCAACACCACAAGACGCACGGCCCAATTCGGAATTTCGAAGAACGGAAAAATCTGACTCGCAACCTGCATCAGCAGCCAAGCCACAACGCCGTAAGCGATCGCGACTTTGTAGACATTGCGCCGCTTTAACTCCGCGAAGAAGTTGCGCGGGTTCATGAGTGGTCAGGGCGAAGCTTTCTTAGGCGCGAGCGAAGCGACGATCTTCTCGAAGCGCGGATCGCCGCGCAGCGAGTCCCACTCGGCGTCAAGACGGAGTTGGCCATAAGATGGCCCATTTGGAAGTTTGCTGACTATGTCTAACTGTTTTAAGGCGAGATCCTTCTCGCCGGTGAGTGCGTAGATGCGGGCCAGATTGGTGATCAGCTGAACGCCGTCCACGGCATCTTTTGAAACTGGAAGAATGTCGCACGCGTTGCGGCCCTCACGGATTGCCTTCTCTTTCTCCCCTAGCTCGGCGTCGATGAGCGCCAGCACGGTTAGCGGCTTCGCATTTGCCGGTTGAGCGCGGACGAGTTTCTCGGTTTCAGCGCGTGCAGCCATAAAAGCGGCATGTGCGGCAGGCGCGTCCTGTCGCAGTTTAGCCAGTAACCCTTCATGCCAGGCGTGCGGGACTGGGTAGTCAGCTTCTTTAATGTAGCTTTCGCTGGGAATATTCGCCAGCGCGCGTGCTGCCCCGGCAGGGTCGCGTTCGCGAAGTGCGGTTTGAAAGAAGATGCCGGCCACTTCGGCTACTGACGACGGGCCTTCGGCTTCGATCGTGTTCACCACGGCGCGTAAAGGCGCCAGGTTTGCGTCCGCGTCAACCCCAGCCCATGCTAGATAGGTTCGCAGAAAGGCGCTCCGCGGTTCCAATGCCAGCCCGCGATAGGCCACAGCGATTGCCTCTTCGTATCTGCGTAACTCGAAATAAATGACCGCCAGATCGCCGAGCGTGCCCCCATTTCGCGGATCCAGGTCGACTGCGCGTTCAAGGTTCCGAATCGCTTCCTCCCAGAGCCCTTGACGCCGGTCGATTAGACCGAGAAACTGAAAGATGCGCGCATTGTTAGGCAGCGCAGTTTGAGCTTTGGCCAGTTCCTTTCGCGCACCGTCGTAGTCGCGATAACCCCAATAAAAGTGAATCGCCTGCGCGAGATGCGTCTCGCCTGAATCAGGCTGCAGTCGAACCGCCGCTCTTACACTCGTTTCGGCCAAGGTCAGGCGCTTGTCAGTGTGATCGAAGTTAGTGAAATACATTAAATCGTGTGCATAGGCGAGCTGACAATAAGCGAGAAGAAATGCCGGGTCGCGCGCGAGGGCTTGGTCAAGAAACTGCACGGCTTTAAAATAATCCTCTTTGTAGCGACCAGGGTTAGTCTGAATATAACCGTCGTAGATGCGCTCTTTTGCTCGCAGGTAGAGGTCGTAGGCGGCGAGGTCTTTGGTCGGTCGCTCCGCCATGGCCGCTTTCTCTTTCGTAGATAGTTTGGCCTGAAGCTGGTCGGCGATTTTGCGTCGATTAACTGGGCACTCACCCGAACCCGATTCCCAGAGCGCTGCACGCTGCCTTCCAGAACGTGCGCCACCTTTAACGCCTGCGCGATCTCCGGGAGGTTGCGCGTCGCGGTGTTTTTGTACTGCATCACGCTGGTACGGCTGATCACTTTTAGATCGGCGACCTTTGCAAGATCGGCCAGAATTTCATCCTGCACGCCATCAGTGAAGAAGGCGTTATCAGGATCGCGACTCAGATTCTCGAATGGCAGCACCGCGATGCTTTTCTCTAGAGATGAAGAAACTGCCGGCGAAACATTGGGATGAAGGCGCTGGAAAACGAGGATTGCAATGACGAGCATCAGGACAGCGATGATGAAAAAATCAAGTTTGCGCCCGGTCTTGCGCTTAACCGATTTGCTAAGATCGACATCTTCTGCGCGCTTGATTCCTTCCGGTGTTAGCTCGAATGCCCAGGCAAGAATCATCGCGACGGGAAATCCGATAACGAGCAGCAATACCACAAGCCGAACTCCCCAATTCGGAATTTCGAAGAATGGAAAAATCTGGCTGGCGACCTGCATCAGTAGCCACGCCACGACACAGTACGCGATGGCGACTTTGTAAACGTTGCGCCGCTTTAACTCGCCGAAGAAGGTCTTCGGATTCACCCTTCGATTTTGTGCCACACTATGAATCCGGCGGCAACCCGTAAGCAAACCTTCGCTGTTTGCCTCAACGAATTTTGGTTGCGCTGGCCTTCGACTTCAGGGCCGTCAATTGATTCGAGACCAACTGCCAGCCTGCCGGGCCTTTTACCCAAACGAGTGTGCTCCGGTATTCGCCGCTAATGGATTGACCGCTGTACTGTCCCTTGAGCCTGACCCGGCTCGTCGCCACGGCGCTGTTTTGATATACGCGCACCGTAATTTTTTCATCTTCCTTGATCGACTCCAGTGTCGTCGCGCCAGATTTAAGGTTCGTGAGCCGCTGCGCCTTTGTAAGCACGTCGCCGGATGCGTTCACAAAAACGTAATCATCGGCCCAGATTTTCTCGAGCATCGGAATATCGCGCTGCAATAAAGCTGCGCGATATTTTGCGATCATCTGCCTGACTACTTGTTCGTCCTTGCTGTCGCCCGACTCTTGTGGGGTTGCCGATTGTCCAGACGCAAATGAGAGCAGGGCCATAGTGATGGCGAGATGCAGAATACAGCGCTTCATGAATTGAACTCCCTTGCAGCTTGATAGCCACATGAAACAGGCGGTGCAAGTTGATTCCGCTGAACTTCATAGAGCGCTTGCAAAGCAAACCGATGACGGAACAGTTGCCAGCGATGTCAGCTGATGTTGAAGAGTTAAACTCCAGAATCGAGAGCGCTGATGCCGACGGGCAATTAATGGAATCGACAGCCAAAAATATTCGCGGGCTTTTGGCCGGAGCACCGACGGAGCTCTATTTCAAGTCCGTTAACCAGCTGGCCGATGGCTATGAATGGTCAGAGTTAGATGATCGCTTCTACCAGACGCTTGCGTTTGGAACAGGCGGTATTCGTGGCCGCACGATTGGGAAGATCGTCACGACTGCGGAGCGCGGGAATGCGCGCGAGGACGAGCGGCCTCAATTCCCCTGCGTCGGCACGAATGCGATGAATTTTTTTAATATCAACCGTGCGACACGGGGACTCGTTGCTTACCTGCATGACTGGAACCAACGCAAAGAAATCTCGGCGAGGCCAAAGCTTGTGATCGCGCATGATCCGCGTTTTTTCTCAGAAGAATTCGCTGAGCTTGCGGCGAGAATCGCAGCCGAAAATGGCTGCGACGCGTGCGTATTCGAGGGGCCACGTTCCGTGCCGGAACTTTCGTTTGCTGTTCGTTATCTCAAGGCAAGTGCTGGTGTCGTGATTACAGCGAGTCACAACCCGCCGTATGATAATGGTTACAAGGTTTATTTCAGCGACGGGGCACAGGTGATCGAGCCGCACGCCAGCGGGATCATTGCTAAGGTGAATGCGATCACGACTGAATCGTTCACACCGCTTCCAAAAGATCGACAGGGAAAAGTGACGACGATCGGAAAGGATATCGATCAAGCTTACATGCGGCGGCTCGAAACATTGATTCTCGATCCGCTGGTGATTCGCGAAGCAAAATCGCTGCGAGTCGTTTACACGCCGCTCCACGGAACAGGCAGCGTAATCATCAAACCCATGCTCGCACGGCTCGGTTTCAATTTCCAAGTAGTGCCGGAGCAGGATCGCTTCGATGGTCGATTCCCCACAGTGAAATCGCCAAACCCGGAAAACGCAGAGGCGTTAACAATGGCAATCAGTCTTGCTCAAAAGCAAGATGCCGATCTGGTCGTCGCGACCGATCCGGATTGCGATCGCATGGGAGCCGCAGTTCATGGCAAGGATGGAAAAATGAAATTGCTGACGGGAAATCAGACCGGTTCGCTACTTGCCTGGTATCGAATCAAGACACTGTTCGACAAGGGTATTCTCAATGAGCAAAACGCGTCACGCGCGGTGCTCATCAAAACTTTTGTGACGACAGACCTGCAAAAGGCGATCGCCGATTATTACGGTTTGCGTTGTGTCGAAACGCTGACGGGCTTCAAATACATCGGAGCGAAACTGAGCAAGTACGAGCGCGCAATCCCGGAACAACTGCGACAGAATTATGTCGATCTCACGGAACAAGAAACGCGACGGCTTCGGCTCGCACACTCTTCCTTTTACGTTTTCGGCGGTGAAGAGAGTTACGGCTACAGTGGCGCAGATTTCGTTCGCGATAAAGACGGCAACGGTGCCGTAATCATGTTTTGCGAAGTAGCCGCCTATGCAAAATCGCATGGCCAGACAGTCGATCAATTGCTCGACGAAATCTTCGCGAAGTTCGGCTACTTTGCGGAGAAAAACGGTTCGCTCGTATTTGAAGGAGCAGAAGGCGCAAACAAAATTGCTCGCCTGGCCGAGTCGTATAGCACCAGCCCATTTTCCGAAGTGCTCGGATCGAAGGTGATCAACATCAAAAATTTCGAAACTGAAACGATCTGCGACATTGAGGGCGACTTTGTTCCTAAAGAGAGGATGTCGATCTTTGAACTGGAAGACCGAACGCGTATCGCTGTGCGCCCGTCGGGAACAGAGCCAAAGATTAAGTATTACCTTTTCGCGCAGCGCCGACCGGATAGTGGAAAATTCGATTCTACAGAACTCAGTAGGATTAAGACGGAAGTGGGCAAAAAACTCGATCGCCTATGGGATTGGCTGCAAAAAGATGCCGAGGGACGGCTGAATGAGCAATCCCGGTGAGCTGGTTATCGAAAGCATTGCGCGTATGGCCGTGGCTGGCAGCGATCTGTAGCGGGCTTCTCTACACTGGCTGTTTTGCGCCACTTAACCTGACTTGGCTCTGCTGGATCGCGCTTACGCCGCTTATCGCCGCAATTTGGTTCTCCGGCGAAGAGTCGCGACATCCCTGGCTTCGAAATCTTGCGCTTGGCTACGTCGCGGGACTGGCGTTTTTCTGGACGGTCCTCTCCTGGCTCACAACTGTTACGGTCCTCGGCTGGTTTGTTCTTCAATTTTACATGGCGATCTACATCGCGCTTTGGGCATGGTTTTGCGGCTTGCTCAGGCCACGAGAAACAAAGAGGCAATCAAGCGCGACCAAATGGGATCAGATGCTGGCCCAGGCTCGCAGCATGGCAGCTCCGTCGCGATCGCCGTGGACAAAATCCACAACCAACTTACTGCTCGCGTTTCTCGTGGCCGCTGCGTGGACAACGCAGGAATGGTTACGCGGCTGGGTTTTTTCCGGCTGGGGTTGGAATGGCCTGGGTGTGGCGCTGCATGGCAACTGGCCACTTATTCAAATCGCGGAGTTCACCGGCGTCGCCGGCTTATCGTTCATGGTCGCGTTTGCCAACGTGATCTTAGTTACAACGGTGCGCCGCTTGATTCTTGAGGCGCGCACACGGATAACGCGACCGCACTTTGACCTGACGCTCACGATGGCCGCCATTGTGGGAGTACTGACCTACGGCCTTCGCGCCAGTCAGGTTTCGCCGCCCACAAAACCGCTCCGCGTTGCCGCTGTGCAATCGAATGTCCCTCAACATCAAAAGTTCGACCCGCAGTTTACGAGTAAAATTTTCGATCAATTCCGGCGCCTTAGCGAAATTGCGTTGCGATCAAATCCTCCGCCTGATCTGTTGATCTGGCCGGAAAGCTCGATGCCTGGGCCCGTCCTCACAGAGCAGGAGAGTTACAAATTCGTGATGGACCTGGCCGCCTCGGCGGAGAGCGACCTTCTACTGGGCACGATCGACGAAGAGAACCGCGACGTTTACAATGCGGCGTTACTTATTTCGGACGGCGGGGAACGAGTTCAGGTCTATCGAAAACTTCACCTGGTGCCGTTTGGTGAATACGTTCCGGGTCGGCATCGGGTGCCGCTGCTCGCGCGAATCGTTGGCGACCAGGTGCCAGGCGATTTCACTCCGGGAAAAGAATACACAGTGTTCAGCCTGACTAACAGCGATGTGCAGGTGGCGCCCTTAATCTGTTTTGAAGATACCATTGGTGAGCTCGTGAGAAGATTTGTGCTCCCCACAGAAGCGAATCCCGGCGCAAATCTGCTCGTCGATATAACAAATGACGGATGGTTTTTGCATTCCGCCGGATCGCATCAGCATTTGGCGAACGCAATTTTTCGTTGTGTGGAAACGCGTCGCCCGATGGTTCGGGCAGCTAATACTGGAGTTACCTGTTTTGTAAACGAATTCGGGCGCATCACCCAGGTGTTACGGGATGAAACGGGCAGCACATTCACCGAAGGCGTGCTTACTGGCGAGGTCAAGGTGCCAACCGAACACGAGTTAACTTTTTACACGCGTTACGGTGAATTGTTTGCGAAGTCATGCGCAGTGATCGCGCTGCTCGCAATGATCATTACGATTGCTTTTCGCCGAACAGGTAGAGGCGATTCACCTGAACGGGCGCCTTCTGATGCGGACACACCCGCGGCGGGCGATTGAGGTCAACTCGCGAAAGCTTTCGGAGTCAATCCCCCTAGCTTCGCCTCGCGCTAATTTGTCACTTGTGTTAAAGACGCCCAGCGTGCGTGTTGAACTTCCACTCGACCATCTGGAGGAACTTTGGCCAAAGAAACTTCGCGGCGCGCGCATCGGTGCGCTGCTCCATCCGGCATCGGTTTCGTCAACACTCGAACACGCGTCGCGAGTTCTGGAGAGCTGCAACGGCGATCTTTTTCGTCTTGCGGCGTTTTTTGGTCCGCAACACGGATTTCTCGGCCAAACGCAGGACAATATGGTGGAGTGGAAAGGTTACGAGCACCCGCGACTTCACATCCCGGTTTACAGTCTGTACGCCGAACATCGCGAACCGACTGCAGAGATGCTGGAGGACATCGAGGTTCTGCTAATTGATCTTCAGGACGTCGGCGCACGCTACTACACTTTCATCTGGACGATGTACCTTTGCATGCGCGCCTGCGAGCAAAGCGGCGTCGCAGTAGTTGTGCTCGATCGACCGAATCCAATCAACGCCGTAACGACAGAGGGACCGGTGCTAAACGCCAATTACGAATCGTTTGTCGGGATGCATCCCATTCCTGTCCGGCATGGGCGTACCATCGGTGAGTTGGCGCAGCAATTTCGAGACGAAGTGTTTCCAAAATGTCGATTATGGGTTTTGCCGATGAAACATTGGAAGCGCGAGATGTGGTTCGACCAAACTGGTCTGCCGTGGGTGATACCTTCGCCTAACATGCCGACACTCGACACGGCGACGGTTTATCCGGGTATGTGTCTGCTCGAAGCCACAAACATCTCCGAAGGACGCGGCACAACGCGGCCGTTTGAAATGTTTGGCGCATCGTTTATCGATGCCGAGAAGCTTTGCAGCGAGCTGAATAGCCTGAAATTGCGAGGAGTCTTCTTTCGCGAAAACTATTTTCAGCCGACCTTTAACAAGTTTGCCGGGGAACTCTGCGGAGGCGCGCAGTTGCATGTGATCGATCGCGAAACTTTCCAGCCTTTTCTGACCGGAGTGCAAATCATCAAGCACATCCGCAAGATTTATCATGAGCAATTTCAATGGAAACAACCTCCTTACGAATACGAATGGAAACGACTTCCCATCGAAATTCTAATCGGCGGGCCAATCGAATCGGTTTTCGAAGACTGATCGTTAATACCGCGAGTTCGGCCATTGTGCTGACAAGCTACTCGCAGCTGCGCGCGGACATTCCATGGCCTGAAGTGATGCAGCGGCTTGCCTACGAAAACGAAAAGTTAGCGCGACGTCCTCAAGGACATAACGGCGGATACTTCGTCGTCTGCACTCTCTATTACACACCGAAAGAATCCGGTTTCACTTTTGAGCGCGGCTTTGACGCAACGCCAATTACAAAATCCGGATTACATGGCCGAACGTATCCCCGCGACTTTCTTCGCTCGGTAAAAAAGGAAGGCTTCGGACGAATTGTTACGCCAGTGAACGGACGCCACTACATTCGTTATAACAGCGGCGGTTCGTTTGCCTTCGCTTCGCACCCTACGGGCGGAGGCGGCGTTCTGGTGGATCGCTATTCCGCCGCAGCAAAACTGGGCCAAAGCGGATTGCGTCGGGGCGCGATCATCCAAACAGAGTCTCCAACAGTGCAAAAGGTTTTCGGCAGCAGCCGCTGGAAGATCATGGATACCGGGGGCGGACTGCGCCGGTGGCAAATCGACTGCTATTTCGGCGAAGATGAACCCCTTGGCCCCGGCAAGCTTCAGGGTCGACCGCGTGCGACCACTTTTGAATATGCTTATGCCAACGCACGCATCGTCAATTGACGTGAAGCCGTTTTCAGTTCGGCTCAATCTCCATGGCGATCTTGATTTTTTTCTCCCATCGAGGACTCGTCGCAAAAGTATTGAACGCAGCCTAACTGAGAAAACCTCGATAAAAGATGTCATCGAATCATGCGGCGTGCCGCATCCGGAGGTCGGTTTGATCCTGGTCAACGGCAAGGCGCTCGATTTTGATTACGGCCTAACGCGCGATGCCCAAATCGAGGTTTATCCGCCAGAAACGGGATACCCGCACTTCGAGGACAAACATAGCCAAATCGCTACAATTATCCGGTTTGTGACGGACGGGCATCTTGGCAAACTCATGCGCAATCTGCGCTTGCTCGGTTTTGATGTGGCATATGATTGCCGTGCGGATGATCGAGAATTGCTCGGCATCATGGAAGCTGAAGACAGGGCGCTCCTCACTCGGGACCGCCGGTTGCTCATGCATGCGGTGGTTAAAACCGGCTACTGCCCGCGTTCCCAAGACCCCGACGAACAAACGATCGAGGTGATCCGACGTTTTGATCTTCCTGGCTTGATCGCTCCATTTACGCGCTGTCTTCGCTGTAATGCACTGCTCGAGCAGGTGTCTAAGACTGACGTCATTGAGAAGCTCGAACCGCTAACCAAAATCTATTATGAGCAATTCCGGCGTTGCATTGGCTGCCGACGAATCTACTGGTCGGGGTCGCATTTCACAAAACTTCAGAAACGGCTCGAGCAAATCCGCGCCAAGTTGATCGGTTGATTGGTCCTCATTCGGAAAAATGGAATCTGCATTTACCCGTGGCCTGTTTGCAGCCTTTCTGATCACCACAGGATTCGCGATACCAGCAGAGGCGTACGGTCCGCTGGGACATGAGATCGTCGGCGCGATTGCCGATGAGCGACTGGCCGGCACGCCGACGGCTGCAAAAATTGCGGTACTGCTGGACGGGATGAGCCTGGAGAAAGCCTCCGTTATAGCCGATCAGATCAAAGGCTGGGACAAAAACGGCGTGAACGACTCGAGGTCGTTCCATTACTTGGCGCGCCGAAACATTGACGCCCAATTGCGCGCTTTCTGGCAGGCAAATCAACCAACGCACGACATGAATTCAGCCGCGCCCTCGCATCATTGGTTTCACTACACCGACGTCCCAGTCGTGCCGGCGCAAAACTACCGAGGCGGCAAGGTCGGGCGCAGCAAATGGGATATCGTGCACATGATTCCCTATTGCGTTGACGTTTTGCAGGGGCGAGTGCCGGAACAAAACGATCGGAAGATTACCAAACCCGTCGCGCTAATCTTACTGGCGCATTATGTCGCGGATATTCATCAGCCGCTGCATGTCGGCGCTGCATACTTCGACGCGCAAGGCCGCCTTGTAGATCCCGATAAAGATCGATCCGCGCTTCCAGATGAAGGTGGAAATACATTCACGTTGGAACTAATCGATGATCCGCCGCGCCGTCGCGGCATTCACAGGAAGAAATTCCACAGCTTTTGGGACTATGACGCGGTGAACGCGCTTTTTCCGCAGCTGCCACGTGGCCTGCGCAAAACCGAACTGGAAGCGCAGATCGAGCCGCTGAAGAAAGGGCTAGTCCACGACATGGCTGGACAAGAGCCGCACAATTGGCGGATGCCGCCAAATCTTTTGCTAAGTAATTACGCTGAGACATGGGCGGATGAAATCTTGCCGATCGCGCGTGAGGCGCATGCGCGATTGGAATTTCGGAACGTAAAGCCGCTGCTGGAGGTGGACCGGATCGTTGCAGCAGGTGAGGCAATCGAAAAACCGGCTGCGGATCATGCGCTCTATCGCCCATGGGCGATCAACGTTGTGCGCGACGAGCTGCACAAAGCCGGCTGGCGCCTTGCCGATTTGCTGGAGAAAAGTTTGTAGCTGAAAATGCGAGCAGTTGTCCAGCGTGTGAGCCGCGCGCGTGTAACCACCGAGGGCAGCGTCACAGGAGAAATCGCCGCGGGTCTTGTGATTTTGCTTGGCGTCGGCCGCGTCGATACGTCCGCTGTCGCTGTCAGCATGGCCGAGAAGATCGTAAGCCTGAGGATCTTTGAGGACGATCAGGGAAAAATGAATCGATCTCTGCTAGACGTAAAGGGCAGCGCACTGGTCGTCTCCCAGTTTACACTTTACGGTGACGCGCGCGGCCAACGCAGGCCGAGCTTTGTTGCTGCGGCGCCGCCGGAAGAGGCGAAGAAGCTTTACGAAGAGTTCAGCGACGCCCTGCGCAGATTGGGAGTTACCGTCGCAACCGGAGTTTTCCAAGCGATGATGTCCGTGGAATTGGTCAATGAAGGCCCAGTTACGATCCTGCTTGATTCCGACAAGACGTTCTAGACCACCGCGTCCATGAACACGAACACCGCGAAAATAAAAATCGCGCCGGGATTTTTTCCTCGGCGCGATTTCTTTTGAGACGTCTTAGATCAAGATGAAGCTTCGGTTTTCTTCGCGTTCGCTGTTTTCTTACATTGCGCTTTTAGCTGAGCGAACTGTTCTGCAGAAAGAATAGCTTTCGCGCGGCTTAGGAACGTCTGTCTGCTTTCTTTCGTGCAACCCGCTTTCATGCAATCGGACTGCCAAGCTTCAATCTTGGCCTTTTGATCGGCCGCCAGATTCAGTGTGGCCAAGTTTACGCAAGCCGAGCCCGCATTCGCGGCGCCTTTCGCGCAACACGCCTTGTCTCCTGCAAATGCGCTCGACGCCATCAACGTCGCAACGGCAACTAAAGTGGTAGTAATTTTGATCATGGTGAATGCTCAGACCGACTTGGCGTTGCAGCGTTCAATTTTCATCATTGGGAAATAGAGCTGGCACGAACTGATTCACGCGTTAAGACAAAGACGGCATGTCCTCGCCACTCAAACCCGTCAGAGCGATTGAACTGGCTGAAATACGCGCTGCGCGCGAGCGAATCGCAAACATGATCGTGCGCACGCCGCTGATACGGCTCGAACTCGGCCCGGATTTTCCGGACATTCGACTCAAGCTGGAGACCCTGCAGCCAATCAATGCTTATAAATTACGCGGCGCCGCCAATGCTGTGGCGCTTCTCTCTGAAGATGAACGCAGGTGCGGCGTCTGGACAATCAGCGCCGGGAACGCGGGTCAGGGCGTTGCGTATGCAGCAAAAAAGGCAGGTGTGCCATGCGCAGTCGTGGTGGTTGAAACCGCGCCGAAATCGAAGCTCGAGCGGATGAAAGCGTTGGGAGCAAAACTCTTCCCGGTGTCGTACGAGGTCGCCTGGCAAGCGCTCGAGGAACGCTCGTTTCCGGGAGCCGATGGAACATTCATTCATCCTTTCGATGATCACAATTTCATTACCGGTCATGCTACAATGGGACTTGAAATTCTAGAGGACGCGCCGGACACGGCTGCCGTCATCGCCAGCATCGGTGGCGGTGGTCTGATCACAGGCGTAGGCAGCGCCATCAAGGCATTGAAACCCGACACAAAAATTCTCGGCGCAGAACCGGAGACCGCCGCGCCAGCCGCTCTCTCGTTTGAGAAAGGTTCGCCGCAAGTGTTTAAGAACTGGGAAGCTTCCTTCGTGGATGGCGCGGGCGGACAAAGCATGTTCCCGCGCATGTGGGAACGAATGAGACCAGTGGTAAACGGCTGCCTCGTCGTCAGCCTCGAAGAAACCAAAAAAACGATGCGGCTAATGGCTGAAAAAACGCGCATCATTTCCGAAGGCGCGGGCGCTTTGCCCTTGGCTGCGGCACTAAGCGGAAAAGCCGGCAAAGGCCCGATTGTTGCCATTGTCTCAGGCGGCAATATCGATCTCGAGAAATTCTGCGAGTTGGTCTCGCACCGACATTGACTTTCGTTTCGGAATTTGAAATAACCCCAGCAACTAAAAAGGAGGCAACATGAAGATCGGAGACACAGCACCAGATTTTGAAGCACAAACTACCGAGGGTCGCGTTCGGTTCCATGATTGGATCGGCGACTCCTGGGCTATTCTGTTTTCACATCCGAAGGACTTCACCCCGGTCTGCACAACCGAGCTCGGTTACATGGCCAAAATCAAACCTGAGTTCGAGCGTAGAAACGTGAAGATCATGGGATTGTCTGTCGATTCGACCGGTGATCACGAGGGATGGGCGAAAGACATCCAGGAGACGCAGGGACACGCGCCCAACTATCCAATTATCGGCGACGCTGATTTCAAGATTTCAAAACTGTATGGGATGCTCCCAGCTGATACCGCAGGCGATGCCAAAACGCGCAAGCCAGCCGATAACGCGACTGTGCGCAACGTTTACGTCGTCGGGCCGGACAAGAAGATCAAGCTGATCCTCGTGTACCCAATGACGACGGGCCGCAACTTTGACGAAGTGTTGCGGGTGATCGACTCGCTGCAGCTGACCGCGAAGCATCAGGTAGCGACGCCGGTGAACTGGAAGCCGGGCGACGACGTGATCATCGCCGGGTCAGTGTCCGACGAGGAAGCGAAACGGCGTTACCCGCAAGGCTGGAAGGCGCCAAAGCCGTATCTGCGCATTGTGCCGCAACCACAATAATTGCAGGGCGTGTTACTGAGACGCCGCTACTGCTCGCCAGAATATTCGACAGGGTCCTGCTGAAAGTACTTCTGCAGTTCCGCGTATAGCTTTGGATGACGAGCCCGCAGCGCGCGCGGCCGCTCAAAGAACGCCTCGACGGATACGGCGAAGAACTCAACTGGATCCGTGGCTCCATAAGTATCCAGCAAGGTTGGTATCCCGCTCTCGTCGGCAGCACGCAGCGACGCAAAGTCGGTTCTCATAACTTCGCTCCAGGCCAATTGCTGCTCGCGCGTCGCTAATTCCGGCACCCCGTCGGCCGCGTGATTTTCGTAGTCAAGTTGGTGAGCAAATTCATGAAGAACAACATTCTTGCCGTCGGAAGGATCAGCCGCGCCGTGTTTGACCGCGCCCCAGGCCAGGACCAAGGAACCCATTCTGCGGCCGGTCTCGCCAAGGCGAGTCGTGTTTCCTTCTTCCCAGACGTGCTCCGCAATCTGCCGTTTCTCTTCCACCATATATGTGGAGGGATAAACAAGAATCGTGAGCAGACCGGGGAAATAATCGGTCCTCCGATGCAGCAACAGAAGACAAGCTTGTGCGGCGATAGTCACGCGGACCTCATCAGTAATCGCGAGACCGCCACACCCCTCGAAACGTTTTTCGGCAAGAAATACTTGAACGTGACCAAGCAGTTCAGCGCGGTCCATTGCGGACAGCTTGGGAAAAAATACAACGTGACGCTGAATCAACACCAGCCACTTTTTCGGAAACGGCCGCGCTCGCAGGCGACGTCGTCTCCGCTGCTTTAGGAACTCAAAGATCACGCGAAAATGTTAGCCGCTCTTCGCAACGCTGCCTGCTAAAATTCCGAGTTGTGCCGAGCACTGAGTTCAACTGATCGAACGGATAAAAGCACTCAGCTCGAGCATGCAGATTTACCACACGCGCTTCAATGGGTGCGCTTCGGTATTAAAGATGACTTTATCGAATTCCAGGGTTTCAGGCTGCGCGAAGAGCAAATAAAAATATTTGAAGGTCTCGGCCAGGACGAAGCTCTCCATTTCGTCGAGCTGTTGTTTATTGGTCACGTCGGCGAGCGCAGCATAACCGGAGTCCGTGCGGCAATATTTAACCAAGTCATCGAACATTTGCTCGCCTATCTGCCGATACTGCCGATCACGTGTGTAGTGATAAAGATAATAAGTGGATTCAACGATCTCGGGCCGCAGATGATAACTGCCGGCGACCACACGCATCGTTTTGTAATCAAGCGTTTCCGGCTCGATGCTGTACAGGTTCCACATTTTGAACGATGAAGCTTGCAGGCGACGCGCCCGCTCCAGATCGCCTGAAAGTGCGAGCAATGCAGGCAAGAATGCATCGGGCGCGCCGTAAGTCGTCTTGGTCCGCTTACCTGTCTGCATGTCGGCGTGCCCGTACCACAATTCGCCGCCGGTCTCGTCCGCAAGATATTTGTTAACAGCAGGAATGCTGGCTTTCCACATATCGCGACAATCTTTATCGTTAAACAAAAGCCAGCACTTCCAGAGATACTCGTAGTACGAATCAATGCCGCCGCTGATATGACTGTCAGTGTTCGTCCAGGCGCCTGTCTCGACGTTAATGCTTCGCCCTACGAGGCCGAGTGGCGAACGGCGCCTGAAGGTTTCGATTAAAGCGCGCTTTGCTTTCTCGTAGAAAACGGGCTTGCCAGTCAGTTTACTCAGAGTGCCAAATTCCAATAGCAGCGTTCCGGTTTCTGCCGGATTCGTCACTTTGTCGCGTACCTGGCCAGTGCGAAGATTGACGTAAACATAAGGGAGTCCGGTGGGTGAATTGAAAACTGGAAGCAATCGGTTGCCCAAATCTTCCGCCAAACTCAAGAGGCGTTTGTCGCCTGTCAGTTGATAGCTGGAGAGCAGCCCGCCGAGCAGGCGTATCGTTATCTCGAAATTTTTGACGTAAATGTCGCGATCGAATGAGAGATCACTAACGATAAGCGATCGTGCCTTTGCAGCCTCGGCATCGAGATGCATGAGGAGGAGTGTGTCGAGGGTGTCGACTGGCGTCATCAAGAGCGACTGTCCGTACCAATCGTGCGCGGTTTTACTTAAGGGTCGCAACGCGTCGTGACCCCACGCATAACGCTGGTAATTATTCCAGGCATGGAGAAATTCAGTTCGCACAAGCGCAGCGATCTGCCGCGCGTCCTCGTCCTGGCGTGACTTGGCGCATCCTTGCGTTGCAAACGCGGCTAAGGCAGCCAGCAAAAGAGTAGTTCGTGCAATTCCGTCTGGCATTCAGTCTCGAATCAGCCTAACAATCCACTTTGGGGAGGTTCGAAAAGATGAATACGATGTCTATTTCTCGACGTAAATTTGCACAGCTACTCGGCGCCGGCGCGGCAGCGGCTCTTGTTAGGCCGAAGTTTTCGTTCGCAAAACCAACGGAGCCGATCTCTGCAACTGGCGGTGTTATCCGATTGAGCGCAAATGAAAATCCTTACGGGCCTTCGGCGAAAGCGTTGAAGGCGATGACGGATTCATTTGGCCTTGCCTGCCGTTATCCGGATGAACACAACAACGTGTTAATCGACAAACTCGCCAAGCTGAACGGTGTCAATCACGATGAAATCCTGCTGGGCGATGGCTCCGGCGAGATTCTGAAGCTCTGCGCGGAGACATTCACCGGGAAGGAACACGGGCCACTCATCGCGGCTGATCCCACGTTCGAAGCAATTCTCAAGAATGCGAGTGCTAACGGAGCCGAGGTCGTAAAACTTCCACTAACCAGCAGTTTCGCGCATGACTTGCCGAAAATGCTTGCTGCTGCGAAAGGAGGTTTGATTTACGTCTGTAATCCGAACAATCCCACCGCCAGTATCACGCCCAAAAATGAGCTGCGCGATTTCATCGTCAAAACTCCGCGCGAAACGATGATTCTTGTGGACGAAGCGTACTTCCATTATGCCGACAGCCCAGACTACGAGAGCATGATCCCACTCGTCAAGGATCATCCAAACCTGATTGTGTCGCGCACGTTTTCAAAAATTTACGGCATGGCGGGCCTGCGCTGCGGTTACTGCGTTGCGCAAAAGGAAACGATCGACCGAATGCGGCAGCAGCAAATGTGGGACAGCGTGAACATTATGGCGTTAGCCGCTGCGAGCGCGAGCCTCGATGATTCAGATCACGTTCCGAACGGACAACGTTTAAACGGTGAAGCCAAACAATTCACCACATCAGAGGTCAGTCGTATGGGCTACAAAATAATCCCATCGCAAGCCAACTTCATCATGATCGACTGCAAGCGTCCGATCGTGCCGCTAATCCAGGCAATGAAGCAACGGAACGTCCAAGTCGGCCGCTTATTCCCGGCTCTGCCGAACCACATGCGCGTGACGATCGGAAAGAAATCGGAAATGGAAAACTTTCTCATGGCGTTTCGAGAAGTCATGGCGTGACGTTGCCGAATCCTGACCAGTTGTAGCGGCGGTTGTGTCAATCGCCGAAACTGAACATCGAAGCGCTTCGCAGAAACGCTCCCTACAGGCTCAGCGTTTCAACCGAACAAGCT
>WNFS01002077.1_pt1 | contig 16517 bp, 17 predicted proteins | sample 5400141 | NCBI WGS metagenome assembly WNFS01 (sample SAMN13153358, study PRJNA577476) | soil metagenome | isolation source: 60 cm saprolite under Madrone tree | place: USA:California | collected 2016-06-14
GGGCCCTGAGCGGCATCGGCTACTCCCCGGAAGATGCCGGCATCTTCCCTGACTTGACGGTGGCCGAGAACTTCCAGATCGGCCAGTCGGTGGCCAAAGCCGCGCACCTCGGGGAAGAGCTCGAAGACGCGAGGATCGATGCCCTCCCCGGCCTTTCGCGCGCCTTTGGCCACCGACTGGCCGATCTGGAAGTTCTCGGCCACCGTCAAGTCAGGGAAGATGCCGGCATCTTCCGGGGAGTAGCCGATGCCGCTCAGGGCCCGCTCGTGAGCGGGCAGCTTGGTGATGTCGCGTCCGTTCAAGGTCACGGTGCCGCTCTTGATCGGCAGGAGCCCCATGATGCTGTCGATGGTCGTGGTCTTCCCCGCCCCGTTGCGTCCGACCAGGCACACCGTCTCCGCGTCGCCCACCTTGAGCCCGAGGTCCCGGAGCACGTGGGCGGGACCGCGGAACGTGTTGAGGCGCTGGACCTCAAGCATGGCGGTCCGTCCCCAGCATGTTGGCGGTGACCTGCTCGTTGTTCCGGATCTCGTCGGGCGTCCCGTCGGCGAGGATGGCGCCCTGGTGCATGGCCACGATGCGCGGGCAGTAGGTGAACACCACGTCCATGTCGTGCTCGATGATGACGGCGGTGATGCGCTCCGAGCGCACGACGTGGGTGATGATGTCCATGATGGGCGCCTTCTCCCGGGTGCTCACGCCGCTCGTCGGCTCGTCGAGGAAGAGGAGCTTCGGCTTGAGGGCATAGGCAACGGCCACGTCCAGGAGCTTGCGCTCACCCTGCGAGAGCCCGCCCGCGAGCACGCCCGCCTTGGGCAGGAGCCCGAACTGCTCGAGGATGTCCGAGGCTTCGCTCCTGACCGCGGCGTCGGCGTCGGCCAGCGCGAAGAGCCGCCGCGTCTTGCCCTGGCGGGAGAAGATGGACAGGGCCACGTTGTCCATGGCGGAGAGCTTGTCGAACAGGTTCACGAGCTGAAAGCTCCGCGCGATCCCCGCCGCGATCTTCTCGTGGATGCTCGCCGCCGTGACGTCGGCCTCGAGGAAGCGGATGGCGCCCGAGTCGGGCTCGATGAGGCCGCTGATCACGTTGACGAGCGTAGTCTTGCCCGCCCCGTTCGAGCCGATGAGCGCGAGCACTTCACCCTCGCGGACGGAGAAGTCCACGTGGTCCACGGCGTGGGTCTCGCCGAAGTATTTCGTGAGCTGGACGGTCTGGAGGAGGCTCATGACGCGGGGGCCTTTCGTCTCCCCTGAAGGAGGCGACCCACCATACCCATGATGCCGGTGGGCAGGGCGAGCACGAGGGTGACGAGCACGACGCCCAGGAACATCTGCCAGTAGACCGTGTAGCCCACGGCGAAGGTCTTGAGGTAGTTGAACACGATGGCGCCCACGATGGGGCCGGTGAAGGTGCCGAAGCCGCCCAGCACGGTGAAGAAGACGATCTCGCCCGAGAAGGTCCAGTGCAGGATATCGGGCGTGGTGAGTCCGTTGAGGGGCACCCAGAGCGCTCCCGCCAGCCCCGTGTAGGTGCCCGAGACCACGAAGGCGACCCAGCGATAGTGCCGGACCTGCACCCCCACGAACTCGGCACGCGTCTCATTGTCGCGGATGGCCTGCAGCGCCTTGCCGAAGGGGGAATGCACGATGACCCACATGAGGGCGGTGCACACGGCGAAGATCGCGAGCGCGTAGTAGTAGTAGCGGTGGGCGAGGTAGGTCATCTTGTCCTCGCCCGGCGCGATGTGCGTGCCGAGCAGCGTCGGCGTGGGCACACGGAGCCCGTCGCTGCCCCCCGTGACGTGATAGAACTTGAAGGCGAGACTCCACAGCACCTGCGACAGCGCCATGGTGAGGATGCTGAAGAAGATCTTCGTGTAGCGCACGCAGACGAAGCCGAAGAGGGCCGAGACGAGCGCCGACGCGATGATGCCGCCTACCACCAGCACTTCGAGCGACGTGACCTTGAGGTACTTGACGAGCAGGGCCACCGCGTAGGCGCCCACGCCGAAGTAGGCGGAGTGTCCGAAGGAGAGCAGTCCCGTGTAGCCCAGCAAGAGATTGAAGCCGAGGGCGGCGATGGCCATGACGAGGCCGTAGGAGAACAGCGTGGTCTGGTAGGGCTCGACCAGCCAGGGCAGGCAGGCGAGGGCCACGAAGAGCGGGATGACCCAGCGCAGCACCCGGAACGGCGGTAGCGGGAGCGCGCTCATGGCCGTCCGAAGACCCCGGCGGGACGGATCAGCAGCACCACGGCGGCCATGAGATAGAGGACAGCCAGCTCCACCTCGGGGAAGAACGTGATGCCCACCTCGCGGACGACTCCCACGAGAAGCGCGCCCACGAGGGCGCCCTCGAGGGAGCCCAGGCCGCCGATCACCACCACCACGAAGGCCATAATGAGGGCGTCCACTCCCATGTCGAGCACCGCGCCCTGGCTGGGCACGATGATGGCTCCGCCGAGACCCGCCATGAAGCACCCCAGCGTGAACGCCTGGACATAGACGCGGTTGACGTTGATGCCCAGCGCCTGCGCCATGCGCATGTTCTGGGAGGTGGCGCGCAGCACCACGCCGAACTGGGTCTTGTAGACGAACGCCCACATGCCCACGGCGGCGAGGAGTCCCACCGCGATGACCACCAGATTGTAAGTGGGATAGATCGTCTCCCCGATGGTGAGGCTGCCCATGGCTTCGTAGAGCTGGCTCGCCGACAGCGGGTACGGTCCCCACAGGAAACGCATCAGGTCGCCCAGGATCAGGAGGAGACCGAAGGTGACGAGGAGCTGGTATTCCTCGGCCCGCCGGTAGAAGGGCCGGAGCAGGGTCGGCTCGAGGATCGCTCCCAGCCCCGCCGCCGCGAGCGCGCCCAGAGGCAAGAGCGCGTAGAGAGCGGCCGTGGGCCAGCGGACGGCCAGGGCGCCCACCGCCCAGGCCGACACGTAGGCGCCGAACGCGTAGAGCATGCCGTGAGCCAGATTGACGATGCGCATGACACCGTAGATCAGCGACAACCCGCCCGCGATGAGAAAGAGCACCGAGGCGTAGAGCAGCGCGGTCAGCACGTGGACGATCAGGTTGTCCATGGAGGCTCAGGCGCTCAGGGATTGCCCTCGGGGCGGTAAGAGACAGTCGTGATCTGGGGATTGACGGTGTTGTCGGCCACGTAGAGGGCGAGGAGCACCGTGTACGGCCCGGGCTTGCCCAGGCCTTTGAGCGGCACGACGATGCGGCCGCCCTGCACGTCGCGCGACGCGCCCGCGCGGGCGACTTCGCCGTCCGGCCCCAGGGCCACGAAGCGGCAGACGGGAATGTCCGCCGTGTCGCCCTGGGCCCCCACCGAGCCCAGGGGCTCGCGCAGGAGCCGGTACGAGCGCAGGAAACGCTCCGCGCGCTCCACGTCGGCCTGTACCTCGAGGCGGTCGCCGTGGGCGGTCGCCCGCGTGACCCAGGCTCGGAGGGGCAGCGCGAAGCGATCGAAGGCGCCTACGCCGAGTGGGTAGGTGAAGTCGCGGAAGACATCGAGGGTCACCCCCGTCTCGGACCACTTGGCAAGCTGGTACGGTCCGCTCGTCACGAGGAAGTGGTGGCGCCGCTGGTAGAACTGCCGCAGCGACTGCCAGCGATGCTGCGCCTCGTCGGCGGCGACCAGCTTCTTCAGGAGCGGCGGCACGTAGTTCTGCGCCGCATACGTCTCGACGAGGCCGGCAAGCTGAGCCTTGAGCTTCTGATCGCGAGCCAGATCCAGCCACGGCAGGTGGCGCCGCGTCGCCTCCTCTCGCGTAGCGGACGCCCAGCCGCGGGCCTGCGCCTCCTCGATCAGCGTGAGGACAGTCCACGGCACGGGGCTCCACGGCAGCGCCCCCTGCCGCTCGGCGGTATCGAGGGTGCCCGAAGTGTAGACGTCGATGACGGGCGTGACGAAGGTAAAGCTGATGTCCGCGAATTTCTTCACCTCGGATTCGGTGCGCAGGACCTTGACGCCGCCGAGCCAGTCGCGGCCCTTCGCCGCGGAGGCACGCGCGGCCAGCAGCACCGGATAGACGGCGTCGGCGGCCGTCATGCGCGTGCCGTCGTGGAACGCGGACGCTCCCACGCGGTAGGTCATCTGGGCATCGGCGGTCTTGCCCTTGCCAACCTCGCGGGACTGGCCGGAGGAGGGATCGGGCTTGAGCGCGTCTTCGGGGATACTGCCGCCGGCGCTAGGGATACTGCCGCCGGCGCTTGGGATACTGCCGCCGGCGCCCGGCATACTGCCGCCGGCGGCCGGCGAGGCGCTCACCCGGTTGGGGACCCAGTCGGCGGCGTACGGCGTGGGGAAGGCGGCCGGATCGCTGAGCGTGGCCCACAGGAGACGACCGGCGGGGTCGTTGAAGCCGCCCACCGGATTCCAGGCCGCGGTCGGCCGGCCCGCGATGCCGAGCCGCAGCCAGCCATTCCACGGGAAGTCCTTGAGCTTGACCGTCCGGATGAACGCGGGTGAATTGAAGCCGGTCTGCGAATCGCTCACGATGTTCTCGATGCCCTGCGAGAACTCCGCGCTGAATACCTCGCGACGCAGCACATAGCCCGCTTCCACACGCTCACAGCCCGCGACGAGGGCGCGCACGAGCCGGCGCTCGAGAGCAACCAACTCCGTCGGGCCGTCATAGGCCCCGGTGGTGAGCCGGCGATAGGACTCCGCCGCCGCCTGCTTCGCGCGGGGATCGCTCAGGCTCTGAGCGTGGAGCAGCCAGGCGTGGTACCACCCCTGCTTGACCCAGACGGGTCCGAGCGAGCCATTGAGCCCAGCCCGATGCGGCGCGAGCAAATCGTCGAGCGCGACCTCTTCCACCGTGGCATCCCACGGACCGTCCGCGACACGCAGCTTCCCCGCCGCGCGCTCCGCGAGCATCCCCCGCGCGCGGAGTCGCGGCGTCTCGCCCGCGGCCGCCGCCGGCGCCTTGATGCCGGCCACCACGTCGGCGTGCTGGAGATAGTCGGCGTGATAGGGCGTGACGGGATACGGATGCGCCACCCAGCCCGGCCCCTGCACCAGAAGTCCCGCAATGCGGCGAGCGCGCTCGCAGCGGCGCTCGGCGGTGTCGAGACCGGTCGCCGGATTGAGAGTGACGAGGAGAAAGCCCCCGAGGGAGTCGACGGTGCTCATATCGGCGGGCAGCTTGCGACCGGCGAAGGGGTCGCCGCCCACATAGGCCTGCATGGCGCTCTTGGCGACGAGGGGCGCGGCGGCCGCCGGCTCCATCGAGTCGATCTTGATCTCTTGCGGGTAGAACGAGGGGTAGAACGGCAGCTCGTGACCTGCGCGCGCGCCCGCTGGGGCAAAGAAAACGGCGGCCAGCACCAAAGAGAGGCAGACGCGAAGCGGGGGGCGGCTCACGCCGCCCCCCGCCTTCACGCGAGAATGCAAGATCAGGCCGAGACCTTCGGCCAGGTCTTGTCGATCCAGGTGTACGTCCGGGTCTTGTCGTCCGCCGGCGCCGGCCAGTTGGGAGGCGCGGTGATGTTGCGGATGGGGATGGTGATCATGCGCTTCGGGTCGAGGATCTGGAACTCGTACTCATTGGAGTTCACGCTGAAGCCGGTGACGGCATCCTTGTAGGCCTGGTGATTGTCCGGGCGGAAGTAGACGTAGCCGGCCGGCCCCGACATGCCGAGGTTCTCGAGCTGGCTGATGATCATCTCGTCGTCGGGCCACCCGCCCATGAGCTTGTTGGAACGGTCGATGGCCATCTCCAGCATGTGCATGGTCACGTAGGCGCCCTCGGCCTGGAAGTTCGGGTACTCCTTCCAGCGCTCGAAGTACTTCTTGACGAAGCTGTCGTTGATCGGCCACTTCCCGTTGGGTGGGTAGTTGAAATAGTAGTTGGAGTGAACGCCCGCGATGGCGCCCTCGGGGTGGTCCTTCCCGATGGCGTGCGGCGCCACGCCGAAGGCGATGGTGCTCGCGAGCTTCATCTTCTTGAACATGTCGTAGCGCAGCGCCTGCTTGTACAACGCCACGTAGTCGCCGCCCCACACCGACGAGACGAGCAGGTCCGGCTTGGCCGCGATGGCCTTGGTGATGTGCGAGGCGAAGTCCGTGGTCCCGAGCTTGGGCCAGCCCTCCGACACCACCTGGGCGCCGGGCATGAGCTTCTCCATGACGATCCGCACATGGTCGAAGGCATTGCGCCCGTACGAATAGTCGGGATGGATGTGCGCGATCTTCTTGGCCGTGGGCCACGTCTGCGCGATGGCGAGCGCGCACGTGACGCCGTCGGCCGACTGGATGTTCGTGATGCGGAAAATGTAGTGCGGGTTCGGCACGGCTTTGTCGAAGAGGAAGTCGGTGCACCCGTCCACGAAAACGGTGAGCACCTTGAGCTCTTCCGCCACCGGGCCGAGGGCCGGCGTGTTGCCGCTCGAGGTGATGCCCGTGAAGAAATCGATCTTCTCCGAGAGCTTCATGCGGCGGAGCTCTTTGACGTTGGCGTCCGTGCCGGCGTTCTCGTCCGCCTTGACCGTCTCGATCTTGCGCTTGCCGAGGAGGCCGCCTTTGGCGTTGATCTCTTCGGCGGCCAGGATGTGGCCCTTGTACATGGGCTCGCCGAGGACAGCCGCGGCGCCCGTGTGGAAGGTCATGTGCCCGACCTTGTAGGGCGTGTCCGGAATCTTGCCCTTGGGCTGCGCCTGGGCTTCGGCACGACCGATCAGGCTGGGTCCTCCGACTAGCGGAGCGGCGGCGACGGCGGCGGTGCCGGCCGTCATACCGAGCTGAGTCAGAAAGTTACGACGGGAAACCTCTGAAGCCATAGATCGTCCCTCCTTCGTTGGCGGACGGTGTGGAGTCGATTGACAGACTGATGAAAATAATTAGCTGCGTGACACCCCAAGTCAAGCAATAAGCACAACGAGTTGAACCGTCTACGCGATGCGTCACAAGAGCGGCGCTGTCATGATCCCTGTCCCCGGGAGGGCCTATAATTGCCTCCGTGGCAAGCGGGACATGAGGGCGATCGGTCGAACGCTTCGCGGAATCGGCACGGCCGTGGGATCACGGCCGTGGCTCTTCGTCTCGGTGGCGCTCGGCGTCTTCGCCCTCGACATCCTCGTGCCGCCCCTCGTCCTCTCCATCGCGCGCAAGCCCGTCACCTCCTTCACCATCAATCCGCTCCTGTCTACCCTGCCGGAGTACCTGACCTCGGGGCGCGGCGTCTTCGAGGAGCGCCTCGCCAAGGTCTGGGGCCTCGCCCTCTTCTGGTTCTCGTCGGACGGGCAGTTCGGCATCGAGTGGGGCTTCGCGGTGACCCCGTCCGACCTCGCGCGCTTCGTGTTCATGTCGCTCCTCGTCGCCGCCTACTTCGCGCTCTGGCTCGAGCGCCGGGCCCGCGTCGCCACGGTGTGGGGAGCGCGCGCGGGCAGCTCGGGCGGCGTGCTGGGAGCGCTCGGCGGCATCTTCGGCCTCACCACCGGAGGATGCACCGTGATGGGTTGTGGCGCCCCCGTGCTGCCGGTCATCGGCCTCGCCTTCGCCGGCCTCAGCAGCACCACGATCAAGTGGATGTCGGACCTGTCGACCATCGGCACGACGGCGGTTCTGGTGGGCCTCGGTTCGGCGGTGCTCTGGCTGAGCTGGCGCGTGGGCAACGAGGGCTCATGCGCATAGGCATCTCGCTCACGAGCAGCCACACGGTGGCGGACCCGCGCGAGGGCGCGCGCTGGATGATCGAGCGGGCGGCGGCGGCCGGGCGCGCGGGCCTCGACTCCCTCTTCGTCGGCGATCATCATGCGACACCAGGTCCTTACTACCAGAACGTGCCGATCCTCGGCCGCCTGCTCGCGGAGTGGACGGACAGGCCCGCGGGCTGTCTCTTCCTTCTCCCGCTCTGGAATCCGGTGCTGATCGCGGAGCAGGTCGGGACGCTGGCCGCCATCGCGCGCGGCCGCTTTATCTTCCAGTGCGGACTGGGCGACGGCGAGGCGCAGTTCCTCGCCATGGGGGCCAACATCAAGCAGCGCCCCTCGGCGTTCGAGGAAGCCTTCGACATCATCAAGCGTCTGCTCGCGGGCGAGACCGTGTCCTCGCAGGGGCGCTTTGTCCTCGAGAATGCCCGGGTGTCCCCTCGCCCCGCCGAGCCCGTCGAATACTGGATCGGGGCGAGCGCGCGGGTGTCCATCGATCGCGCGGCGCGCATCGCCGACGGCTGGCTCGCCTCGCCGTCCCTGACCCTGAAAGGGGCGCGCGAGCAGGCCGACTGGTATCGCGACGCCTGCGCCAAGTACGGCAAGACGCCGGCGGCGGTTGCGATCAGGCGGGATATCTACGTTGGCGAGTCGTCGACCGAGGCCGAGGCCGTGGGACGGGCCGTCGTCACTGCCGGCTATCGCGGCTTCGACCCCTCCGCCCTCGTGTGGGGCTCGGTCGCGGAGGTCGTCGAGAAGTTCCGCGCCTTCGAGCCCCTCGGCTACACCGACATCATCGTGCGGCACATCATCGACAACCAGGCAAAGGTCGTCGGCTCTCTGGGCCGCCTCGCTGAGGTGGGCAAGGCCCTCCGGAAGCCGTAGCCTTTGTGTCGCGAGACGTTCAGTGCGAGTCAAATAGCTGCCGAGATGCCAGCCTCCTCGGACACTCGTGGGTCTTTACGGCATCGTTTCCTCCGTCATCGAACGCTCTCGGCCACAACGCGCGCCACGAGATCGAGGCGTGCCTACCTCCTGAGCCGCAATTCCACGCGGACGCCATCTGGATCGTAGACGAACACCGACGTCCCGTCTCGCAGCGTACTGTCCGAACATGGCGAGGTCGATTGTAAGGCCCACCGGCTCCTGACCCCACCACTCTCGGTGGCTCCGCTAGTGTTGCTCGAAGCCCGGGCACTTCTCTAGCAGATACTTTACGCACTCCAACTCACTAGTCTCGGGCAACATCTATCCGCCCAACGTTCCGTATGAGCTGCGGCGCGAAGCGCCGTCAGCTCGATGCGGTTGTTAGCCAAGCAGCCGATCGTAGTCGGCATGGCTACCAATCCAGAACCAGACGAGTCCATCGGGCACTTCGACGGCCAGGGCTCGGTAGTGGGCGCCGACCCGCGCCGACCAGAACCGGCCCACCTTCTTGAAGTGAAGTGAAGTGAAGTGAAGGATGCCGCGGATCTTGCTTCAGGCGCGCGTAGGTTTGATCGGCGAGATCGCGCACCTCGGACGGCAGGGACCGATATAGCGCCCAGAAGTCGGGAGACGCGTGATGAGTCAGAGGGGTGTGGTCTTGCCGGCAGCGTGATCACGAAGGGCCTTGACAGCAAGGTCGTCTAGGCGGCCTGCCTGAGCATCACGCTCGATCTGGCGATCCCAGGCCGCCCAGTCGTACTCCAGAAACCAGGCGCGAAACTGCGCAAGCTCCTCTGGGGAGAACGCCTGGACATCTTGCTCGATCTTCTCGATCTTGCCCATGGGTCTTCTGCCGCCACTCAGTTTACCATCGCTTTGTGGTTGGCCTGTAAGCCGTGGTCCTGCTGGCTAACGCCTGCAGTAACCGGCCGGGGCGAGCAACGCGAGCCCCGGTCCAGTGCACTGCGAAGTTGGGCCGCCGATGGAAATAGCTGCGCCGAACCGTCCTTCCATCGGAGCCCCTCTTGAGCCGGTGCCGCGGAGCTTCAGAAACGAAGGGTTGCTTTACAGCTGTTCGGCTCAAGTAGTAGATCCAAAGCTTGCTCAGAGCCATGGACAAGCATATTGGCGTTGAGAATCGCGTCAAGCGCGCAACCTTCGCCGTTGTCAACCGCCACTGCGAGACCTCCCGCATCGCGCACAGTCTTCAGCAGCAGCCGATCTATAGTTCCATTACCGAACGCCGCCACGTGCTTCGGCTCATATTTCAGGACGAATCGTTGCTTCTCCTTGTCGTTCCGCCGGGCGTTGTTTAGAAAGTGCAGCTCGATGGGCAGTCGCGCAAGTTCGCGGCGCGCGGTACCGAAGGTGTCCACGGTGAGAACGTGCACCTCGACCAGCCTCGCAAGTCGTACGAGGCGGGTTCTGACACTCCTCCTCACAACCCCCTTGAAGGAGTGTGTACCGGTATAGTGGGTCACGACTCGACTTATTTCCAGAGGTCCAAACCCAGGGATCGTGAGCTTAATCAGCTCGCCATCCTCCGCGAAAGGGCCACAACGCGCAGCTAGACTCCCCGACCATGGGTCTCTCGCTGTTATCGACCGTGTTGACGGTCCAACGCACCGTATGAGGTGCGGCGCGTGGCGCCGTCAGCTCGATACGGTTGTTAGACCGGAGCGCCCGGCCGCTCATGTGGAAACCACTCCGCCACATCGCGCACAAGTGTGTGTCACAAGGTGGGCCGCCGTGACCGGAAAAGGGTGCACCTTCGTGGCATCTGAGGACAGCACTACTTTCACGCCGTCGGTAGGTCCGATTAGAGCACCATTTTTGTAGCTGAAGCCAGTTGGCCGCCCGGCGAGCCAGATGAAATTACGTCGACCCTGCGCATCCAATTCGACGACGCCGGAAGCGGCAGCATCCACCACATAGTTGGCATAGTCTCCGGTGCTCGTGCTGTTGAACACCGACGCGGACGGATGGGACAGGGGAAGAGTGTGTTTTATGAATTTGTCGAGCTGATACTGGCTCTGCAGCGGATCACTTGTGTACACGTCTTGGAGATATCCAAGCTGTGCCGAGCATCGATGACAGTAGTAGCTCATGTGAGCCCAAACTCTCGGTCTAACGCGCACGATGACCTGCGACGGCTGAGCAACGCGAAGCCGGCGTCACGTCGATCGTGATGTTAGGCGGGCTCTTCGGGCCAGGCAGATGAATGTTGAGCTTGCCGAGACGGTCCCTGGCGCAGGTTGTGTGGTCATGACGAACCCTCCTTTCAATTACCAGCGGCCGAAATGAGCGCCGCCATCGACGTACAGGATGTGACCAGTGACCGTCGCGGCGTCGGTGAGGTACATGACCGCATCCGTGATGTCCTTGACCGTCGAAGGCCGACCCATCGGCGACAGGCTCTCCATCACGTCCTTAGGAGTCTCCCGGTGAAGCGGCGTGTAGACGGCGCCGGGCGCGACGGCGTTCACGCGGATACCGTCTTTTGCGTACTCCATCGCAAGGTGCTGGGTGATCGTTTCAAGACCGCCCTTGGTGATCATCGGCACCGCCGCCGTGAGACCCCGGATCGGGTTGCGGGCAAGGGCCGCCGTGATCGTGACGATGCTCCCGCCGGTCTTCTGCGCTAACATCTGCTTGATGGCGAGTTGAGTGACGTACAAGAAGCCCTCGACGTTCGTCGAGATGAGCGCCTTGAAGTCCTCGGCCGTGTAGCTCGTAAACGGCTTGGTGAAGAAGATGCCGGCGTTATTCACCAGTGCGTCGATCGCCTGGAAGCGAGACAGCGCCGTCTCGACGATCTTGGCGGCAGTTGCCGGCTCGCCGATGTGGCCGTCCACCAGAGCGACGCGGTCAGAAGCCTCGACCTCGGTGGATTGGGTGACCTTCCGAGAATTGGCAACGACGTTGAAACCCCGCTCGACAAACCCTTTCACGATTCCCGCGCCGATCCCCTGCGAAGCTCCGGTCACGATGGCTGTCTTCCGTTGGCTGCTCATGGTTGCTTACCTCCAGAAATGCGTGTCCGCGAAAGCAACGCGGCCTCATCGTGCTCAGCGACGAAACCAGCTACATATTTTGAACCCGGCACATCACATTCGCCAGCTCACGTCCGCCGCCTAACGCTAGAGATCACCGGCCCGCGCAGGCGGGCGAAGCCCGCTGTCGCGGGTCCGGTGCATCGACGGGTTGGGCGGCACTCGTGTTGCCCCTGAAGACGAGCTTCATCAAGCTTCTCACGTGCACGCTGCTTGCATGCAAAAGAGTCGGTAGGCGTCGATACACACGTCTCAGGTAAGGCGCGCCGCGGCGCGCTCGACGGCTGCGTCGCGAGCGGGGCGCACGCGCTCATAGCGTTGCTGCGTATCGGCAAGAATGTGAGCCGGCGCAAGGTCGGGTCTGCCCGAATTGAACGGCGGGGCGGGCGCGTACTCGATGCTGAGCTGGACTGATTGAGCGTAATCGTCGCCGGCGATCTCAGCCATGACTGTAAGCGCAAAGTCGATGCCGGCGGTGACACCCCCGCCTGTGATGACATTGCCGTCGCGCACCACCCGCGCGGGATCGGGCGTTGCGCCGAAGGCCGACAGTGCGTCGCGCCAAGCCCAGTGCGAAGTCGCGCGCCTACCCTTCAGGAGCCCTGCAGCGCCCAACACCAGCGCACCGGTGCAAACGGACGTCACATAGCGCGCGCTCAGGGCAAGGCGCCTGATCTGCGCAAGGAGTTCCTGATCCTCCATCGCTTCAATGGTGCCGAAACCGCCCGGCACGCAGATGAGCGCGCAGCGCTCGACGTCTGCAAGACGGCGCACTCCTGCAAACGTGATTCCACCATCGGCCTCCAAGTCACCGCCGGAGGCAGAGGCCAGAATACATTGGGCGCCAGGGAGGCGCGCTAAAACTTCGTGAGGGCCAGTGAAATCGAGCTGGGTGACGTGCGGATAAAGCGCAAAGACGACGGGGAACTCTGCAGCCATAGCGACCTCCTCGGCTCGCGGTTAGATAGTAGGGTTCCTAGCAGGGCGCCCCATGCTGTCCCCAAAGACGCCTTTTCTATGATCTTCAGCCATGGCGGGAACGCATTCAAGACGCTACGGGGCGCTCCAAGCAAGACGCCAGTGGTCAGCATCCCGGCGCAATATTCGCCGCCACCGGAGCGGCGTGTCAGCGTTGCGAAGGGGAGCATCGAGCGCGTGTGACGCCCAACGCCGGTATCAGCCGCGGCCGAAGGCCGTCGGCTGCATGCCGAAGTGATACGCTCGGTTGCTTCGCGTGTATACTGACGGCACTAGCATGACCCGCCTAAGCGACATCGTGCACAGCGAACCGGACATTCTCGGAGGGACGCCTGTCTTTGTCGGCACACGCGTTCCGATACAGTCGCTGTTCGACTACCTCGAAGGTGGCGAGACCCTGGACGAGTTTCTGCGTCAGTTCCCGTCCGTAAGGCGCGACCAGGCAATCGCGGCGCTCGACCTCGCGCGCGCCACGCTTCTGACCGGTGCGCGTTCTTCTTGACGAGCAGCTCCCGCTAGACCTCGCAGCTGCACTCCAAGGCCACAGTGTCGATACAGTGGCCGGCCGCGGCTGGACGGGTATCACGAACGGCGAGCTCCTGCGACGCATGGAAGGCGAATACGACGCGCTGGTCACGATGGACCGAGGCATCGAGTTCCAGCAGAATCTGACCACTGTGGCCGTCGGCGTACTACTTGTCCGTGCGCCCTCCAACCGCATGGTGCATCTCCAACCGCTCGTGCCGGCTCCGGCAGTTCTCGACGCCCTCCCGACGCTCAAGCCGGGCCAACTCCACCGCATAGGCGGATAATGCTCGGCATCAACGGCGGCGCCCAGCGCCGTCCGCTGCATGCCGTTGTTAGGCGTCATCTGCCAAGTCCCGAGTTGCGCGCCAATTGCCAGCCGTGGTGAATCAGCCGTTGTGCAACCGCTAACCGTTCGGTCTGCCAGAGCGGGAGAGCGTGCGACAAGTCGAAGTTGGCTGCCTGTAGGTGTTGCGCTAGGGAGACTGCATCTCCGGATGCCTTTGACGTTCCGGCGGCGGTGTGCGGACGCACAATGCAAGCGCTGTCGCCGAGAATCGCAACCGCCCCTTGGCTCATGGCAGGCGTCCGCAAGTCGTAGATGACCTGAATGAACGGCTCCGGCGTCGAGCGCACAAGCTGTGCGAGCACGGCTGGTAGGTGCTGGTCGGCTCGCTGCTGGAGCGTGGCGATATGCTGCTCCTGCACCTTGCCGGCCGGAACGGAGGAGCGGTGTGCGCGACCGGCCCGGTCGCGCAATATCTCGGGAAGTTCGCGCTCTTCATTGGTGTTCCAATACCAGACCCAATTGAGCCGCCGTGAACCCTTGTTTAGCTCGCCGCGCTCGCCGGGAATTAGGTAGCTCAGAAGGTGAAAGTCGCGCCCCTGAAACAGCGTGAAACGGCGGGCCAAAGTCTCTACGACCTCGGACGGTGCCGCCGACTCCGGAAAGACACCGCGCCAAGCCACATAACCTGCATAAACCGGACGAACTTCAGGAAAGAGGTGGTGGCGAACGACTGACCCAAGCCCATCGGCACCGATGACAAAGTCTGCCTCAATGAGTCCGCCGCTCGCAAACTCCACCACCGGCCTCCCGCTCGCTGTGGATACGCGGGCACACTGGCAGTCCTGATGGTAAAACTCTTTGGGGAATGCTTCGCGAAGCTGGTGAAACACCGCCTCCCAAGACGTGAACGGCGTAGAGTCTGGAAACCGTTGAATCACTCTGCCGTCGCGGTCGAGAAACTGGCGCTCAACGCCCGGAAGGCTGAGGGTCGCCAGCGCGGCAATGCCGTGCGATGCCATCCAGTCAAGCATCTCATACTGGATGACCAAACCGCCGCCCCTGCCTTGAAGCGACGTTGGCGACTGCTCGTAAATCTGCACGTCGCAGCCCAAGCAGCGCAACGCGATGCCGGTGGACAGTCCAGCGATAGAGCCGCCGATAACCGCTACTTTAAGTGGAGATGGCTTTTGCATGACGTGCGCTGATGACGCCTAACGTCACAGCTCAGCAGCCGGGGCCGCGGGAGCGACACTGTATCGGGGGAAAGCGGACATGCGGCTCCGGTCTGCTGCAGCGCCTGGTTCGGCCTCGGGCGCGGCATCTCGGTCAGCGCTCGACGGCGTACCGGGCTAGGAGCAGACTCGAGCCGTTGAAGGTGCGGGTGTCTAGCAGGCGGAGCGAGCCGGGCGGCCGGGTCTCGAACGCCCGCACGCCCTCGCCGACCACGCCGGCACCGATCATGAAGTGCAGCTCGTCCACCAAGCCGTTGGCAAGCAGGTCGTTCCAGAGGAGGTGACTGCCGAACACCAGGATCTCCAGACCCGGCCTCTTTTTGAGTGTGGCGACCTCCGCGTGGGCGTCCGCGCGGCGCACGACTCGGGTAGGGCCCCACCCCTCGACCTCGTCGGGCTTCAGGCCATTCGAAACCACGACCTTCTCGATGGCGGCGTTGAGACGCGAAATCTCGCGCTCCACAGCCGGCTGGCTGCCGTCGTCGAACGGCATGACCATGACGTCCCCGCCCGGGCCGGAGAAAAAGCCGTCGAGCGAGACAATGTTGCAGACGATGAGCTTGCGCATGGTTGGTGAACCCCCTTCCGACTGTTGAGAGACGGAGCGGATGCCGAACGCGCACGCTCAGCGGCCGGAGCGAGCAACGCGAGCGCCGGCCCGCTGGAGCGTGAAGTTCGGCGCCTCATGGAGCTTCGCGGTCTCACCATCTTGTCCTACTGTATGATCCCATCCGCCCGCGACAAGATCGACTGGGAGATCGTTAGACCGAGCGCCTTCGCGGTCTTGAGATTGATCACCAGCTCGAACTTGTTGGGCTGCTCGATCGGGATGTCGCCTGGCTTGGCGCCCTTGAGGATCTTGTCGACGAAGGTCGCCGCGCGCCGCCACATCTCGACGGCATCCGCGCCATAGGAGATCAGCCCACCGCCATACTCGGCAAAGAACCGGTATTCGTACATGGCGGGGAGCCGGCTCCTGGCGGCTAGTTCCGCGACTCGCCGGGAGTGGGGGGTGAGGGACCTGCCCGCGGACACAAGGAGGGCGCCCGCCCGCGCCTTAGTCGCCGCACTCAAGGCTCTCTCGAGCTCACCCGCGTCTTGAATCTCGAGCGAGAGCAGCTTCCAACCCCGTTCTCGGGCGGCGGCTTCTGCCAGCCGCCAAGCACGGAAGCTCGATCGATCCCAGATGACCCCCACGGGCGCTGCACCAGGGACTAGCTCCTTGAGTAGCTCGAGTCGCTTCCCGGTTATCTCTGCCGTCTGACTGCTGAGCCCCGTGAAGTTCCCGCCCGGATGCGCGAGGCTCTGAGCGAGTCCTTGGCCCACGGGGTCAGAGTGTTGTGGCAAGACAATGGGAATCGTCGAGGTCGCCTGCTTGAGCGCGGCCTCCGCTGACCCACCGGCGACAATCACGTCGACCTGGAGACGGACCAGCTCGGCGGCGATGGAAGCGGCGCGCTCGAGGCTGCCTTCGGTCCCGCGAGGCTCGGTCACGAAATCCCGGCCATACACGTAGCCGAGCTCGCGCAGGCCACGCAGGAGCGCGCCGGTGAAAGCGCCCTGGGGCTCCGGCCCGATCATCTGGGCGGTCGTCCCAGCGCTGATGATCCCGATCCGGGCGACCTTGCGCGCGGGTTGGGCGGAGACAGCGCAGGGCGCCGCCAGGGCTCCAAGGGCGAGACGGCCGATGAAAGCGCGCCGGTCCATCAATGGTAGGGTCGAGGACTGGCGCGGTGCCCACATGGGTCCGTCTCCAGCCCCCGCCGCATCGAACGGCGCGAACGGATTCCCCGTACGCCGCTCTCCTGTCTGCTTCGTGTCATGGGTTATGGGACCTATCGACGGGGAG
>WNFS01003990.1_pt1 | contig 16517 bp, 11 predicted proteins | sample 5400141 | NCBI WGS metagenome assembly WNFS01 (sample SAMN13153358, study PRJNA577476) | soil metagenome | isolation source: 60 cm saprolite under Madrone tree | place: USA:California | collected 2016-06-14
ATCTCAAGGATTGCGCCAGGACCGGCCGAGGTGCGCAGCTTTCTGGAGAAGCAAGTGCCGGCGGCCGGCACCAAGGAAGCCCGCTTCATCCCGCTCGAGACCGTTGATGACTTTCTGGCTTTCGATGCCGCCCGTCGGTTTGCGTTGACGAAAGAGGTGCCTGCTGAAATCGCACGATATTTCGACCTTGAGTTCGCGCCGGATCTGCCTCCGCACGACAGCGAGTGGCTGCGATGCGGGAATTTCATCGTGAAGCGGCACCCCGCAACCTCGCGAAGGTCGTTGCATGCTCAGTGAATTCGAAACCATCGAACGTACGCTTGGGGCGGAAAAGGCAGGCGATCTACGGAAGGCTCTGCATTTTCTCTTGAGACGACAGTTCGTGTTCGCCGGAGATCCACGGACGGCTACGGTCTACAACGTCCTAATGGATGGTCGCTTCAGAGCCGTCATCGACGGTTTCTTCGATAGCTGCGGATACCGGGTCCACCGCGATACGGAGGCGCAGTGGGCGGGCATCACGGCCTTGGGCGAGGACGTGCCACTACCAAAAATGAAGTTGGACGAAACCATTGTAACCCTTGTCCTCGCCGCGCATTGGCAGGACGAGGTCAACGTCGGCGCGGTCGAGGATCGCGCTGTCGTCGTTACCACATTGAATACGCTGTTCGACCGCTACAAGGAGATGGTGCAATCGAATGGATCGAGTTCGATATCTCTAGCCAGGTTTCGCGAAATCCTGAAGGAAGCGTCCCAGCGCAGCCTCGTGGACGTCGGAGATTTCGACGCCGAGGTTCAGGACGTCGAGGTGGCGATTCGGCCGATGATCAAACTGATCAGCGGCGCCGACGCCTTGCAGAGGATCGAGCGTTTCGTCCGATCGCAGGAAGTGGGGCTTTCGGAGCCGAGCGGAGATGACGCATGATGGAATTGCGTCACATCGCCATGGTCAATTGGCACCTGTTCGATGTCGAGGACATCGAGATAACCGGCCACACCGGTGTATTCGGAGAGAACCGTTCGGGCAAATCGACGATTCTGGACATGGCTCAGGTCGTCTTGACGGGCGGAAACCGTAACGTGCAACGTTTGAATGCCGTTGCAGGCGATAAGGGACGAAGCCGCAGCGCGTCGAAGAGGAGTGTGGTGGACTACTGCCTGGGAGCGCTGGGAGAAGACCAACGCAAACGGGAGCAAGCTCGAACCTACATTTGTCTCGGATTTGCCGATACCGAGGGAAAGCGTCCCGCGGTGTCGATTGGCATGGCGATCGAAGCACGTCGGTCAGAAAGCAACGAAACCATCCTCGGTCGCTTCGTCGTGACGGGAAAGATCCTCACGGCCGATGATTTCATCCAGAAGCGTGACGGCAAGCGGTTTTCGGGCGAATGGGACGATGTACGCAGCCGTATTATCTCCGCCGTCGGCCAGGAAAATTTCGTCAACCATCGCGACAAGGCGATCGATTACGTGCGCGAATACATGCGCCGGCTTGTTCCCCACGCATCGGTCGTCGGAGAGCAGAACGCCAATTCGCTGCAAAAGGCGGTGGTCAACGCGATGACGCTCGACCACGACCAGACGGCGACGGAATTCGTCCGTAACTATATTCTCGAAAAGAACAATATGAAGCTCGCGGAGCTGCGGGAATCGATCCGTACCTACCGTAACATCAACGAGACGATCAAAACGATGCGCGAGAAGCTGGATACGCTCCTCGCGTTGCAAATTATCGTAGGTGAACTGGCCGCGGTCCACGAACGAAAGGCCTGCGAGCAGTGGATCGCAAAGCGAGGCTCCTGGTTGGCGGCGCGCGCTGCATACGCTGCTCAGCTTGCGCGGTTTACCGACGAAACCGTCAAACGGGATGCGGCCAAGGCCGAAATCGACTTTCTCGACGAGGAATTGGAGGGGATCGACGCCGAGATTTTGAGGTTGGAGAGGGCGATCGCCGAGCATGACACGAAAACCGGCAGAAATTCTCTCGTTCAATCGCTTGCTTCGGCAGCGCAGGGCGCTCAACGTTCCACAACCGCTTTCGAGCAGAGGTTGGACCAGGTTCGGGCGCTCCAACCGCTTTGCGCGATGAAGGCTTTCGGTTTCGACGAGTTCATCCCCGCCATTTCCGGATTAGCGCGAGCTGCCCAGGATGCCGCGATCGACCGATCGAGCATTGCCCTGCTGGATTTAGAATCAGGGCTTCTTTCGGTCGATCGATCCCTGCGCCCGCCGAGGTCTTATTCGGGAGGCGGAAGACGAAAAGACGAAGTCGCAGCAATTGAGAGATCGCCTCCAGCAACATTCCAGCGGCGGCGGAGCCGTGCATTTGGAACCAGCTACCGTTCACCTGTGTCGAGCGTTACGACAAGCTGGGATGTCGCCCCGCGTCCTCTGCGATTTGGTCGAGATCGCGGACGTGGCTTGGACAGCGGCGGCCGAGGGGCTCCTCGGCCGCGATCGGGAGGCTGTCTTCGTCGACCGGCCCGACATCGGCCGCGCTACGGCACTTTTCAAGGACGGACGACGCGAGTTCCGAGGGGCTTCCTTGGTCAGTTTGAACAAGCTCGACGTGCTTCGGGGACCCCCGCAGTCGGGCACGTTTCCCTCGCTTTTCAAAACCGATGATGCAGATGCGCTGGCTTTCATCGTCAGAAGGCATGGATCTGTCCGGTTGGCCGAAACCATGGCTGAGTTCAACGAGCCTGGCCGCGCCCTCATGAAAGATGGTCTGTACGATGACGGGTTGGTTCGGACACATCGGGCCGCGGATCCGTCGAAGTTCAAGATCGGGAAGTCCGCCCAAAACCAGGCGTTGCGCGATATGTCGGAAGAGGCCGAGCGGCTTTCCGAGACGTCCGCACGAACCGAGGCCGCGGCGAAGCTGGCGGACACCGCGCACGTCGAACTCCGCCGCTTCTTCGACGATAAGACACCGACTTTTAGGGCAATCGTTGCGGAGTTCGAGACATCGACCCGGGAAAGGAAGGAGGTCGAGCAGCGCATTGCGTCGTTGGATGGGAAGGGCGATGGCGGATTGCGCGTCAAGCTGAAGCTTCAGCGCAGTCTTCGGAGCGATCGCGTCGAACAACGCAAAACGCAGGAGAAGGTATTCACTCCACATTTGGTGGAGGCCGAAACGGCGAAGCGGGTGATCGAGGGAGGCGAGGAGATTCCTGGATCACGGCTTGGCGCACGCGTGGCTTGGTCTTTGTACAGGAAGGCGTTGCCTCTCTATGACCGGCTCTCCGGCCGCACGACCTATCGCGGCCGATTCGACGGTCTTTCGAAGAGATCGGATGCCGATCGGCATCGGTCTATTTCGGACGCGGCTGCGAAGGCGGCCGACGGCGCAGAGGCCGATCGCATCAGGATTGAACGACGGGTTCGGCAGGCCCTGGGCGAATATTTCGACAAGTTCGGAGTCGTTTCGCAAGTGGGGACGGAAAGCGAGCCGCTGCGGGAGGTGAAACCTTGGATGGACTTGCTTATCGAGGAAATGGAAACGAACGAATTGCGGCGGTACGAACGGCAGGCTCGCGATGCGGCCGATAAGGCCGCGACGTTGCTTCGGGGCGAATTCATCAACGCCTTGACTTCGAGGATCAGCAAGATGGAGCGCGAATTGGTAGCGATGAACCGTGGCTTGGCGGATCATCCGTTTCATAACGAGAAATATTCGTTCCACCATACCAGATTGGTTGAATTTCAGCCGATCCTTAGGATCATCGAAATCAGCAAAACCTCCCCCGAAGCGCTCGAGATGTTGTTCAGGGGCAACGAGGTGCCCGAGGATTTTCCTCATCGCGACACCTTGCGGGAGATCGAGGCCTTGCTCGAAGATCCCGCGAAGGACTTCAGCGTATTCGAGGATTATCGTAACTTCTTTACTTTCGAAATTCACATGCAGGACATCGTCACCGGCCGAACAACGAGGTGGGAAACCCGTCGCGGGACGGGTTCGGGGGCGGAGCAACAAGTACCTATTTATGTTGCGATCGGAGCGTCACTGGCTTCGGTATATGGCAACGCAAACGCCGTCGCTGGGCGGCCTTCGGGAATGGCCCTCGCCATTTTCGATGAGGCCTTTTCAAAAATGGACGGCAAAAACCAGCGTCAGATGATGAGTTTCTACAAAAAGCTCGGGCTGCAGATCATCATCGCAGCGCCCAACGAGAAGCGAATTGCGGTTCTCGAGCACATCGACTCGGTGGTCGAGGTCGACCGGATTGGGGAGGGCGCCCGGGCGACCGTTGTCCAATTGAAGGAACGCGCACGACGCGAAATTCGCGCGATGGATCCCGATCGGTTGTCCGACGACGAGCTCAAGAAGGCGGCTGCCGAATAATATGCCGTCACGCTTTACCGACGCCAGAGAGCTTATGAGCGACCTGCTGGATCGGTATGAGGCCGGCACGGCCAGTCCTATCGGTTATCCCGACTATTCGGGCTTCCCCGATGTCGCGGCAATCGACAAGTTCGCGAAGGAGCTCGGCGAAGCCGAGGCGGCGGGGGCGGTTCGGATCGCCAACGGGAAGGGACGAAATGGCGACCAGATCGCGCACGTCAGACTGCAGGCTGCCGCGCGTATGTACGCCTTTCTCGAACGTCGACCCATCGCCGAGCTTGTCGATGAGGCGAGCCGCCGATTGCTGAGCGGGTTCGATCTCCCTGCCGAGTTTGAAAGCTCGGTAGCATCGCTGCGGGCGGCCTGGACTCGCGGGCGGTCCTGGCAAGGTTTCACGCTCGATGACGTCGACCGCCTACGGACTGCTTTCGTCTTGGCGAAAGCTATTTTGGAAGGGCGTCATCGAGGTGCGGACTATCGGACGTTTTCTCGGCGTATCGCCGGTGAAAGTAAGGCGTTGGAGAGGGTGGAAGGACCGGTCGTCAGGCTCCTGAGCTCGACGCTCGAACTTCCACCCGGTGCCCGCCCAAGGGATGCGCTACGGACCCTTGGTCTGGAGAAATTCGCTCCACCGATGCTGCTGTCGGGTCACATCGATTTCGATACGGCCGAGCTTTCCGCCGCAGCGCCATTGTATTTCGGTATCCAGCCCAGCGAAGCACGTCGGGTGAGGTTTCGCGAAAAGCCGCGATATTTTCTGACAATCGAAAATTTTGCCAGCTTCAACCGTCACGTCACTGAGGCGGATCCGCTTCGCGCCGGCGTAACGGCCTACGTCGGCGGATATCCGTCATTGGCAACACAACAGGCGCTGCAATCGTTCGCCGGAGCGCTCCCTGGCGATGTGCCTTTCTTCCATTGGTCGGACATTGACCCGGATGGGACTTGGATCTTCCGTACTATCGAGCGGATCGTCGAGAGGCCATTAACGCCTCACCTGATGACCCCAGATCTTGCTGAACAGCTCGGGCGAGAGATGCCGCGAACTCGGCAATATCCTCGCTCGTAACCTATCTGCAAAGCGACGGAGCCAAGTGGTTGGAGCAGGAGGAGCTTGACCCGGCGCTTCCATAAAATCTCATGGCGGATGACGAGCCAGGCGCCGACGACCAAGTCGTCGAGTCTTTGCCACGTACTTGACCGATTCGCATAAGGTATATTATGGAATATTTATATCTATAGGGATATCAGACACTTGGACCAAAATGCTGAGCGCTCAAGCTGATTGGCGCCGCCTTGAAGCCCGCAGCCAGCGAGTCACGGCCGTTCCGGCACGGGATATCTCAGCTGGATCAGCGTGATGACGCCACCCTTGAATGCGCCATGGCCCGACCCGCCGGGATTGCCGTGCCGCGCGGAAACCGAGGCGATATTTGACGATCTGCCGTGGCGGATGGCGCGCATCGGACAGAATTCCAACGCGCAAAAGTTGATCCAACGCACGGGATTTCAAAGACTTGGTATTTCCATTGAAAGCAGGCAATAAGCTGACCCGGTGCTGCCGGGTCGTATGATGCATTTCAAAAGAATATTCAGGGAGAGAACCAGATGAGCTTTTCAAGACGCACGCTTGAAGGCATCCGCTGCGTCAGCAGTTCAGGGCGGCATCGGCGCGCCGTTTGTCGCGCGCGCGCAAACTGCCGAATTTACCTACAAGTATGCCAACAATCTTCCCGATGCGCACCCCATGAACGCCCGCGCCAAGGAAATGTCGGCGGCGATCAAGACCGAAACCAATGGGCGTGTCGATCTGCAGATTTTCCCGAACAACCAGCTCGGCTCCGACACCGATATGCTGAGCCAGATACGCTCCGGCGGCGTGGAATTCTTCACACTGTCGGGCCTGATCCTCGCCACGCTGGTGCCGGCCGCCTCGATCAACGGTATCGGGTTCGCCTTTCCGGACTACGATACCGTGTGGAAGGCGATGGATGGCGATCTCGGCGCCTATATTCGCGGCGAAATCACCAAGGCCAACCTGGTGGTGATGGACAAGATCTGGGACAACGGGTTCCGGGAAACGACGTCGTCCACCAAGCCGATCAACGGTCCCGACGATTTCAAGGGGTTCAAGATCCGCGTTCCGGTCTCGCCGCTTTGGACCTCGATGTTCAAGGCCTTCGATGCGGCTCCGGCGTCGATCAATTTCAGTGAGGTCTATTCGGCGCTGCAGACCAAGATCGTTGAGGGTCAGGAAAATCCGCTGGCGATCATCTCGACCGCGAAACTCTACGAAGTGCAGAAATTCTGTTCGCTGACCAATCATATGTGGGACGGGTTCTGGTTCCTTGCCAATCGCCGCGCCTGGGAGAAACTTCCGGAAGATCTCCGCACCATCGTCGCCAGGAACATCAATGCGGCCGGGGTCAACGAGCGGGCCGATGTTGCAAAACTGAATGCCGGTTTGCGGCAGGAGCTGGCCGGCAAGGGACTGACGTTCAACCAGCCTGACATCGCAGCATTCCGCGAGAAACTGCGTTCCGCCGGGTTCTATTCCGAGTGGAAGGGCAAATATGGCGACGAAGCCTGGGCGTTGCTGGAAAAATCCGTCGGCAAGCTGTCATAACGGGTCCTCAAGAAGCTGACCAACAACAAGAAACTGACAGGGAAACCGACAAAGGGACCGCGATGGCTCACGCCGAATTGACGCAAGCCACAGCCGGCGAGGCGATGTCCCCTCGCCGCCGTTCGCTTGCGGCATCGCTCGAAGCCTCGCTCGGCAGGCTCGTTGAAATTCCGGCGGCACTGCTGGTGGTCGCCGAAATCGTGATCCTGTTCGCCGGGGTGGTCGCGCGCTACGGGCTGCACCAGCCGCTGATCTGGTCGGACGAACTGGCGTCGATCCTGTTCCTGTGGCTCGCCATGCTGGGCGCCGCGGTCGCATTCCGTCGGCCCGAGCACATGCGGATGACCGCCATCGTGGCCAGCGCCAAGCCCGCGATGCGGGCCTACCTCGATCTCGTCGCAACCTGCGCCGCGCTGGCTTTTCTGCTGCTGATCGCGTGGCCTTCCTACGAATACGCCTACGAAGAAAGTTTCATCACCACGCCGGCGCTGCAGATTTCCAATATCTGGCGTGCCGCGGCGCTACCGTCAGGCATTTGCCTGATGGCGCTGTTTGCGTTTTTGCGGCTGGCACGGGCCGGCGATATCAGGACCGTGCTGGGCGCTGTGCTGTCGGTCGCACTGCTGATCGTGGTGTTCTGGCTGGTGCAGCCCTGGCTGCGGCCGCTCGGCAATATCAATTTGATCATCTTCTTTGTCGGCGTCGCCGGCTTCTGCGTCTTCACCGGCGTGCCGATCGCCTTCGGGTTTGGCCTGGCGATTTACGGCTATCTGGCGCTGACGACGCATACGCCGCCGATGGTGCTGGTCGGCCGCATGGACGAGGGCATGAGCCATCTGATCCTGCTGTCGGTGCCGCTGTTCGTGTTCCTCGGCCTGTTGATCGAGATGACCGGGATGGCGCGCGCCATGGTGGCGTTTCTGGCGAGCCTGCTCGGCCATGTCCGCGGCGGGCTGCATTATGTGCTGGTCGGCGCGATGTATCTGGTGTCGGGCATTTCAGGCTCAAAGGCCGCCGACATGGCCGCCGTCGCACCCGTGCTGTTTCCAGAAATGAAGGCACGTGGCGCAAAACCGGGCGATCTCGTCGCCCTGCTCGCGGCCACCGGTGCGCAAACCGAGACCATTCCGCCGAGTCTCGTTCTCATCACCATCGGTTCGGTGACTGGCGTTTCGATCGCGGCGCTGTTTACAGGTGGCCTGTTGCCTGGCGTGGTGTTGGCGATCACGCTGTCGGCGTTGGTGTGGTGGCGCTACCGCGGCGAGGACCTCAGCCACGTCAAACGGGCCACCGGCGGCGAGATCGTCAGGTCCTTCGTCATTGCCCTGCCCGCGCTGGCGCTGCCGTTCGTGATCCGCGCCGCCGTGGTCGAAGGCATCGCCACCGCGACCGAGGTTTCCACCATCGGCATCGTCTATGGCCTGGTCGTCGGTCTTCTGGTCTATCGCCGCTTCGACTGGCGGCGGCTGGCGCCGATGCTGGTGGAGACGGCATGCCTTTCCGGTGCGATCCTGCTGATCATCGGCACCGCCACCGGCATGGCCTGGGGATTGACCCAGTCCGGATTTTCGCGCGCGCTGGCGGCCGCGATGACCGGCCTGCCCGGCGGTTCCGCGGCGTTCATCGCGGTCTCGATCGTGGCTTTCACGGTATTGGGCAGCGTGCTCGAAGGCATTCCGGCGATTGTGCTGTTTGGCCCGCTGCTGTTTCCGATCGCACGCGCGGTCGGCGTCCACGAGGTCCATTATGCGATGATCATTATCCTCGCCATGGGCATTGGACTGTTCGCGCCGCCGTTCGGAGTAGGCTATTATGCCGCCTGCGCCATCGGCCGTGTCGATCCTGCCGAGGGCATTCGCCCCATCTGGGGCTATCTGCTCGCCTTGCTGATCGGGTTGATTGTGGTGGCGGTTTTTCCGTGGATCTCGATCGGTTTCCTGTAAGCGGCATCAAAGGGAGGATGACCGATGAACGGTAAGCAAAGCCAATACAATATCGGTTTGGACAAGACACCCGCCAACTTTGTATCCTTGACGCCGCTGAGCTTCCTGGCGCGCACCGCCGCCATCTATCCCGGCCATCTCAGCACCGTGTACGAAGGCCGCACCTTCACCTGGTCGCAGACCTATGCGCGCTGCCGGCGCTTTGCGTCGTTCCTCGCAGGCCGAAACATCGGCGACGGCGATACGGTCGCGGCGATGCTGCCGAACGTCCCGGCGATGAACGAGGCGCATTTCGCGGTCCCGATGGCCGGCGCGGTGCTCAACGCGCTCAACATCCGGCTTGATGCCGCCTCGATCGCCTTCCAGCTCGATCATGGCGGCGCGAAAATCATCCTGGTCGACCCGGAATTTGCCGGCGTGATATCGGAGGCGCTGGCCCTGATGACGGGACCAAAACCTTTTGTCATCGATGTCGACGATGCGGCTTTTGCTGGAGGAAAGCGGATCGGCGAGATCGAATACGAGGACGCGCTGTCGCAGGGCGACGAAAGCTTCGCCGCAAGACCGCCCCAGGACGAATGGGACGCCATCGCGCTGAGCTATACCTCGGGCACCACGGGCAACCCCAAGGGCGTGGTGACCCACCACCGCGGCGCCTATCTCAACGCCGTCAGCAACATCCTGGCGGCCAATCTCGGCCACCATCCGGTCTATCTCTGGACGCTGCCGATGTTCCACTGCAACGGCTGGTGTTTTCCGTGGACCATCGCGGCGGCTGCCGGCGTCAATGTGTGCCTGCGCAAGGTCGATCCCGGCAAGATCTTCGAGCTGATCGCAAAGCACGGCGTGACCCACATGTGTGGCGCGCCGATCGTCTATAATACGCTGATCAATGCTCCCGACGCGCCGAAACGCGCGACCGCGCGACCGGTCGTCGGATTGATCGCCGGTGCCGCACCCCCGGTTGCCGTGCTGGAAGGCGCCGAAAGCATCGGGATCAAGCTGACCCATGTTTACGGCCTGACCGAAGTCTATGGCCCCGCCTCGGTGTGCGCGGAACAGCCCGGCTGGGACGAACTGGCAGCCGACCAACGCGCGCAACTCAAGCGCCGCCAGGGCGTGCCCTACCCACTGCAGGAAGCGGTGACCGTGATCGATCCCGAAACCATGAGCGAGGTGCCGCGCGACGGCGAGACCGTCGGGGAAGTGATGTTCCGCGGCAACATCGTGATGAAGGGGTATCTCAAGAACGAGAAGGCGACGCGCGAAGCCTTTGCCGGCGGTTGGTTTCACACCGGCGATCTCGGCGTGCTCGATGAAACCGGCTATGTCATTATCAAGGATCGCTCCAAGGACATCATCATCTCGGGCGGCGAAAACATCTCCTCGATCGAGGTCGAGGATGTGCTCCACAAGCATCCCGCGGTGCTGTTTGCCGCCGTGGTGGCAAAGCCGGATTCAAAGTGGGGCGAAGTGCCCTGCGCCTTTGTCGAATTGAAGGACAACGCCCACGCTACCGAGGCCGAGATCATCGCGTTTTGCCGCGCTCAGATGCCGGGATTCAAGACGCCGAAGGCCGTGGTGTTCGGCCCGATCCCAAAGACCTCGACCGGGAAGATCCAGAAGTTCATGCTGCGCGACGAGGTCAAGTCGGCGAAGGCGATCTCGGCCTGAGGGCTTGGGCCTGAACTCATATCTGAACCGATCACCATCGCGGTACGCTAGCCTCGCACTGGTCTAGCTCTTAGCGGATCGTCCCTGCGAGCACGAACGCCGGGACCCATCACCCGTCGCCTCGAAAGTCGAGAAAGCCATCCGACGTTCGCCGCAATCGCGGAGCAGCTGCCTGTTTCAGTCCGCACGCGCCAACGTCAGCGGCATGCCGTCATGGGCCGGGATGACGCCCGCGCCGGCAGGCTCTGACCCGGCACCTCGTCATCCCAACCGGAATGTATGTTGGTGATGGCAGCGCGGCTGTCGCATCCGGTTCTTATGTTTGTAACAAAACAGGGGCAAGTCTCCGGCGATCGCCGCGCACAGCATGTGCCTGCAGGCGAAGTACTGGGAGGATATTTTCAATGAATGTTTCAGGATCGCGCTTGTTCAACCGGCCGCCGGCTTTTCGCACGGGTCTGGCCATCACACTTTTCTTGTCGGGCGTGGCGGGCGCCACCGGAGCCTTTGCCGACGACGATGACGTCAACTTCCGACCTGGGAATTTGCTGATCAGCCGCTCAGTATATGACAACAATCCGGCGAATGTCGTCGCCGGCACGACCTTGCTGCCGCCCAATTGCGTAGCTCCCAATTGCGTGACTGCGACCGACAGCGGCGCCTATCCATTTGTCTTTAATAATGATGCCGTCGACGCCAGTTTTGGCATCACCTCAAAGATCGTGCTTGATCAGTTCGAACCGTCCGGCAAGTTCATCAACTCGCTTGAGGTCGAAGTGCCCGACCGTTCGGAGCGCCGGGGCCAACCGACAAGGGATCGGGTGGTCACCAGCTTTCCGTCCAAATCGGAGATCGCGCTCAACCTGTCGACCGATGGCCGGGTCGTGACGTTCATGGGTTACCTGGCGCCGATCAATGCGCTCGATGTCTCGAATTCCAATACGCCTGGCGTGGTCGATCCTACCAATCCCGTCCCGGGAAGCTATTTCCGCGTGGTCGCGGAAGTTGACGCGCGCGGCCACTTTCATTTCACGAAAACCAATGCCTACAGCGGCAATAATGGCCGGGCCGCGATCCTGAATGACAAAAACGGCGCCCACATTGTCTACACCGTCGGCAATGCCGGCAATGGTGGAAATCCTCAGCCGGACGGCATCATCGTCGGCGCGGGCGCGCAAATCTTGACCGCCGAACGGACGCCGCTGGCTGCGCAGAACCCGGGCCTGCCCACACCGGTCGGCAGCTTCAACATCACCGAACTGGGACTGAAGGCCGACAAGATCGGCAAGGACACCAACTTCCGCGGTCTCACCGTCGCCAACAACGTCGTCTATACGACCAAGGGCAGCGGCAGCAATGGTATCAACACGGTCTATTTCATAGATGCCACCGGGTTCGATGCCAACGGCAAGCCGCTGGCCTGCCCGAACGGCGTCGGCCTGCCGGGAGCAAGCGCGACGCTTCCCACGGCGCCGATCTTCTACGACGCTACCAAGCTGCAGACGCTGGGTGTCATGCCCTACAATATGTGCATTCTGAAGGGCTTTCCGACCACGCTGGCCAAAACGGCGACGTCGTTCCCGTTCGGGGTCTGGTTTGCCGACGCCAGGACGCTCTATGTCGCTGACGAAGGCAATGGCACCAACACTTTTGACCCGGCATCGGGCAAGTACACGGCGGCCGCCACGCAGACCGGCGCGGGCCTGCAGAAGTGGGTGTTCGACACCGGTCTCGGCGCGTGGAAACTGGCCTATGTGCTGCAGGCCGGACTGAATCTCGGCGTGCCCTACACGGTGGCCAATTATCCCACTGGGCAAAATCCCAAGACCGGCCTGCCGTGGGCGCCCGCGGCCGATGGGCTTCGTAACATTGTCGGTCGCGTCAATCGCGATGGCACCGCGACGATCTGGGCCATCACCTCGACCGTCAGCGGAAACGGCGACCAGGGCGCCGATCCGAACCAGTTGGTCATGATCACCGATCATCTGGCAGCGACCAGCGCTCCCGCGGGCGAAAGTTTTGCGACAGTGCGGACCGCGCGATTTGGCGAAGTTCTTCGCGGCGTGTCCTTCACGCCGGGGACCGATCGCGACCGATTTGCCGACGCGGATGACCACCGAGCCGATCCGGACGATCACCGTTCCGACCGGGACGACAGGCACTAAGCCAAGTCATGTGCCGCAACTGGGCAGCCGGCGCCAACAACGCCGGCTGGCCTTTGACGTCGATCGTTGCCGCCGCCGCGAGACGCGCGTGGACTTGTTTCAGCCCGCGCGCTCCAGCTTCAGCCGCATGCCGTCATAGGCCGGGATCACGGTCGGCGGCAGGCTCTGGCGCAACACCTCGTAGTCCAGATCGGAATGCATGTTGGTGATAACGGCACGCCTCGGCGTGAAGCGGTCGATCCATGACAGCGCGTCGTTGACGCTGAAGTGGCTGGGATGGCCGGCATAGCGCAGCCCGTCGATGATCCAGAGATCGAGGTTTTCCAGGAAAGGCCAGCTCTCGGGCGGGATGTCGCTGACGTCGGGCGTGTAAGCGGCATCGCCGATCCGATAACCGAGAGCCGGAATATTGCCGTGCTGCAGGATGAAGGCGGAAAGCGTCACGGCGCCGCCCTTCCCTTCGATGGTGCGGCTTTCGCCGGCTTCGATCGTATGATTGTCCAGGATCGGTGGATAGTCGCTGCCCGGCGGCGCCACGAAGCAGTATGAAAACCGCAGCAGGACATGCTTCGCGGTCGATTGGTTCAGATAGACCGGAATGCGCCGGCGCTGATGCAGCACGACCGAGCGGAGATCGTCGATGCCATGGGTCTGATCGGCATGCTCATGTGTCAGAAACACCGCATCGATGTGATCGACACTGGCGTCGATCAACTGCTCGCGCAGATCGGGCGCGGTATCGATCACGATCCGCGTCACCCCGTTGTCCGATGTCCGCTCGGCAAGCAGCGAACAGCGGCGGCGGCGGTTCTTCGGATTGCCGGGATCGCAGGCACCCCAGCCGAGCGCCGGGCGCGGCACGCCGGCGGAGGACCCGCAACCGAGTATAGTCAGGCTCAGCGTCATGCCATCGCTTTCGCGGACGGCACTTTGGAGAACAGGCGAAAGAAATTCTCGGTGGTTTGACGCGATATCTCGTCGATCGAAACGCCGCGGGTTTCCGCCAGCACCTTGGCAACTTCAACCACATAAGACGGTTCGTTGCGCTTGCCGCGAAATTTGCCGGGCGCCAGATACGGCGAATCGGTCTCAACCATGATGCGATCGGCCGGGAGTTCGGCCGCGAGATCGCGCAAAGCCTGCGATTTCTTGAAGGTCAGGATGCCCGTGAACGAAATCGAGAGGCCGAGCGAGATCGCTTTCATCGCCAGCTCGCGTCCGCCGGTATAGCAATGCAACACCGCACGAAACGATCCTTTTGTCATTTCCTCCTCGAGGATGCGGCCGCAGCCGTCGTCGGCGTCGCGGGTATGGATAACCAGCGGCAGGCCGGTTTTTCGCGCGGCGGCAATGTGCGCACGAAAGCCCCGTTCCTGGGCTTCGCTGGAGCTATGCTGGTAGAAATTATCCAGTCCCGCCTCGCCCAGCGCCACGACCTTTGGATGCCTCGTCAGCTCGATCAGTTCGTCGGCGTGGATCCCGTCTTCTTCGTCGGCATGATGAGGATGGGTGCCGACCGAGCAATAGACATCGGGAAATCGCTCCGCGATATCAAGCAATTCGGCGAGACGCTTCACCCGCGTCGAGATCGTGACGATGCGCCCGATGCCGGCGGCCGCAGCCCTCGCCACGATCGCGTCGAGGTCATCGGCGAAGTCGGGAAAATCGAGATGGCAGTGACTATCGACCAGCATCGTTTTCCAACCGTTCAGGCCGCGGTCGGTTCGATGTAGCGCGGAAAGATTCCGACCGGCGCCGGCAGCTTTGTACCCGGCTCGATGCGGGCAGCGCCACCCAGGCTCGCGAAGTCGCGCGCTTCCGCGGGAATGCCGAGGCTATCCAGCAATCTTGCAGACGCCTCCGGCGTGACGGGTTGCGCCAGAATGGCGATCTGACGAACCACTTCCGCGGTCACGTACAACACGGTTCGCTGGCGCGGCGGATCGGTTTTCGCCAGCGCCCACGGTGCCTCGCCCGCAAAATAGCGATTGGCTTCCGCCACGACCGCCCAGACGGCGTTCAGGTACTGATGAATCTGCTGCGTCGCCATCGCCGTTCGGGCCAGCTCAATCATGCCGTCGGCCTGCGCCAGGATCGCCTTGTCGTTGTCGCTGAAGGCACCGGGCTCGGGCAGCCCGCCCTCATACTGCTTGGCGATCATCGACAGCGAACGCTGCGCCAGGTTACCGAGATCGTTGGCAAGATCGGCGTTGATGCGTGCGACAATCGCTTCGTGATTATAGCTGCCATCCTGCCCGAACGGCACCTCGCGCAGGAAGAAGTAGCGCATCTGATCGACGCCGTATTGATTGGCGAGGTTGAAGGGATCGACGACGTTGCCAACCGACTTCGACATCTTCTCGCCCTTGTTGAACAGGAAGCCGTGGGCGTAGACGCGCTTCTGCAGCGGAATGCCCGCCGACATCAGGAATGCCGGCCAGTACACCGCGTGAAAACGGATGATGTCCTTGCCGATGATGTGAACGTCGGCCGGCCAGTAATGCCAGTTCGCATCATCCTCGTCGGGAAAGCCGACGCCGGTGATGTAGTTGGTCAAGGCATCGACCCAGACATACATCACGTGCTCGGAATTGCCGGGAACCTTGACACCCCAGTCGAACGTGGTCCGCGAAATCGACAGGTCCCGCAATCCGCTCTTGACGAAGCTGACAACCTCGTTCCTGCGCGAGTCCGGACCAATGAAATCCGGCTGATCGGCGTAGAGCGCGAGCAGCTTGTCCTGATAGGCGGACAATTTGAAGAAATAGCTCTTCTCCTCGACCCACTCGACCGGCGTGCCCTGCGGTCCGCGCCGCACATTGTCTTCGCCGACGACGGTTTCGTCCTCGGCGTAATAAGCCTCCTCGCGCACGGAATACCAGCCGGCATAGCTATCCAGATAGATGTCGCCATTGTCGGCCATCCGCTCCCAGATCTCCCGGCTGGATCGATGATGCTGTTCCTCGGTTGTGCGGATAAAGCGGTCGAATGACACGTTCAGACGCTGATCCATCTCCTTGAACCTGAGCGCATTGCGGGTTGCGACTTCCAGCGTCGGCAGCTTTTCGAGCTCGGCGGTCTGGATCATCTTCAGGCCGTGCTCGTCGGTGCCGGTCAGAAAGAAAACATCCTTGCCGTCGAGCCGCTGAAACCGCGCCAGCGCATCGGTCGCGATCGCCTCATAGGCGTGGCCGATATGCGGCACGCCGTTGGGGTATGCGATGGCGGTCGTGATGTAGAAGGACTTTCGTATCCCCGTGGTTGGCAAGCCTGCGACGGGAGGCGCTGGCTTTGTCTTGGCTTCAGCCTTGGGACGCTCCTTGGGGATCTTGCCAGCCGGTGGGGTCTTTGCGGCAACGCTCGTCTTGTTCGATGTCGCGCTGGGTCGGTTCTGCCCGGCCCTCTTCGCGGATTTCCTGGGCGACTTTTCGGGAGCCTGCTTCGCAGCCGACTTTTTCTCCGCCGTTTTCTTTGCAGTCTGCTTTGCAGTTTTCTTGGCCGTCTTCTTTGCCGGTGTTTTGGCTTTCTTCGCCCCGCGTTGGCTGGTCTTGGCGCGCTTTTTCAACGCCGCCGCCTTCGCGGTGCGGGCGCGCGACGACTTGCGGGCTTTTTTCGCGCTTCGTTTCTTGATAGTTCTCTTTCTAGCCGTCGCCACCACGATTTCCTTTATTGCTCAAAACGCGACTGTCGGGAATGATCGCCGGCGCAGCCGTCTACCGCGTAGCTTCTGAAAGCAGCCCGAACACCGAGAAAACCAGCGGTTT
>WNFS01001704.1_pt1 | contig 16514 bp, 11 predicted proteins | sample 5400141 | NCBI WGS metagenome assembly WNFS01 (sample SAMN13153358, study PRJNA577476) | soil metagenome | isolation source: 60 cm saprolite under Madrone tree | place: USA:California | collected 2016-06-14
CGTCCATATGGATCCGAAGCGATGCTCCTTTGGTAAGAGCCTGAGCACGTTGTCAGCCATGGTTGTTGCAGTTGCCATCGTGCCGGGTGACACGCTGTTATCGACGCCATCCCCACTGCCTTCGCAGTCCAGCGCCCAAGCTCCGAAGATTCCGCCCGATCAACTGGACTCCCTAGTGGCTCCCATTGCCCTGTATCCAGACCCATTGCTGGCACAAACGTTGGCGGCGTCCACGTATCCGCTGGAACTCATTCGGCTTCAGCAATGGCTTTTGAAGAACCCAGGGCTGAAAGATCAAGCGTTAGCCGATGCGGTCGCGAAACAGCCGTGGGACCCGAGCATTCAAGCGTTGGCTGGCCTGCCTGATGTGGTTAAGCGTCTGGCAGACGATATTCAGTGGACGACTGACCTGGGCAACGCGTTTCTGGCCCAGCAAGGCGATGTGATGGATGCCGCGCAGCGCATGCGAAAAAAGGCCCAGGATAACGGCAACCTAAAGTCGGGGGAACAACAAAGGGTGGAAACGAAAGTCATCGAGAACAAGAGTGTGATCGTTATTGAACAATCGCATCCTCAGGTCGTTTATGTACCTTCGTATGACCCCCTGGTGGTTTGGGGTGCACCCCTTTACCCCTACCCGCCGATTTACTATCCCCCGGCAGGATACTACGCCGCCGGGTTGGCGATTTCGTTCGGCGTTGGAATGATGATGGGGGCATTTTGGAGCGGCGGTTGGGGCTGGGGCTGCGGCTGGGGCAACAACAACATAAACATCAATAACAACAACAATTTCAACCGTAACTCGAACATCGGCGACAACCGCAACAATATTGGGGGTGGAAACCGCCCATCGCAACAACCCGGTCGCGGTGGCATTGGAGCAGGCCGTGGAGACTCCAGTTGGAGGCACAATCCGCAACATCGCGGCGGTGCGCCATATCGCGACCGTGCGACCGCAGACAGGTTTGGCGGCGCAGCGCGAGGCGACTCGCTTGCTAACCGTCAGGCTGGTGCCAGGCAACAGCTTGGCCGTCAAGGCGGCAATCTGGCAAGCAATCGGGCCGGCGACGGACGGCTAGACAACCGCGCTGGCGGAGGACTGGGCGCAGGTAACAGGCTCAGCGGAGGGGGGCCAAATAGCATTGGAGGCCGGGACCTCACGCGGGGCGGCGCAGGCAACCGAGATGCATTCGGAGGAGGTTCCAGGGGTTCTCGGGGATACAACGGATCCAGCGCGCGCGCGAACAGCAGCCGCGGTGCCTCCAGCATGGGATCCCGAAGTGGAGGCTTCCGCAGCGGCGGTGGACGTGGCGGCGGTGGCCGGCGGAGGTAAGCGGCGTTCATTGTGAAGAATAGTTGGGAGCACGAAATGAAACGAGTGCGTGGAAAGCTAAGTCTCAAGATCCTCCCCGCGGCAGTAGCAATCCCGGGCCTGTTCCTCTTTTTGTCCGCACACGCGATCGTCGCCAGGCAACAGTCCGCCGCTAAAGCCACGGCCGTATCCGCTGGCGTGAACGCAAAGATGTTCAACACTCCCCAACAGGCTGCTGATGAACTTGTCGACGCAGCTGAGAAGTTTGACGTGCACGCTTTGGAAGAGATTTTCGGACCCGATGGTGACGATATCGTTCTCTCTGGTGAATACCCGCAGGACCGTCAGCGTGCTTCCGACTTCGCTGCAGAGGCCCGCAAAAAGAAAAGCGTGTCCATGGATCCAAAGAAGGGAAGCCGAGCATTCCTCCTCGTGGGCGACGAAGATTGGCCCTTCCCGGTACCGTTAGTGAAGTTGGGAGGTAGGTGGTACTTCAATGCAAAGGCCGGTCGCCAGGAGCTACTCCAACGCCGCATCGGTGCCGACGAACTGGACGCAATCGATATCTGCCGAGGCTATGTAGAAGCACAGCACGAGTATGCGCTCCAGCCACGCGAAGGTTTCGACGTCAATCAATACGCCCAGCGCATTATAAGCAATCCCGGCAAACAGGATGGCCTGGCCTGGCAAAACCCGGACGGCAGTTGGGGCGGACCAATTGGCGAAAAGATCGCCCGGGTGATCGAACAGGGATACTCTCCCGGAGCAGAACCATACCATGGATACTTCTTCAAGATTCTGAAAGGACAGGGGCCGGCGGCCCCTCTTGGCCAAATGGACTACGTAGTGAAAGGCGTGATGATTGGCGGCTTCGCCCTCGTAGCGGCACCTGCCGAATACGGTGAAACGGGCCTGAAGACCTTCATAGTCAGCGAGGATGGTGTCGTGTACGAGAGGGACTTCGGACCGGGCACCCTCAACGAATTCACGAAAATGGAGCGCTTTAACCCGGACGGATCTTGGACCCCGGTTATGGAGGAAGCCAAATAGAGAGGAGTCTTCTTCGTGCTTTTGCGTCCTCGGGGCGTCACGGATATTTTCTAGCAGCCGAATGAGAGGAGACAACGTTATGGCTCACTTTAATTCCTTAAGAAGGATAAACGTTGTGGCAGTGTCGCTCATCGGCTTCGCGTTGCTGACCACCGTGTCTGCTGCGCAGTCCGTAAAGGTTCAGGGTGTCATCAAAGGACGAAACGGGGAGATGATGGTTCTAAAGGCTGAAGATTCTACGGACGTTAACGTCTTGCTGACGGATAGCACTCAGGTAGGACAGGTGCAGGGAATGTTCCAGGCGCGGAGGAAGCAAATGTCCATGGCGGCGCTTATCCCGGGGCTCAAGGTTAAAGCCGAAGGAACCTACAACGATCAGAAACAACTGGTAGCTACTTCCGTCTCCTTCAAAGGTAATGATCTGCAAGACGCTGAGAAGATTGAAGCCGGCCTGCACGAAACAAAGGTACAAGTGCAGCAGAACGAAGAGGAGCTGGAAAAACAAAACGCTGCGCTGAAAGCGCAAAACGAAGCTTTGCAGCAACAGCAAGCAAAGCTGACCGAGCACGAGGCCAAGATTGCCGCGAATAGAGCCGGCGTTGAGGCCGCCATTGCTCGCTTCGGCCAGCTCGACGACTACTACATCTTTGACGAGGTCGCTGTATATTTCGCCAACGGTAAAACCAAGGTAGATCCAAAGTACACGCCCCAACTGCTGGCCTTGGCCGACAAAGCCAAGCCTATCAACGGCTATATGATCGAAGTGAAAGGCTTCGCCTCAACCGTCGGGAGCACGGAACTAAATCAACAGCTCAGTGAAGACCGCGCTGACGCAGTTACCAATATCCTCGTTCAGCAGGGACACATTCCTCTTACGAGAATGCTGGCACCAGGTGCGATGGGAGAGACTCACCAAGTCGGCGACGACAAGACTGAGAAAGGGCAGGCTGAGAATCGGCGTGTAGTAGTTCGTGTTCTGCAGAACAAAGCCATCGCCGGGATACCTTAGCACATCGGTTGCGATTGCTGCGCAGCGTCGTCCGATGAATGGTGGGTGTAGTCGGAAATATCGGCAACACCACGCGCCTTCGACCATGATGACCAAATTCATGGATTCCTCCTCTTCCCGAGTGCAAGGCGCCGGCGAGAAACGAGACGAGAGTTATTCGCGTTGTTGCCTATGCCCAGATCCGTGTGTCGCTGCCAAAGATCCGCTTTGCAACCTAGCTTCTGTTCTCATAAGGAGAGCCCCCATGGGCCAGCCTTCGACCTGTCTGTTGTGACAGTTTCCAATAGATGCCTCGTGAGAATAGCTTGGTTGACGGGGGTCAGTCTCGATCCTGGGTAAGCCCGCAGGAGCTCCGAAAGCCCAGATTGATGATGAGGAAGCAATGAAACACGAGGTGGCACCCAAGCCTTTATCATTTATCTTTTCTACTTTGATCCTTTTCCTCACTTTGGCCTTGCTTTATTCATCGTGGCTGGCCGCAGCCCAGTCCTCTGCACTAACTCCCGCTCAACAAGACGCTGGGCCCAGCTCCCAAGATGTCAATAAACTTGTTCCAGGCACCCTCATCAAGCCCTCCCAAGTGTTGCATGTAGATGTAGAATTGACTCTTCTCAATGTGGTTGTCACCGATCCTTACAATCGTCTGATTATGGGCCTTGATCCAGACAATTTCCGCGTCTTCGAGGACAAAGTCGAACAGGAAATCATCACCTTCTCCTCCGAGGACGTTCCCATTTCAATCGGAGTGATCTTTGACTGCAGCGGTAGCATGAGCGACAAGTTTGGCAAGGCCCGTGAGGCTGCCGTCGAGTTTCTTAAGACGGCTAATCCAGAGGACGAGTTTTTTCTCGTTAGCTTCAATGAGCGTGCCGAGCTGACGAGTCCGTTTACCAACAGTGTTGAAGACTTGCAAGGCCGCCTGCTGCTCACCGTTCCCAATGGTCGAACGGCTTTGCTTGATTCTATTTATCTAGGTCTCAGCCAAATGAGGGGTGCACGCCACCCCAAACGTGCCTTGCTCATCTTGTCCGACGGCGGTGATAACCATAGTCGCTACCAAGAAAGCGATATCAAGCGGCTAGTGAAGGAAGCCGATACCCAGCTTTATGCCATCGGCATCTTCGATCCTCTCAGAAATCGCAGTCAGACGACCGAAGAGCTCAACGGTCCATCCCTTTTAAGCGAAATCACGGAGATGACGGGCGGACGCGTGTTCGCCGTTGAAAACCTCAACGAATTGCACGACATCGCAACAAAGATCAGTTTGGAGCTTAGAAATCAATACGTCTTGGGATACCGGTCGAGCAAAAAAGCCCACGATGGACGATGGAGAAAAATTAAGATCAAGATGCGCGCACCTAGGGGACTTCCTCCGCTAAGCGTATACTCAAAAACAGGCTACTACTCCCCCACACATTAAAGCTGTTGTGAGAGTTTTTCCGCAGATCTCAAGTCAGCGGTATCACGAAGACTTCTGTCTTTAGGTGCAGAATTGGCGCATTCGCCTCTTTGTTGTAGTTCGTTAAACGTTCAACCAGTAAAACGAACAGGGTCTTTGCCAGCCAGAGAGGTAGAAGATAGTGAGCGGTGAACGAACCACATCTTGTGTGGTGTGCGCGAGTGTAGCAATGTTACGCCATGACAAGGCGTAGCAGGAAAACCCGGACATACGGAGTACGAGCTTTACGGAGCGAGAGAGGCTGCGCGGTTCAAAGCCTCGCTTCGCGCCGCCTGGTGGAGTTTCCACTGGTCAGGCAGCCAAGCATCCAGTTCGCTCAACTTCGTCTGCGGCAGGTTCATCAACAGCTGGGTGAGATACAGTTGCGGATCAAGCTGGTGCCGGCGGCAGGTGCTGGTCAGACTGGCCAGAATTGCCGCGGTGCGACCGCCACGCGGGTTGCCGACGAACAAAGAATTCTTTCTGTTCAACACCACACGTTTCATTTCGCGCTCACTGGCATTGTTATCGATGGGCACCGCGCCATCCGAGCAGAAAACGTTCAGCTCCGCCCAGTGATTCAAGGTGTAGTTCACCGCATCGGCCATGGGATGCTGCGGCAGCAGTTGCTCTTTCCAAACCAGCAACTTCTGCCGCAGTTCGGCCAACACGGGCACCGATTGCTTCTGACGAATTTCCAGGCGCTCCGAGGCAGACGCTTCCCTGGCCTGGTTCTCTATGGCAAACAGGGTACGCAGCAAGGCCACGACCTCACGCGCGATTTCCGGTGCCGTTTTTTCGGCGTCGACAAACTTTCGTCTGGCATGACTCCAACAGCCCGCACGGGTGATGGCGTTTCCGGCCACTACGCCGTCGTAGCCGCCGTAGGCGTCGGCCAGCAAGACCTGCGTGTAATCCTTCAGAAACTGTTGCGGCCCATCGCGCCCTCGGTCGAGCGTGAAGTCGAACACGTTATAGGGATGATCCGGGTCCCCTACATAGACCCACATCCGCGCCCGCTTGGCCTTGCCTGGGCTCAGCATCGGCAGGATGGTGTCGTCGGTAGCCACCACATGCGACTGTCGCACCCGCTCTGCCATTCGCCGATACAACGGCTCGACCAAATCGGCCACATCGCCGCACCACACCGACTGGGTGGCCCGCGAAATCTCAAAACCCTGCCGAGCAAAAACGGCTTCCAAGCGATACAGCGGAAGGTACTCGGCGAACTTGCTGGTCACGATGTAGGCCAGCAGTCCCGGCCCGGCCATACCCTTATCGATGGGCGATTCCGCCCGGGCGGCCACGGCCATCTGCGGCGCTTCCCCGGAACGCTCGCACTTCACGCAGGCATATTTCTTACGCACATGATGGATGCGTTCGAAGTGCCCAGGAATGTACTCGATCTGCCAACTCTCCTCGGCACCGCTCTCCTGGCGCTGCACTCCACAGCCCGGACAGGTTCGCTCTTCCGCACTCAACTCGTAGACCTGTGTGGTGACCGGAAGATTTTCGAAGTCGGCCAGAGAGCGCCGCCCCTTACGCCGCTTCACTCGCCGCAGTTCGTACTCCGGCTCGCTCGCAGGGGGGACATCTTCCGGATGAATCGGCCGCTGCTCTAGCTCCTGACCGAAATCCAGCAGCACCTGTGCCAACTCACTGGTCGAATTCAGTCGGTCTGCTCGTGGTCCGTAGTACCACTTCTTGTACCGTGCCAACTCGAGTTGCAAACGCAGATTCTGAATGTGCAGATCGTCGGCACGTTTGCGCTGTTCTTCCGCGCGCTGCTTCTCGCGGTCACGCTCGGCAAGCAGAGAACGCAACATCGCTTTCAACGATGCGCTGTCCTCAGGCAAGTTCGGCAAGTCCATCTCCGTGGTGGCCACACCTCCTTAGACGTATTAACACAACATTAGTTACCTTCGATGATTACTTCTGCACTGATTTTTCTTCGCCGCTTCGCACCGGGCGTTCATACCGAGGCACGCGCTTTAGCTTCGACACATCAATCCCGTCCAGGATCATGGCTAACTCGCTCGCTCGCAATTCTACTGTGCGCGCTCCCTCTCGCGGCCGTGGCAGCTTGAATTTACCCTCCTCCAAACGCTTGTACCACAATACGAATCCGTCCCGGTCCCAGTACAGAATCTTCAACCGCTCGCCACGCCTCGAATGGAACACGAACCAATGCCCACTCAACGGGTCCTCACCAATCGCCGCTCGCACCCGCTCCGCCAACCGGTCGAACCCGCAGCGCATGTCCATGGCCTCACTCGCCAGCCAGATCCGCGTTTCCTGCGCGCGGTCCATCGCCTGCAAACTCGGCAACCCGATCACGACGCCGTCTCCACCACCGCCAGCAACGCGCGCACATGCTCGGCATGGCACCCGCGCCCCACCAGCAGGCTCCAGCCATTCTGCAACCGGATTTCAACGCACGAGTCCCCGGCCGCCTTCGGCGCAGCCTCCGTCAGTTGCACTTCTAGGAATTTCACCGCCGTGTCTTCGCGCAGCCGTTTCTTCCACGCGAAGAAATATGGTCTACATAGCCCGCGTTCATGGCGGAACGCAGTAATCGTCTGCCCGCTACGCGCCTGTTCGGAAATCAGCCTTCGCCACTTCGTCCATGCTTTCTTTCTGCGTTTGGTCATGTCGCAACATTGCAGTGCGACACGATCTTTTACAAGACGGGGTTCGGTTAACGCTCACGGGTTATTCCCGAGAAACTCGTCGAACCAGGTATATATTTGCTGCCACATATCGCGTATGTTCGCAGGTGAATCTAAGCTGTGATTTTCTCCCCAATAGCGTATGAAGCGAGCGCGTTTCCCTTGCCTGTACAAGCCGGTAAAAAACTCTTCTCCCTGCTGGATCGGGACGAAATCAAGATCACCTTGAATAATCAATAGCGGAGTCTCAACCCGTTCCACATAATTGATCGGACTGTTTCTTAAGTAGCGGGCAAGATCTTTCCACGGCGGGTTACCCATCCATCCGTTTTCGCCCTGATGTATGCGAATCGGGTCTTCATGGGGAAAGGTCCCGTATCGTTCACTCCCAGCAAAAGTACCGTACCAGCTCACTAAGTTCGAGATTCCAGCTAATGCCACAGCGGCCCGAAATCGCGTGGTCTGTGTAATTAATCCATACGTACTATATCCGCCGTAGCTATGCCCCATCAATCCGATTCGCCCTGGATCGGCGATTCCAAGATCGACCAGCTTGTCAATCGCTGGGAGGACGCCTTTCGTTAGCTCTAAATACGGATCGTTTGTTTCGCCCCATGGTTTAAGTGGCATGCTCGGTAACAAAACTAGGTAACCATGCGCGGCAAGCAATTGGAGGTTAAACGGGTGTATCCCTTCATTCATGCGAACAAAAACAGCGGGCGGCGGCTCGTCGCTGTAAACCGTGCTTGCGTAGACCCATGCGACGACTGGGTATCGCTTCCCTTCTTCGTAACCGAAGGGTAGGATAATCCAAGCATTCAACTTCTGTCCGTCGAGGCCTCTATACTCAACTTTTCGAAGTTCTCCCTCATAGATATTGCGGAGAAACGTGTTGGTTTCCAATATATTTCCAAACCTTCTCTCCTTCCGCCTCTTCACCCACAAATAGGTTCCCGTACGGTCATCCAAACTAAAAACGGTCGTTCCACTATTTGGATCATAAGTTAAGAGCTCCGCATCCTGAGAAGGTTTCTCAACTGGTATAACTCGACCGGATTTCAACTCCAAAGTATAGAGGTCGGTCACGGATGTATTATGTACACCGAAAATCATGTGTGACGCGACCGATGTATCTCTAGATTGAGGCGATTCAATGGATGTTATCTTCCGCCCAAAGTTTGCCGTCAGATTTTGAACTGGACGGCCAGTAGAGTCAATTCGCCAGATACTTCCGTCGATGATTCCTATCAAATCCGTTCCCTCGATCTCCGAACGTAGATTGGCGAGATCGTCTGTTGCGCCGACCAGAACCTCGCGTGTGTCCCCTTCGTCATCTACAGTCCACAATTTTGCTTTCACAGGCTTCGGCTGCTTCGCGGTTTCCTCTTTTCGGGCGAGGATAAGCAGGTTGTGTTTCCCGTACCACAAAAAAGGATGGCTTGACGGGGGCACTACACTTGCAGTATTCGGGGATGCACCAGGTGCTAAGCGTTTGTCAGTTGTGGCCCGACAGATACCATTGTTGGCTCTACATATAAATAATTGCTCTGTGTCATTTACCGAATCCTTAGGATACCCAATGACAGCAAGTTCGGTGCCGTCATGAGACCACGCAAGCGATCCCCAGAATACCTCTCGTGCCCCGGTCATCGTGACGGCCCGGAAACCGTTCCGAACGTCGATTGCTTCTAGTTGGTAAATCTCTGAGTGGAGATGTTTTACTGGAACTTGATTTGGATCAGGATGCCACACGCCAATCTGTTTAAGAAACCCAAGGAATCGACCATCCGGCGAAGTGCGCAAGGTTTGAAACGAGAGGCCGCTGGCGATAATTTGCTCCCTACCACTTCCAACATCCACAACCACCATCTGCTCCTGCGGTCGGCCATCTATGGACGGCGGGCTACCGCTTTCCAGGATGCTGACTGTCGCTTCAAGGCCCCTCGATGCCCTCGCCCATTCCTTCTCAGTGACCTCAGCAATCTCACGGTCAAACTGTAAGAGATTCGCTTTCTTTCCGTTCGACAACATCGGGATTGCTAGTTCGTGATCGGAAATCCATTGAAGGTCATCGGCCAACCAGAGATTCGTGCCACGCTCTGAAAGCATCTCAAGGTGACTGGAGGCTTTGTTCCAAACCCATACTCTGATGTTGCCACCTCTGGTCGAGAACATAGCGATCCGTTGGCCGTCCGGTGACCACTTCGGCGCCCAAAATCCCGAGTTATCCCTCGCGCCATCTGTAATGTTCTGTGGATGATCTTCGCCGGATGGCACAACCCATATATCTGCATGAAAGAGCTCATTAAGAACAAGAAATCCGAAGGACTCAGCCGTAATTTTGGGGCGCCCGAGTACATAGGCGACGCTTTGGCCGTCCGGGGAAACCGCTATTGGAGAAGGAGAAGACGTCCAACTTGGGCCACTCTTAAACGACTCCAGATGGAACAGATCATCAGGGGTTAGCGGCCTCTTCTTCTGTGCAACCATTCCCACCACTGAAGTGATGAGCATTATGCCCGCAACACATACACAGCATGTGACTCTCCTCATCCTAACCTCTCTCCAAACAGACAAATGGCCAATCGAGGTACTGTGGTCCACGCTAGAAAATGAATTTCAGTGCAAACTGAATCGACCGAGGACCGCCAATCTGATAGAGAGGACTAAAGGATCCGCCGCCGAGATTGTCGTTATTAAGACTCTGCCCTAACATCTGGCTTGCTACCCCGAAGCCAGGAGCTCCCCACACTGCAGACGGATATCCACTCGGCGATCCAAAATTGGGGTGGTTCAGGACATTGAACATTTCTGCGCGGAACTGCAACTTGAACGACTCGCGAATTGGAAATTCGCGATGAACAGCGAAATCCCACTGGGTGGCACCGAAACCCCTGAGCGCATTTCGACCGACATTACCCTGCCGGAGGGGATTACCCGTGCTGGGGTCAACCGGTGGATCGGTGAACGCTGCTTGATTAAACGCCTTCCCGCCAGGATATTGTGATCCATGCAGGTAAAGAGGCTGTCCTGGAACCAGGTCAGGTCGAATATCTGCCAGGGCCCCGTTGTTGAATCGGAAAAAATTCTGGTCAGAAATGTCAACGGGCGGGGCGGAACGAGCCAAGATGAAGCTTTGGAGCGACCAGCCGTGTAGTATCACATTTGTGAAACGGCTTATCTTCGGAGCCGGAAGTTCATACGTCATCCCGGCGGAAAACGCGTTCCGAATGTCGAAGTCGGAAGCTCCCCGGTTCGCGTTTCTGGTCGAAGGCACAAGAAGATTGGACACATTAGCGTAGGAACCAGCGGAAGCATCATCAATCGAGTGCGACCAGGTATAGGAAGCAAGCGCTTGAAGCCCCCGTGACAATCGCCGCTCGAATTGGATCTGGAGGGCGTCGTAGTCGGACGTGCCCGCGTTGGTTACCAACCACGCGCCAAAAAACGTGGGGTTCGGTGAGAGGATGGTGGCTGTTTGTAGAAGCCGTCTTCCTGCCGCGCCAATGTACGAGGCGGAGATCGTCTGCTGCTTTCCCAACGCTTGCTGAAGGGCAACATTCCATTCAAGCGTGTAAGGTAGTTGAAGGTGGGGATCGAAAGCATAAAGCGCTCCAGAATTACTTGCGTTGGGTGGCGTGATGGGAGGCGGGGAGGCCATCGCAGAATTTAATGGGAATGTGCCACCAAAGTGGGCAACAGTACTGCCAAAGGGGTAGTTCCCGGCAAAAACCTGGCTGCCGAATTCGGAAGTCGCAAGGTCATAAAAAACACCAAATCCTCCGCGCAGGACCGTTTGCCAGTCTTGATACTGAGAGAGTTGGTAGGCTAGACCGACGCGGGGCGCAAAGTTACCATAGGTAGTCCCGTAGGGCGGGGTTCCGACCGGCGCCAAAGCTAAGTTTGACAAATCGTTCAAATTGAAACCGGTCACTGCATTAAAACTGGGGCCATCGATGGACTGGGGAACGGAATCAACGTCCCATCGGAGACCATATGTCAGGGTCAGACGCGGAACGATATGCCAGGTGTCTTGCACAAATATACCAAGATCCTGGAATAAGAATGTCGAAGTCAGGTTAGATCCTGTGCTGCTAAAAAGAAAACCTCCGTTTTCTGCAGCCAGCACATTTCGGAACAATACTAGCTGTTGATACGCATTGGGGTGAAACACTGGAGACAATCGGCGAAAGTCAGCTCCGAACTTAAAGCCGTGTGAGCCCTTTTGTATAGATAAGCTGTCAACAATATTGATTTGTCGCTGCAGGTTCTGTCCGTTCTGTCCCTCACGTAGAGAACCGTGCAATAAGGAGAAATTACCTAAAAAGAGGAGCCCATTCCGGGAGGTGAAGGAACTGGGAAACGGCAGCGATGTCAGCGGAACAGCCCCGCCAAAGTTATCCGTGTGATAGTCGCTAGAGGCATCAGTCCTGCTGTAATTGAAACGCAGATCATTCGTTGTTATTGGAGAAATAACCAAAGTACCTCCTACTGTTGCGGTCTGCGTCGTGATACGAGATGCAAAGAGCGTACTTAATGGGCCCGCCGCATGTCCTCTCTGAAGAATTTCTGAAGGGGAGTAATTGTATCGCCCAAAGAGTCTGAGATTCTCCCTCAGCTTGTGATCAACCCGAAGGCTGTAGGCATCTAGCGACGCAGGATCGGAATAGCTGGCGTTGAACCGAGCGACACCGTTCCCCAGGTCTGGTTGGTTGGGATCAAAAGGGTACGCGTTCAAGAAAGGCTGCATGGCTGGTACTGCATTTTGCCGCGCAGAGAGATCGGGAACAGTCGTAAATGTCGTTTGTGGTAACCGCAGACGAAGTCCTTCGTAAGAAAAGAAGAAGAACGTTCGGTCCTTGAGAAAGGGGCCGCTGAATGTCCCACCAAAATCATTCTGTCGCTCCTTCGCTTTAGAGAGCGCCGGTGTAACCGACGTGTTGAACCAATTATTCGCGTCGAACACGTCATTTCTGAAATAGTCGAATGCACTCCCATGAAACCGATTCGTGCCCGAGCGCGTAACGATAGAAATCTGACCGCCAGGAGTCCTTCCAAATTCCGGTGCGTAAGTCGATGTCTGGATCCGGAACTCCTGCAGGGCGTCAACTGATACCAGGCTGTTCGTTCCACCGAAGGCGCTGAAAGACCCGAGGGTACCGCCTAGCCCATTACCGGCATAGCCGAATGAACTTACGCCAATTCCTATGTTAGCGCTCACACCATCCACCATCCAATAATTGGACACGGGGCGTTGACCGTTCACGCTGAATTGGCCGTTATCGTTAGAGTTGCTCACCGTGGGGACTACTCCCGGCGTGAGTTGGATCAGGGTTTGAAAGCTCCTTCCGTTCATCGGCAGGTTCTCTGCGAATTGGCGGTCCACGACGGTGCTCACCGCAGCGGATTCGGTGTTGATCAGCGGCGCGCCCCCTTCGACGGTGACGGTGTCGGAGACAGGACCCACAGGGAGACTGAAGCCGATTGCCTTGGCGTCTTGAACATTGAGAGTAATATCAGGATGGACGACCACCTTGAACCCAGGCTTCGAAACCCGAACGTGGTATGTGCCGGGAGGCAGATTCGGGACCGAATAAATTCCTTCGTTGTTCGTTTCAGTTGTCGAGCGGATTCCGGTCGCGTCGTTAATCACCTCCACTGTCGCGCCCGCAATCGCTCCACCCGAACTATCCCGCACCTCACCGTTCAGAACCGCCGTGGGTGCCTGTGAAAGTCCGATGGCTGAGCAACACAACAGAACTAGGGCGAACACACCAAGGCGGTGCTTCACGGAACTCCTCCTTGAAATTTTTTTGGTGCGGGGCAACCTTATAGAGTCTACAAAGCTACGACAGCAATTGGGCCACCAGACCAGATGGTTTTTGTGTAGTTTTTCGACTCGAGGCTAGAGAAGGTCCAAAGAGAACGTACAAAGGCAGCTCAGCTAAGGGTGATTAGGCTCTTCGTTTAAATAGGCAAACAACACTTGCTTCCCTTGCGGCACGCGGCTCCCGCCACTGGGTTCAACTGTGACAAACACCGCATTGATTTGTGCAAGTGCCGAGGGGTCGTCAAAGCGCAACACCCAACGTTTATTCGTAGAATTGTCTACGTACATGACTCCCAGGTTGAGTGCGTTTTTGCGATCTGGCCCGTGCAAACCCCATGCCTGGAACGTGCTAGCGTTCTTCAGACCCGATTCCTGGTCCAAATTGTAACCATAGAAAATTAGAGATTTCCCTTTTGTATAAAAGACCCTTCCGTACGGCTTCTTCGTTTTGCCATTTGTGCCGACGTCGTACACCTCCGCGATATAGAGGTCACGCGCACCCATGAGATCGCGAATGTCGCGATCTGAGTCAAGAAATTGACGCTGTTTCGCAATAAGTCGCTGCTGTTCCTCAAGAGTAGCCTCTTTTTCCGCAAGTAACTGGGACATATCGCGCATCTCGTTTTCGAGACTTGCCTTCTCAACGCCGCCCTTCGCACTTGCTTGCCGGAGGACGTCGAGTTGTTTTTGCGCCGCCGCGAGAGTCGCGTACTGCTCATCGAGCTTTCGAACAAGCTCGTCGCGTTGCGAGGAAATCTCCTGTGTTTGCTCCTTGCCCTGCCGTTCTGTTGACAGCAAACTCGTCTGCAACGCGGCGATCTGCGTCCGTTGTGTCTCGAGATTTCGTCTCAAATCGGCGACAGTGCCCTCTCGCTCCGCCAAACCACGCTGAATTGCATCCCTTTCCCCCTGAAGCTTGCCAACTTGCGCTCGGTGAGCTTCTTCTTGTCGCTGTAATTGCTCGACGGTCTGCGATTCTTTCAGGGCACGCTTCTCACCCAAGCGGTAAATCGACCCTGCTAGGCCAACCGCCAGAATGATTGATCCACCGACCGTTAATGTAGTCCGGAGATATGGTTGAGGGAGGAGAATCGAAACTCGCCCCCTCAAGATACTCCAAAAAAGGAACAGATGGCCTAGCGCGCGGTCAAACTTTGTCCTGTTGGGAGCTTCACTTTCAAGGGCGGCGTACAGCCTGCTCTTGCCATCCTCAATGGACCACGGCAAGACTGGGATCTGCAAATCGTCTATCATCTCGTCGGTGATGCTGGCGAATCTATACCGCAGGTGTTGGTATTGTTCCAAACGGGACTGACATTCCGTACATTCTTTGAGATGTCTCTCGAAAGAAGCTTTCGTTTCAGGCGACATCTCGCCCATTAAATAGTCTAGGCTAGAGTCGTTCCCAAGATGCTGCGAGTTCATCACGCTCTGTCGGTTGATTGGCATTTTCTTCCCACAGTTGCTTTGTGGCAAGTTCCAGAAACGGTTCCTTCGAACACAACAGCTCTCAAGCGATCAATGCCGCGGTAAACGTGATGCTTGACTCTGTCATAGGACCAATCCAACTCTTCAGCGATCTCTTTAAGTGTATAGTCTCTCAGATAGTATAATTTCAATGTCAATTGCTGCTCCTCCGAGAGACTTCTGAATGCAGCCTTCATGCGAGGATTCCAAATGATCGAGTCTGTCGGGTCGGTATTCTGGCTCGGCTCGGGCGGATTAACGCGCGCCCCGGGTTCTTCGCTTCCATGCAGCTGTCCATGGCGGGCTTTCAAATAGGCGCGCCGATTAAAGCAGCTTTGATACGCCAGTTGAACGAGCCAGGATCGCGCGCTACCTTTCTGTGGGTCAAAGGACCTGCAGCGTCTGTATATGCAAATGAAGACATCGTGAACGAGGTCTTCGGCCTCGGCTTGATCTCTAAGGATGCGCACGCACACCCAATAGGTTAATCTTGCATAACGCTGATAGAGCAGGCCAAGCGCTACTACATCTTTCTTCTGGAGCTGGAGTATAAGGGTTTCGTCGCTATCCCCTACCTCTGCGATTCCCGTTACCCCAGTGTCAGTCGTCAAACTCGCGACGTGTTCTGGACTTTGATTATGTCTTCCATTCCCGTTCCTCCTCGCAAGGATGCCGGGAAAGTGGCGGGCAGCGGAGGAGGAATTCACACTGCCTCCGGCACGAGTGGATTCTTACTTCTGACTTGAGCACCAGCAACAGGGATTAAAGCAAGTAAGGCTGACCAGGACTGACGTCGGGTGCATGAACTTCCGCTGAAAGCTTCACAGAATCCAAGAAGATTCCTTTGACAGCCTCCCACGCCCTCATCCCCTAATGTGTTGAGGCCCATCGCTAAAGGCCGCGAGGTTTTGATGCCGGCGCTGCGCGCCGAGCAACTTGTGGCATTGTACGGATCGACACCACACTGGAAAAAATGGTCGGGAAACCGACCACTATGAAATGCACAAAGAAGCGGCCGACCGCGTTGCCGACTGGTACTCAAGATCTTAGTCCTCTCCACTCTTCGTCAAGGGTGCGGGGACCCAACCAGTTGCAATTCGAGCCGAGGCTAGACACCTCGACCTTCCTATATTGGAGGTCATGTTTCGCTCAGAAGAGCCTTTTGTCAAGGCCGTACTGCGTACGCCAAGTGACAACACGTTACAACTAAAGAGTTTATTGGCAGCTTGGATGGTCGACGTCTTGTAGCAACTTCTTAGCGGCCGTAACAATGCTGATCTAACGTCACTCGCAAGCAGCAAGCGACCTAAATGCTTATCCTGTTGTGTAGGGATGGGCAAAGAATTGACACGATGCAAAACGCCGAGGCAAGATGAACATTCCTCAACAAATGAAATCGACTCTGACCTGCTGCAACTTGATACTTTGCTCGGTTTTCCGACCAGGCAAAAGCATCGAATAGCTCCTGGAAGAGCTTCACCTGCTCGAGGAGGTAGCCAACAGACGGGAGCTCGTCTTGGCAATCCGCGAGGGCTCACACGGCCCTCTTTGTACGCCCGCCCCTACTGTGGCCTGTATCCAGTGCTTCATGTAGTCTTCTCGCCTCAGAGTCAGCGCAGTGGCGAACCCATTCGCCAGCTTCCATGGATTGTGAATCGTAACTGCACGCCTGTCGGCCGATTGCGACTAAAATGTTGTTGACAGCTTGCTCGTAAAGACCGCGCTTGTTTCCGAAACAG
>WNFS01001859.1_pt1 | contig 16498 bp, 10 predicted proteins | sample 5400141 | NCBI WGS metagenome assembly WNFS01 (sample SAMN13153358, study PRJNA577476) | soil metagenome | isolation source: 60 cm saprolite under Madrone tree | place: USA:California | collected 2016-06-14
TGCCCTGCTGAATGTTGACCTGCTAGGAAGAGCACGGCCAGTCTGGGAGCAAACAAAGATGGTCGTGGGCTGGGCCATTCCTTCGCCCGACGGACGCTACCTCGCGCTGTTGCAAGCCAGCGGCGACTCTAATGTCTGGATGGTAGAGAATTTCTGAGGGTAGTCGTTGGCCATGATCGCTGACCAATGCTGGTTCGCCAATCGTCTTAACCAACCACCAAACCACTAGCGACCCTTGCCTGGGAACTGCATGTTGCGCACAATCCCTTCGCCTTCTTTCACAAAAATCACTTGATTGGACTTGACGTCTTTTAGCGTATCCACTTGGCCGCTGGGCCACCGGATTTCGAGCAATTGCACTTTGTCCGCTTTTCCCAGGCCGAAGTGGACCCGCAGATCGTTCTGCGAGAAGTAGCTACCACCGCTGCGAACTTCGTCAATCTGCTGATGAGGTTTGGTCTCGCCCGCGGCTTGCGTAACACATCGCAACCTGGCGCCAATGCCGCTGCGGTTTGACTTGGTGCCTATCGTCCGCACTTTGATCCAGTTGTTTCCCGGCTCCAAGTCACAGCGCAGAAGCTGGGGAAAATCATTCACCGTATTCACCACGAGATCGAGATCCCCATCGTTGTCGAAGTCGCCGAAGGCGCATCCCCGCGCCGCCACCGGCACCGAAACGCCGGGACCCGCCTGCATGGAAACATCTTCGAAGCGGCCGTTGCGCAGGTTGCGATAGAGCAGCTTGCGTTCCGCAGCCCCATCCTAGGTACTGAGTATGCGCGCCCAGACCCGCGGTAAATGTAGTGTCTTCAAAACTGCCGTCGCCGAGGTTGTGATAGAGCGACGGGGTATCGCCGGCGAAGTTTGTCTTGACGATATCCAGATAGCCGTCCATATCGTAATCCGCTGCCGACACACCCATGCCCGCCTGCGGTTTGCCATCGGGGCTGAGCGCGCAACCGGCTTCCATGGCGATGTCCACAAATTTTCCGTTCTTCTTGTTCTGGTAGAGCGCGCTGGCGGTGGAATCGTTGGCCACGTAAATATCGGGCCATGCGTCATTGTCGAAATCGGCGGTCAGGACTCCCAGCCCGAAGGTTCCGTTGGCCTGCAATATTCCCGAAGCCTCGGAGATATCCGTGAATGTGCCATCTCCGTTGTTGTGGTAAAGAATGTTCTTTCCACCCTTGAGGCCGGGTGGCCCGCAGGCGACCATCACACTCTTGTACAGGCACGGCCCGGATTCCGGGACGGGAGCGGTCGCCAGGTCCAGATCAATGTAGTTGGCGACGAACAGATCGAGTTTGCCATCGCGATCGTAGTCCACGAAAGCGCAGCCGGTATTCCATCGCGTTCCATTTCCGGCGACGCCGGCTTTCTCACTCACATCCGTGAAGGTACCATCGCCGTTATTGTGATAGAGAACGTTCTTGCCGAAGTAGGTAACGAAAAGGTCTTCAAAGCCGTCGTTGTCGTAATCGCCGATGCAGACGCCTTGTCCCCAGCCGGAGTGGACGAGGCCCGCCTTAGCGGTAACGTCGGTGAAAGTGCCGTCGCGATTGTTTTTGAATAGATGAGACGTTGGCTCCTGCCCGGAAGGGAAGCCCTCCAACCGCCAGCCGTTGACCAGAAAAATATCCAGCCAGCCGTCACTGTCGTAGTCATAGAAAGCCACGCCACAGCCCGTGGTCTCCAGCAGGTATTTATTCTTGTGTTCGCCACCATAGATGGTTTTTGCATTGAGCCCGGATTCTTTGGCCACGTTGATGAAGCTCAACCCCAGACTGGCGCCGGGTTTGACGGACTCATCGTTCGCGGGAAACAGCGCCTGCAAGGGACGCGACCGCGCGAGAACGCCTTCCAGAGACAGCACGGCTGCGGACTTGCTGACCGACTGGAGAAACGTACGGCGTGAAGAAGACAAAAGGGTGGTACCTTCCCGGAGTTGGCTCGTGCTAGAATTCGCCCCTACTTTATTAAGTGCATCGCGACTTTGCAAGTTCAGGCGCGTATCCTGATTGTGTCTCACGCATGGAACGCATGATGCTTTCTCGGCCGCGGCGGCTTGCCTCTTGGTTGATTCTAGTCGCAGCTTTTCTAACCTTTCTTTCTTGGCTAGCTCAGGCGGCTGACCCATCACGTCCGCTGGAGCTCTCGCGGACGAACCGTCCCTGGGAGTTTCTTCCGATAACGGGCACGCGTGCCGGATTGTTTGGAAACGAGGCCGGACAGTTTGAAGCCTGGGTCTACCCGCTGAAAATTCTGCGTGACTTCCGCCTTCGTTTCCACCAGGAAGGCCGGGTTATTCCTGCGGAAGCGCTCGCCCGCACAGCGACGGTCCGGCCGGAGTCGAGCACGATTCTCTACACCGGCGACACCTTCGCGGTACGGGAGACGTTCTTTGTTCCAGTCCGCGAAGCGGGAGCGGTCATCATCATCGAGGTTGAGACCGCGGAACCCCTGGACGTGGAAGTAGCCTTTGAGCGTGATTTCCAGTTGGAGTGGCCGGCCGCGTTGGGCGGCACGTACGGGTCTTGGGATCCGAAGCTGAGTGCCTTCTACTTCGGCGAAGAGCATAAGAAATTTTCCGCCTTGGTTGGTTCCCCGACTGCGGCTGAGGTGCAGCAGGAATATGACACCAATTATTCCAGTTCGAAGCAGAACTCTTTCCACCTGGGAGTAACCGCTAAAGGGAAAGAGACAAAGGTCGTCGTCGTTGCCGCCTCGACCAACGGCCTCGCCGAAGCAGAAGCCACCTATCGTCATCTCGCCGCCGACTACGTCGCTCTGGAGAAGGAGTCGGCGGACTACTACCGCGCATATCTTGATGGCACGGTCAGCGTTGAACTGCCTGATCGCACGCTGCAGCAGGCCTATGACTGGGCCCGGGTGAGCGTGCTTCAGGGACTGGTGCAGAATCCATTTCTGGGTACGGGATTCATCGCTGGGTATCGCACTTCGGGCGGCAGCCAGCGTCCCGGCTTCGCCTGGTTCTTCGGGCGCGACGCGCTTTGGACTGCTTTGGCTCTCGATGCCGAAGGTGATTTCGACGGCACCCGTACCGCGCTTGATTTCCTGAGCAAGTATCAACGCGCCGACGGCAAGGTTCCCCACGAAATTTCCCAGGGCGCGAACTTCGTTCCGTGGTTCACCGATTATCCCTATCCTTACGCTTCGGCCGACGCTACGCCGCTCTACATCGTCGTGATGAACGACTACGTGATGGCAAGCGGCGATGTGGCGTTTGCCCAGCAAAAGTGGGACAGCCTATCGAAGGCCTACCAATTCCTGCGTTCCACTTATGACTCACAGGGGCTTCCGCAGAATCTCGGGATCGGTCACGGTTGGGTGGAAGGCGGACCTCTGCTTCCGGTCAAGACCGAGCTTTACCAGAGTGCGCTTGGAGCGGAGGCTTTGCGGGCGCTTTCCAATCTGGCACACCTGGCGGGGAGGGAAGACGTCAGTAAGCAACTCGGAGAAGAGTTCGCGCGCCAGGGACCCCTGGTGAACAAGAGCTTCTGGTTGGCGGAGCAGAAAAGGTTTGCACTAGCCCTTGATCGTAATGACCAGCGGGTGGACGAACCGAGTGTGCTCGCTACGGTTCCGATGTGGTTCGGATTACTGGATGACGACAAGGCTGGGGCCATGCTCGCCCAGCTTGCCGCGCCCGAGCATCAAGCCGATTGGGGAATGAGGATTATCTCCTCCCGCGCCGCGAAGTATAGTGCCGGCGGATACCATTTCGGCTCGGTGTGGCCGCTGTTCACCGGATGGGCGTCGGTCGGCGAATATCGTTATCACCGGGCGTTGCCTGCTTTTGCCAACCTGATGGCGAATTCTCAACTGGCGCTCGATGGATCGCTGGGACACGTCACCGAGGTGCTATCAGGTGACTACTACCAGCCCCTCTCGACTAGCTCTCCTCATCAGATCTGGTCTGCATCCATGGTCATCAGTCCGCTGCTGCGCGGCCTGTTTGGGCTGGAGGTGGACGCTGGATCACACCAGCTTATCTTGGCACCCCATGTCCCCGCCGACTGGACCTGGTTCACGCTCGATAATCTGCATGTGGGGACGGCTTCCTTGCGTGTTGTTTATCGCAAGACTGCGAGCGAAATTTCTTTGGAAGTCAGCCGTCGGGGCAACGGCGATTGCAGCCTGGAATTTTCTCCCGCGGTGAGCCTGCACGCTCAGATTGCAGGCGTAGAGCTGAACCGTCGCCGGGTGCCATTCCAGATTCATAAAAGCGATGTGGACCAGCACGTGTCGGTGCGAGTCCCGATGAATACGGGACCGGACACCCTGCGCATCCGCCTCAAGAACGATTTTGGACTTAGCTTGTCCCCCGCATTGCCACCGCTGGGCAGTGCCAGCCAGGGATTGCGAGTGATATCCGAGTCCTGGGCCCCCGCGCATGACAGCCTGACTCTGGAAGTTTCCGGATCCCAAGGCGGGCAGTATGAAATTGGGGTGTGGAATTCGGCGCAGGTAACGTCGGTTGAGGGAGCCGAACTGGTGAGGCCTGATGCGACAAGCGCTAGGATCAAAGTCAAGATTCCAGCCAATGCATCCGAGCCTTACCCTCGGGAGAGCATCGTCATTCATTTCACGGGCAAGACCCACTAAAGTCCGTTTGCAAAACGCCAGTCCATGCGGAGAGAGCCATAATGTACTCGTCTTGTAAGTTCCTTGTTTTCTGTTTCGGGGCAGCCATTACCCTGGGTTCCGCGCAAGCACAGACCACCACTAGGTCACAAACCTGCACTACACTCGAAGCCGTAACCGGTTCCAGGCCACGACGTGACGGCATTGATGTTCAGGCTGGCGCTGCGAGTTTGCGCATTACCGCTCTCCGAGACGACATCCTCCGTGTGCGCATTGCCCCCGGCAGCGCTTTCCCCGAGGACGCTTCCTGGGCAGTTCTTTCTCAGCCGCGCAACAAGTCTGTCGATGTGCAGCCGACTCAGGATGTGGCATCCGTCGGTTTCCGTACCGCAGCGCTCGAGGTTCGCGTTGAGCGCAGCCCGCTCCGTCTTGTGGTTCGCGATCTCGCCGGCGACATCATTTCCGCTGACGCTATTGGTCGTCCGACCACGTTCCAAGCTGGTGGCTTCTCCGTCTACAAGACCATGCCCTTAACCGAGCACTACTTTGGCCTCGGCGACAAGGCCGGCACTTTCGACCGCAGGAATCAGGCCTACACGCTCTGGAATACTGACATTGGAACCCAGGAATCGATCGACCCCATCTACAAGAGCATCCCATTTTTCCTTGGGATCGGCGACGGTCGCAGCTATGGGCTGTTCCTCGACAACACCTGGCGCGCCTGGTTCGATTTCGGTAAGCAGACACGGGACGCCTATTCCTTCGGTGCCGAGGGCGGCCCGCTCAACTATTACCTGATCTACGGCCCCAACCCGAAGCAAGTTGTCGAAGGTTATGCCTACCTCACCGGAACCCCTCCCCTCCCCCCGCTGTGGGCTTTGGGCTTCCAGCAGAGTCGCTATAGCTATACCCCGGAGACTCAGATCCGTGAGATCGCCGACCGCCTCCGCGCGGACAAGATCCCGTCCGACGTGCTCTACCTTGACATTGACTACCAGTACAGAAATCGACCCTTCACCGTCGATCCCCAAACCTTCCCCAATTTCCCTGGGCTGGTCTCGGATCTTCGCAAGCAGCACTTTCACCTGGTCACCATCACCGATCTGCACATCGCCCATGCACCCAACCAGGGCTATTACCCCTACGACTCGGGCAAGGCCGGCAACCATTTCGTGAAGAATGCAGATGGCAGCGAGTTTGTGGGCATCGTCTGGCCCGGCCCCGCGGTCTTTCCTGACTTCACCCGGGCCCAGACTCGCGCCTGGTGGGGCGGCCTCTACAAACAATTTGTTCAGAACGGTGTTGCCGGTTTCTGGAACGACATGAATGAGCCCGCTGTCTTTGACGGACCTGGCAAGACGATGCCCCTCACTAACCTCCATCGCATCGAAGAGCCGGGTTTCGTTACCCGCACAGCCACTCACTCTGAGATTCACAACGTCGTTGGACTAGAGAATGCGCGCGCCACCTATGAGGGCCTGCTCAAGTTGCGTCCCGACGAGCGCCCCTTTGTTCTCACCCGTGCGACTTTCGCTGGCGGACAACGTTACGGATTCACCTGGACCGGAGACAATTCCGCCACCTGGAACCATCTTCGCCTGGCCACCCAGCAGCTCCTGAATCTAGGCATGAGCGGCATCGCTCTCGTAGGCGATGACATCGGCGGATTCAACGGCTCCCCGCCACCCGACCTGCTCACTCGCTGGATTGAGATCGGAGCTTTCAATCCTCTCTACCGCGACCACACCACCAAAGGCTCTCTGCCGCAGGAAGTCTGGGTGCACGGCCCGGAGCAGGAAGCCATTCGCCGCCGCTACGTCGAAACTCGCTATCGCCTCCTGCCTTACATTTACACTCTCGCCGACGAATCCTCTCGCACGGGCCTCCCGATCGTGCGCCCCATTTTTCTCGAGTTTCCCCAGGTTTTCGCGCCACCATCGAACGGTTTCGGTAATCTCGATACGGAATTCCTACTGGGTCCCAGCCTGTTGGTCGCTCCGCCGCCATTCGCAGAGACTCTGGACGACTATGTTGTGTCGCTCCCGAAAGGTCAGTGGTACGACTTCTGGACCGGCCTCAAGGCTGCTGTTCCTCCGCCGGAACCTTCGATCGTTGATATCGCCAACGCAGGTCCGGGAGCCACCTTCCCTACGCCTCCCAAAATCCATCCGGCGCTGGACACGTTGCCGGTGTATGTTCGAGGCGGAAGCATTCTGCCGCTCCAGCCGCTCATTCAGAGCACCGACGAAACTCCCAGCGGTCCGCTGGAGCTGCGAGTCTATCCCGGCCAGCAGTGTAGCGGCTCGCTCTATCTGGATGACGGTCACACTTTCCGCTATCAACGCGGCGAGTTCCTCCGCCAGGCGTTCACCTGCCAGTTCGACGGCAACTCTGTGAGCGTCAACTTCGGCGCACGCCAGGGAACTTATGCGCCTTGGTGGAAAACCGTGGAAGTTGTGATCTACGACTGGCCCTCTGCACAAGCCAATGCGAAGCTCTCCAACGGCGCGCCTCCGATCAAGACGTCCTATGACGCGACAACGCATGCTCTTCACGTTCTGATCCCGGATATCGCCGGGCAAGCCGACCTCCGCATCGGAGACTAGCCCAACGTGAACTGATACATGCGTGGACTATCTGCAGCTTGCGGTCCAACATTTCCCAAATAGTGGGGAAATCTGCCAGTGTCCTAAGCTGCGGCATTAGCTGCGTGGCGGCGCTGGCGCCGGGAACGAGTTTCTCGTTACCTTTCTTATCGCCAGAGACAACAACCGATGGCGTCAGAAGGATATTGAAATGCAGGCCGGAAATTTCCAGCTCGTCCGCAGTGATAGGTTCTGGCAACTGCACGCTAAGGTTTTTTTGTGCACCTCCAACGAGTTCGCGGATTTCTTTGAGCTGATATTCGGCAGTTTCCTAATCCTTCGGTTTGTCGAACTGTAGTATTCCGATTAACGCGAGGCAGCCTGCTATCAGAGCAAAATTCACCGTTCTGATATGTTCCACAAAGTCTTTTGACCAATGTGGTGAAACATAAGGTTTGCGAAAGCCGGCCGCCGCGTGCTCCCTGGATCTCCTAGGCAATTTAGCGTGCCAAGTGTGTGCTTCTTGGCATATCGTTGGGTTACCAGCCTGATGATCCGTCTCGGCCTTCAGAACTCCCCCTCGCAGTCTATGCAGAGGACTATCCTCAAAGTGTTATTGTTCTGCCGAACCAGCTAAGGATCTGATCAGTTTGCTTATGCTGTGCGCGACGCTGAATGACTCTGCGACAGCGGACGTATCGAGCAGCCCAAGTCCGCAGGTTGCCGTGATCATCGCGCGCTGGGCAAATTTCTGCGGATCGCCAGCCAGGGATGCTGCTTTCAACCAGCGAATAAAGATGGTCGCTGAATCGACAGCGTTCAGACCTGGCCGTGTTGGGACTATTCCGTAGGCAACCGCTCCTCCCTGATTCACGAAGTCGAGCGCATGCCAGTCGGCAAAAAACGAGTCCAGCCCCTCATGGGCGTCGAACGAAATGATATCCGGCTTCACGCGGCACATGCGCTCGAAGGGGCGCGCTGCGCAGCAATGTAGTCCGGCATAGGCTCCGCGAATTCTAGCGTCCTCCAGTGTGGCCGCCAAGGCGTTGAGCCGCTGCTCCTCTGAGACAGCGTTCGCGACAGATGCGTCCAGGCATAACGCTGGTTCGTCAACAAACAGCAGCACAGGTAGGCCAGCAGACTTCAGGCGATCAATCTGCCAGCCGATGATCTGCGAGACATGAAATGCGATGGCTGCAAAAAGTGCTGGATCGGATAGGAAGGGCTGGCCCTCGTGGAACAGGTACGCCGACAGCGTGATTGGCCCCTCGATCTGGCCCTTGACAGCAACCGCAGAACTGAAGAGACCAGATGACAATGCTTCTTCGAAGGCACTGAAGCCAGCCGCGTTGGCCGGCGTCAACTCCCCTCTACTCCGATGGAGGATCTCGAGCACCGAATTGAGCTGGCCATCTTTTACCTGATAACCGTAGCCTTCGTTGCGAGGCTCAATAAGGTCTTCCACAATAGCGAGGCCTTGGCCGACGATACTCTCCCGCTCTGAGAGTTGCGGAAGCTGAGGCCAAAAGGGAACTTCCGGCGAAAATTCTGCCACTGACCGAATTGCCGATGTAATAGTGGTGAGCGGCAAACTGCCGATGCCTGTGACCGCGCCCGCCGCGACGAACGGCATTCGGCTGGTGTGGGATCTAATAGCTGTGGGTTGCACGCTTTTCAATTCTCCGCTGGAAATGTTGCCGTCCGGGCCCGGGAACAAAGTCTTCTTTGTCAGGGCATTCCGGGCTACAAGGCAGCTTCAACGCTATCACGATTACTTCAGTGATGACATGCGATGCGATGCGATGCGACAGAGTTTGGACACCCTGGCAATCGCTATAATAAGAAAGGCGTACTTCGCGGAAATGGTGCAAAGAGGCGAAGGCTCCCCAAGACCATCAGGAGACAATGACCAAATTCAACCAACATCCTCTTGAAAAGATCCTTGAGAGTCGAATTGTCATCATCGACGGAGCGATGGGCACGACGATCCGCAGCTATGGCATGACGGAAGCGGACATCCGTGGGGAACGCTTCAAGGACTCGACGAAGAGCCTGCTGAACAATGGTGATCTTTTCTCGCTGACCAAGCCAGCAATGATCGGTGACATCCATCGCCGGTTTCTGGAGGCTGGCGCGGACATCATCGAGACCAACACTTTCGGGGCAACCAGCATCACCCAAAGCGAATTCTTTGTGGACGATCCGCGAGCGCACGGCGGCCGAAAGGATCCAGCGTTCTACCAAAGGGTCATCGACGATCCATTTCTCGGTAGCCTGGCTTGGGACATCAATGAGCAATCGGCGTGGCAGTGCCGCGAATGGGCCGATCGTGTGGGGACCGCAACCTCGCGTCAACGGTTCGTGGCGGGGGCCATCGGGCCGCTGACCGTGTCTCTCTCGAACTCGCCCGATGCCGATGATCCAGGCTTCCGGGTGGTCACCTTCGATCAGGTCAAAGCCGCCTACACTCAGCAGGTGCGCGCCCTCATGGCGGGCGGCGTAGACCTGCTGTTGGTCGAGACGATTTTTGATTCGCTGAACGCCAAGGCAGCACTCGTCGCCATCCGTGAGGTGTTCGATCAAGACGGCAAGAAATTACCGGTGATGATCTCGGCAGCGGTGGGGCGCGGCGGCGAGACGCTGATCTCCGCACAGACCACTGAGGCCTTCTGGAACGCGGTGCAGCACGTGAAACCGTTGTCGGTGGGGCTCAACTGCTCTCTCGGCCCCGATTTAATGTATCCGTTTCTGGAGGAGCTCTCGGAAAAGGCGGACGTGGCGATCTCGTGCTACCCGAATGCGGGCTTGCCAAATCCTCTGTCGGAAACCGGGTTCGATCTGGGCCCAAAAGACATGGCTCGCTATTTGAGCGACTTCGCAAAGGGAGGGCTCATCAACATTGCCGGTGGCTGCTGCGGCAACACGCCCGAGCACATCGCGGCTATCGCCAAAGCGCTCGACGGTCAGCCTCCGCGAAAGTGGGGGACAACGCTCATTGAGGGGTCCTACGCCCGCCCGACCGAGATCGAGAGTCGAGCGTGAGCGTGTCCGATACCATCAACGTTCCCGAGGCCACTGAGACGAAGCCACTCCGTCTCTCGGGATCGCAGCCATTCACCCAGCAGCCCGGCGTCTACATCATGATCGGTGAGCGGACCAATGTGGCCGGTTCGCCTAAGTTCGCGAAGCTGATTAAGCAAGGCAAATACGAAGAAGCGGTAAGCGTTGCCCGTCAGCAAGTCGAGAACGGTGCGAATGTTCTCGACATCTGCATGGACGAGGGCATGATCGACGGTGTCGTGGCAATGACCCGCTTCCTGCAGTTGCTGGGGAGCGAGCCCGAAGTCGCCAAGGTGCCCTTTATGGTGGACTCCTCAAAATGGGAGGTCATCGAGGCAGGGCTGAAGTGCCTGCAGGGCAAGGGCATCGTTAATTCGATCTCGCTGAAAGAAGGCGAAGAAAAGTTTCGCCAGAACGCCGCTAAAGTTCTGAAATATGGCGCGGCGGTGGTGGTGATGGCCTTCGACGAACAGGGCCAGGCCGCGACCTACGAAGACAAGATCCGCGTCTGCGAGCGTGCCTACCGAATATTAGTAGACGAGGTCGGTTTTCCGCCCGAAGACATCATCTTTGATCCCAATATCCTCACCGTTGCCACCGGCATGGAGGAGCACAACAACTACGCGGTGGACTACATCAACGCCACACGCTGGATCAAGGCCAACCTGGCGCACGCGAAAGTGAGCGGTGGTGTCTCCAATATTTCGTTCAGCTTTCGCGGCAATAACAAGGTCCGCGAAGCCATTCATTCCGCGTTCCTTTATCACGCCATCGCGGCGGGCATGGACATGGGCATCGTGAATGCCGGGATGCTCGAGGTTTATGAGGAGATTGACCCTGAGCTGAAGGTGCTGGTCGAGGACGTGCTGCTGAACCGGCGTCCCGACGCGACCGAGCGCCTGGTGGAGCACGGCGAATCGCTCAAGGGCGCGGGCACAGTAGCGAGTGAAAAGAAGGCCGAGGAATGGCGCAACGGCACGGTCGAGGAGCGTCTTTCTCACGCGCTGGTCAAGGGGATCGACACTTATATCGAAGCAGACGCCGAGGAAGCCCGCGTCAAGCTGGGCCGCCCTCTATTGGTTATCGAAGGCCCGCTCATGGCCGGTATGAGTGTGGTGGGTGATCTGTTCGGATCCGGCAAAATGTTCTTGCCCCAGGTGGTGAAGTCTGCCCGCGTGATGAAGAAGGCAGTGGCGCACCTGACGCCGTTCATGGAAGCCGAGAAAATGGCGATGGCTGCATCGGGTCAGGTGGTCAAGGCGCAGGGAAAAATCGTACTCGCGACCGTCAAGGGTGACGTTCACGACATTGGCAAAAACATCGTCGGCGTTGTCCTTGCCTGCAATAACTATGAAGTGATCGACATGGGGGTAATGGTCCCCTGCGAAAAGATCCTCGAACGCGCCAAGGCGGAGAAGGCGGACATGATCGGACTCAGCGGCCTGATCACCCCGTCTCTCGACGAGATGGTACACGTCGCCCGCGAGATGGAGCGTCAGGGCTTCAAGCTGCCACTGCTCATCGGTGGGGCAACCACGAGCCGGGCCCATACCGCCGTCAAGATTGCGCCGCATTACAGTGAGCCAGTGGTGCACGTGCTGGATGCCAGCCGCGCAGTGCCCGTGACGACCAGCCTTCTGAGTGACGAGGGCAAGACAGCGTTCGTGGCGCAGCATCGCGCCGACTACGAGGCGCTCCGCAAGGCCCACTCCGCGCCTCGCCTGACGGTCATCTCGATCGAGGCCGCTCGCAAGAGGCGGACTCCAATCGAGTGGCGTTCCGAAGACCTTCCCAAGCCCGCTTTTACAGGTGTGCGCGTGCTGGACAACTTTCCTCTGGCGACACTACGCGACTTCATTGACTGGACGCCGTTCTTCCACACCTGGGGGCTGAAGGGTGTTTATCCCCGCATTCTTGAGCACGAGGGACAAGGTGTACAGGCGCGCCAGATCTTCGCCGAAGCCAACGCTCTCCTGGATGTCATCATTGAGAAGAGCTTGATCACGGCGCGTGGCGTATACGGCTTCTTTCCTGCCAGCGCGGTGGGCGACGATGTCGAACTGTACACGGACGACACCCGCGGAAAGGTGCTGGATCGATTCCACTTCCTCCGCCAGCAATCAAATAAGGAGGGCACCGAGCCGTGCCGGTCTCTCGCCGACTTCATCGCGCCGAAGGAAACAGGACTGCACGATCACATCGGTGCTTTCGCGGTAACCAGCGGGATCGGCTTGAAGGAGCTATGCGACCGGTTCAGGGCCGAGCACGACGACTACAACGCGATCATGGCGGAGGCCATCGCCGATCGCCTGGCAGAAGCTTTCGCCGAGTGCCTGCACAAGCGGGTGCGGGATGAATGGGGCTACGGTTGTGCAGAGGGCCTGAGCAACGCGGATCTCATCGCAGAGAAGTACCGGGGGATCAGGCCGGCTGCGGGTTACCCGGCGTGCCCGGATCACACGGAAAAGGGCACCCTTTGGCGATTGCTCGATGTGCAAGCCAACACCGGAATGCTGATCACGGAGTCCTTTGCGATGTGGCCCGGCTCGAGCGTGAGTGGGCTCTACTTCGCCCATCCGGAATCGCGCTATTTCAGTCTCGGTAAGATCGACCGCGACCAGGTTGCCGACTATAGCGAACGCAAGGGGATGAGCGTGGCAGAAGTCGAGCGATGGCTCGGGCAAAACCTGAACTACGACCCTGCGGCATAGCGTCCGGACCTGTGGCCGCTCGCGGACATCCCATCCCCTTGGGAATTCGCGCCCGACCCTCCGAAGCACACGATTGGAAAATTCATGCGCTAGCTCGACCGACTCAGTGATGGCGGCACTCGTCGGAGTCACGCGGACTTCGACCTGCTTCCCGCGCGCAAGATATATTCCGGCTGTCGCTGTAACCCATCGCTCTGGCTGTTTTGTAACGCAAGTGCCAAGTAGTGCTGTTGGAGAGTTTCCGCATTTTGAATCTATTACCCGCCTCAGATTGGTAGAGATCGGTGCACGCCCATGGAGCCATGCATTTTCCCACTCATCTGATCCTGAAATTGTGGCGCCATGCCGACCTCCCAGTACTAATCTCGTGATGGCGAGACCGGACGACTTCCGGATCGCCGAAAAACCAAGAGTGGAGAGCACCGTCGTTGCCTGTTAAATCAGCCCGTGCTCACGCAATACGGCATCTACATCGGGCTTGCCAGTCGGCAGATCCACCGCCGGAATCGTCGCACCCGCAGCGATCAGTATCCGTGCGACCTGGGCATAGTCGCCGGCGCCTTCGTCACGGTTGCGGACGCCATGGCCGATCCATCCGGGTGGCGTTCCCTGGAACTGTTCGTCCTCAATCGTCCAAGAAGCGCCGTGATCCAGGAGCAGCTGAACCAGATCCGCATAGCCTTTCCAACAGGCCCAGTGCAACGCCGTGCCTCCCATCTCTCCGCGAGCATCAACGGGCAGGCCCGCTGCCAATAGCGCCCGAACCGCGGAGTTGCGATGGCTCATCGTAAGATCAGGCACCAAGCGCTCATTACCAGGTGACATGATGATCTCCGGCTGTGTGGCAAGCAATCGATCCAGTTCTTTGGGACCAGCGTTCAAGGTGCCGGCGACGAACTGATCGAGAGCAGAGAGGTTCGTCTTCGCTCCGTGCGCCTCCAGCAATGCTGCGACTTCCATCTGGCCGCCCAGAATTGCCAGTGCATATGCGGTACGGCTGTCCTTTCGTTGCGTATTCAAGTCTGCGTCACTATCCAGAAGGGTAGCAATCGCCTCCGTGCTGCGCCCGCGCCAAACGGCCCAGTGAAAGGCTGTCTCGCCGCGATCATTGACCTCGTTCGGATTTGCGCCCGACGCCAATAACAGCTTCAGACCTTCGATGTCCTCACGATCAAGCATGTGCTTGAGAGCGTTCGTGCCAGTGGGTGTTGCGCCGTGGCGAAGCAACACCCTCACACACGCCAGATCGCGATGCTCCGTCGAATGATATCGCGATTCGGAATCGTTAGGATTTGCTCCCGCCTCCAGCAGGGCGACGCCGAGCGCGGGATTATTGTTGAGGCCGGTGGCAGCGTACAAGCAGGAAAGGGGATTGTTGGGCAAATCATCGGGAGTGAAGAAGCCATTGGGATCGGCGCCATGGCGCAGGAGGATTCGTGCAGTTTCAGCCAAATCTCCAGCCTGACTTGCCTTGCTGTTGTAGCGGGAGAAGCAGACGTAAAGGAGAGGCTCACAGTTTTGTGGCCCGCTCTTCGCCTTCGCCATGGTTGGGCTGAAAGAAGGTTCGTCAACTTTCAACAAATGAGAGGGTGGGAAAATCCCTTTCCGCGGACCGGTAGCGCCCGTGTGCGCTCGGGAGATTATACAAAAAGTCAGCGCTCCGCTGCCCTCAAGCAATCCGCACGGTGCCGGCTAGGAGCTCTTGCGGTACTATGCTTGGTGGAGATCGCCAAATGAAGTCAGTTCATGGGCTGGGATATTATGTCCATTCGGGGAAGTCTGACCACGAGGCCCCTGTTCTACTCTTCCTGCACGGGGTAGGAGAGTGTTTCTTCAACGAAAAAAACAGACAGCAGATTGGCCCGAAGAACCTTTTCGAACAGAGCGTCCCTAAGCGCCTCGCAGATGCATCGCCAGATCATCCGTTGCGCACCTCGTTCATTCTGATCGCACCGCAACTGCCGGACCGCGAAACTCCGTGGATCAATGTGGTCGATGAGTTGAAAGAGATTCTCGTCAGTCATTGCTCGAAAAGGACGAAGTTGTACATCATCGGATTCAGCAAAGGTGGCTTGGGCGCGTTCCAAGTCAGCGATCAGCTTCGTGCCGATGCAATGGTCACGATCGACGCCTCCCCGATGAACCAACATGCCAAAGAAGCATCCAATGAATGGGTCAAGCAGCCACCCCCTTTCTGGGCTATTCACACGTCATACAGACAGGACGAGCGTTTCCGAAAGATCCAGGATTTCAACGAACTCCTAACGCAGCAGATACACAAAGGTCTTGATGTTTCACCCGCAGCCCAGACTCGGTCGAGAACTTGTGAACCTGCACCCACCGGAACTGAGGGCGTTGAGCGACATGTGTGGATCTGCGACCAGGCATCGACCAGCGCCGCTCCGTACCACTGGCTGCTTCAGCACGGATGATGTGGACAGCGCTGAACACAGCGCGAAAAACCGAGAGCGCTGCCTCTCGAATTAATGATGCCACGAACGCAAAGTTCCAAAGTCCCGGCTCCCGGAACGGACCGGTTCTTTGGGTACCCGACCCAACGGTCCATGTTCTGTTTCTAATGCATCATCGTCGAGAAATTAAGGCCCCTTCGGGGGGCCGCACCATACTTTGGCTCCTATGCCTCTCCCGATTTTTCAACGCTGAGACTGATCTACTGTCCGTCCGTCGGCTTGGCACCGCTCCCGATTGAGGTCGTGCAAAGGGCTGGGTCGGTTCCTATGTGGAATAGTCTACTAACGGAGTGTTGCATCCATGCGCTGGCGCCGAAGATTGCTGCGAATCGAAATCGCGGAAGGTGAATAGGAGATCCGCATCACGGTTCTCAGTGCACAGTCCTGTGGCGGTGTGGCAGTAAGAGCCTGTGGAGCGGGCAAGAACAACGCCCATCACTGTTGTTATAACGAGCCAAAGAGAACTCACGGCAAACCTGAGGGCAATGCCGAGGCCGCTTTTCCCCCAACTGCCCGCGTCAAGCGGATTACCAGACCCAGCCCTTAGGAAGCTGATGAAGAGCGGCCCAGGATTTCCCTTTTGTAGCGGGTGTATTCCGCTGCCGATGCATAACAAATCACGCTCAAGAGAATGCCAAAGCACATTACTGCGTCGAGCGTAAACAGAACCGCGGCCTCAGCAGCGGGCTGGCGACGAACCTGCACGACCTTGGCGTGGATGATCTAACCATCCAGCGAATCCTTCGTCACAGCGATGTCTCCGTCACGCAGCGATGCTACATTAAGACGCTGCCAGAGCAAAGTATCGCGGCGATGAAGAAGTTGGAGATGCTGATTGACCAGGCTGAGCTAATCTGCATCCGAACAAGACAAAGTCGAAATGGTACACTAGTTTTTTCAAGAAGATGGGCGCGTAGCTCAGCTGGCAGAGCAATGCCCTTTTAATCATTTTTTCGATCTTCGCACGGTGTCGCTCGTTTTTGCACAACCACCCGAAAACCCAATACTGATAAGGCTTTCCGCGAATTCTTTCCAGGAACCACTCGGCACTGACTTGCACAAAAGT
>WNFS01001707.1_pt1 | contig 16497 bp, 11 predicted proteins | sample 5400141 | NCBI WGS metagenome assembly WNFS01 (sample SAMN13153358, study PRJNA577476) | soil metagenome | isolation source: 60 cm saprolite under Madrone tree | place: USA:California | collected 2016-06-14
CGATCAAACGGTCCATGCGCTCGGCATCGCCGGCACCCAGGCCGCCGGCCTGATGGCGGCGCAATACGGCGCCATGGTCAAGCGCATGCATGTGGGCCGCGCCGCACAGAGCGGTCTTTACGGCGCGCTATTGGCGGAAGCCGGGTTCACCGGGATCGTTGACGTGTTCGAGAGCCCTTACGGGGGCTTCTGCAGCACCTTCTCGCGCTCGCACGATCGTTTCAATCTGGCCGAGCTGACTGCGGGCCTCGGCGACCGGTTCGAAACTTTCGGCGTCGCGCTCAAATTCTACTCCTGCGTCGGCAGCAATCACACCACGCTCGACGCCATCCGGACGATCGCGGCGCGGCGCCCGTTCCGGGCGGACGACGTCGCCAAGATCACTGTCCATGGCTCGCAGGCGACCGTGGACCACGTCGGCTGGCCCTACCAGCCGCAGGGGCTGACCTCGGCTCAGATGAACCTGCCGTTCTGCGTCGCAACGCTGCTGGCCGAAGGCGATGTCTTTGTCGATCAGTTCTCCGAAGCCGTGGTGACCGACCCGCGCCGCATGGCGCTCGCCGCCAAGGTCGAGGTGGTGCACGATCCCGCCATCACGGCGCGCGGCGCCAAGCTGCGCCATATGGTGCAGGTCGATGTGCACTTCACTGACGGCACGCTGGAGAGCGAGACCGTGGAGGCGCCGCGCGGCAGCGAGCACAAGTTCGCGAGCGAGGCCGATGTCGTCGAGAAATTCCGCAAGCTGGCGCGGCGCTCGTGCAGCGACACACAGGCCGAGCGGATGGTCGACCTGGTCCTTGGATGCGATAAGCTAGCCGATGTCGGCGTGCTGGTGTCGGCGCTTGCGGGGAAGAGCGGGTAATGTGGTGGCCTCTTTCCGTTTATCTACAAACGGTGTCATGCCCCGGCGCATGACAGTTTGTGATTCGGTATTTGCGGCTGCCGCATCGCGGGCATTGCAACTTAGGGGTTGAAGAATCGGCGCTCCCAACGTCCATATGCGCTCCCGGCAACGGGCCGCAATGGTCGGCCCGTCCCCGGAACCGTTCCATCGCAATAGGTGCATGCGTGACCACTTCCATTGATCGAGAGATCGCAAAGGAGCTTGGCGTTCGCGAAGAGCAGGTCGCGGCCGCGGTGGCGCTGCTTGACGAGGGCGCCACCGTGCCGTTCATTGCCCGCTATCGTAAGGAAGCCACCGGCGCGCTCGATGATTCGCAATTGCGCACGCTCGACGAACGCCTGCGCTATTTGCGCGAGCTTGAGGAGCGCCGCATCGTCATCCTGAATTCGATCCGCGATCAGGGCAAGCTCGATGAGGCGCTCGAAGCAGCTATTCGTGCCGCCGACAGCAAAAGCCGACTTGAAGACATCTATCTGCCGTTCAAGCCGAAGCGCCGCACCAAGGCGGAGATAGCTAAGGAGGCCGGCCTCGCGCCGCTGGCCGATCTGTTGCTCACGCGACCAGAGAGCGATCCGTCGGTCGCCGCGGTGAGCTTCATCAATCCCGACAAGCAGATCGCCGACGCCGCCGCGGCGCTCGACGGGGCACGCGCGATCCTGGTCGAACGGTTCGCGGAAGACGCCGATCTGATCGGCTCGCTGCGCGAGGAGATGTGGTCGGTCGGCCGGCTCGCGTCCAAGGTGCGCAACGGTAAGCAGGAGGCCGGCGCCAAATTCAGCGATTATTTCGATTTCGCCGAGAACCTGACCAAGGTGCCGTCGCATCGCATCCTGGCGTTGTTCCGTGCCGAGAAAGAAGAGATTCTGGACGTCGCCATCGAACCGGAGCCGCCGGCGGCGGCAAGCACCGGCCCGGGCCGTTACGAACTGCGGATTATGCACCGCTTCGCCATCCGCGATCATGGGCGTCCCGGCGACAAATGGCTGGTGGACACCGTGCGCTGGGCTTGGCGCACGAAGATCCAGGTCCATCTCGGAATCGATCTGCGGCTGCGGCTTTGGAACGCCGCCGAGCAGGAATCAGTGCGCGTGTTCGCCGCCAATCTGCGCGACCTGCTGCTTGCGGCCCCGGCTGGGGCGCGCCCCACCATGGGCCTCGATCCAGGCTTCCGTACCGGGGTCAAGGTTGCGGTGGTGGATGCCACCGGCAAAGTCGTGGCCACATCAGTGATCTATCCGCACGAGCCGCAGCGGCAGTGGAACGAGGCCCTCGCAGTTCTCGGCAAGCTCGCCAAACAGCATAAGATCGAACTGATTGCGATCGGCAACGGCACGGCATCGCGTGAGACAGACAGGCTCGCCACCGAACTGGTCAAGCTGCTGCCCGAGCTGAAGACGACGAAGATCGTCGTATCGGAGGCCGGCGCCTCGGTTTATTCCGCGTCTGCTTATGCGACGGAGGAACTGCCGGACCTCGACGTCACCCTGCGCGGCGCCGTGTCTATCGCCCGCAGGCTGCAGGATCCCCTCGCTGAACTCGTCAAGATCGAGCCGAAATCGATCGGCGTCGGACAATATCAGCATGATCTGAGCGAACATAAGCTGTCGCGGTCGCTCGATGCTGTGGTCGAGGACTGCGTCAACGCGGTCGGCGTCGACGTCAACACGGCCTCGGCGCCGTTGCTCGCACGCGTTTCCGGCATCGGCGCCGGTCTGGCGCAGAATATCGTGCTGCACCGCGACGGCAACGGTCCGTTCCGCTCGCGCAAGGCGCTCAAGGATGTGCCGCGCCTGGGGCTAAAGGCTTTCGAGCAATGCGCCGGCTTTCTGCGCATTCCGGGCGGCGAAGACCCGCTCGACGCGTCGGGCGTGCACCCGGAAGCCTATCCGGTGGTCCGGCGGATCATCAAGGCGGCCAGCACCGACATCAAAGGTCTGATCGGCAACGCCGTCATATTGGGCTCATTGTCGCCGAGGAATTTCGTCGACGACACCTTCGGCCTGCCGACCGTGACGGACATTCTGCGCGAGCTGGAAAAGCCCGGCCGCGATCCGCGCCCGGCGTTCAAGGCTGCGGTGTTCATGGACGGCGTCGAGAGTCTCGACGACTTGAGGCCCGGCATGACGCTGGAAGGCACGGTGACCAACGTGGCGGCATTCGGCGCCTTCGTCGACATCGGGGTTCATCAGGATGGCCTGGTGCACGTCTCGGCGATGTCAAAAAACTTCGTCAAGGATCCCCGGGAGGTTGTGAAGCCTGGCGACATCGTCCGCGTCAAGGTCCTGGAGGTTGACAAGGCGCGCAAACGCATCGCGCTGACGCTGCGGCTGGACGACGTGGTCGGCCCGCGCTCCGGCCGCGGCGACACAGCGGCGCCGCGCGATGACAGCAGGCGTTCCTCGTTGCCGAGTGCGCCACTCGCGCGCCGTCACGAGCAAAGCGGCGGGGCGCTCGCCGACGCTCTGCGCCGCGCCGGCCTCGCCGAAAAACGCAAGTAGCAGGCCGTCCGGAGGTCCCTTCGATTTTCTTTTCGCGCCGGTGCGGCGCAATGCGCGGAGTTTATCATCGGGCCGGCCAAAGGCCGGACCCGGTGGCTTATTGCGCCCTTCTGTACGGGTTATATTATATATTCCAGCATCGCTATTGGGGACGAGGTTCATGCGTCCAGTTCTTCGGCCTTTTGTCGACCGACGACGTCTGCTCACCCTGGGTGCCAGGCTATCCATGGCGACTTTCGCTTCGGCGGCCATCTGGCCGCGCTCAGGTGCAAGCCAGTCCGGTCTGGTGGAGGGCTATGCCGACGGCGACGGAGTGAGGCTGTATTTTGTACAGGGGGGTGAGGGCCAGCTCATATTGTTCCTTCACGGCGGCGAAGATAGCTGGACGCTTTACACGAGCCAGCTCGCAGAGTTTAGCCGAGACCACATGGTAGTAGCTCCCAATCTGCGAGGGTATCCGCCGTCGGATCAACCGGAAGCAGTCGAGGCCTATGCCATGCCAAGATTGTTGGGCGATGTACATGCCCTGCTTCGGTATTTCGGCCATGAGCGGTGCATCCTGGTGGGCAATGACTGGGGTGGCTACATTGCTTGGGTGTTTGCTTCGGCCTATCCAGGCCGTGTTGAACGCTTGATCATTCTCAATGCACCGCACCCAGCCATATTTCTCCGTGAGGTCCGCAATAGCGCGGCGCAAATTCAGGCATCGCAGTACGAGCGCGACTACAACGCTGCTATTGCCCCTTATCCGTCCTGGTACAATTACTCCCGCGCAGATCCGATTAAGGTGCCTTCTTCCATCTCTGATGCAGCGCATACAGAAATGCCGGGCCTCGCCGCCGTATTCTTTGCCGATGTCGCGGAACCTCCCGCCACTACTTCGCTCCGGGTGGAGGTTCCAACATTGGTTCTTTGGGGAATGCAAGACCCTGTCTGCTTGCCTGGTCAGCTGGATAACCTCCACGACTATGCGCCGAATGCAATCGTGGTTCGGATCGAGGATGGGGGCCACCGCCCGATGCAGTCCCATCCGATGATAGTAAATCGTGCAATCCGGGACTTTCTGGCGCGGACGCATCACTAAAATACCAAAATAACTCCAGGCCTGCGGGAGAACATCTGACAGTGGAGAGATGATTCGATTTCATCGGAACGCGCTCCAGCAGGTTCATCGCCATGCCCTATGAGTTGTATTATTGGCCCACCATCCAGGGACGCGGCGAGTTCGTCCGCCTTGCGCTGGAAGAGCTTGGAGAAAGCTATGTCGACGTGGCGCGCAGGCCGAGCAGAAGCGGCGGCGTGCCGGCGATGATGACGATGCTTGACGGCAAGCGCGTTAAGCATCCTCCATTCGCGCCGCCGTTCCTCAAGAGCGGGGAGCTCATCATCGGCCAGACGGCAAATATCCTTCTCTTCCTTGGCATGCGTCACGGGCTTGCGCCGCGCAGCGATGCGGGGCGCTTGTGGACGCATCAGTTGCAGCTCACGATCGCCGACTTCGTGGTCGAGGTCCATGATACCCACCACCCGATCGCAAGCGGACTCTATTATGAAGACCAGCGCCGCGAAGCAAAGCGGCGCGCCGCCGATTTCCTGCAACATCGGGCGCCGAAATACTTGCGTTACTTCGAGCGCGTGCTGGAACGCAGCGGGGGCGCTTACCTCCTCGGCCGCAGGCTCACCTATGCGGATCTGTCGCTTTTCCAGATCGTCGAGGGCCTTCGTTACGCGTTTCCCAAGGCGGTAACGCGTCTTGAGAAGAAGATCCCCCGCATCATCGCACTGCACGACGGCGTCGCCGGCCGTCCGCGCATTGCCGCCTATCTCGCCTCAGAACGGCGGATCGGCTTCAACGAGCAGGACATCTTCCGGCATTATAAGGAGCTGGACGTCTGAACCTCATCAAGCCACCTTGTCGGCTTGCCTGTCGGCCTGCCTCTTCAAGCCGGTGCGCACGAGGTCGATATGATGTCGCAACATGTATAGCATGCTGGCATAGGCGATCGGCACTCTGAGGCGGTTTGCCTGTTGTTCAAGCTGTTCAAGCTGCGTGGCAATTTTGCTGGCAACATTTTTGCCGCCGACGTTTTCCAGCTCCTCCTCCAAGAACCTCAACTCGCCATACAGGCGCGAAATCTTGCGCCGCATCGTCCAATCGTAAAGGACGGGGAGAAAACGCATCATTGGGTAAAGCACGCCCAGGATCGGAATGAGCAGGATGATGAGCTTACCGATCAGCTCAGCGACCCAGAACGGAAGATAATTGTGCAGGAACGGCGGGCCCGATTTGTAGAATCGCAGCGCTTCGTCGCTGAGCGCAAGGCCAAAGGCTTCGGCGGCAGGAAACTCGTTGGCGCGTTGAAAAATGCCCGGTCCGGAGTGGATCTGCGTGGCGGCATTCAAGAGCAGCAACTGAATCGCCGGATGGAGGTCCTTGCGCACCACCAGCGCGGCCTTAGGGGCGATCAGGACCACGTCGTGCGGCGGTTGATCGCCCGCCAGATCTCTCACGCCCCTAGGCACCACCACCTTGTTGAGAAATGGATAGAGCGCCACATAGGCATCCGCTTGAGGGTAGCCCGATAGCTCGATGTGCTTGGCGGCGAGGAGCCGCTGTATGTCGGGTGCGTCCCAGGAGGCCACCATGAATGCCGCATCGATGTCACCGGCCAACAGCCTGTCAGCGGCTTCGCGCGTCGTCAGCGGCAGCAATTCGCTGACCTGCTGTTTAATCCCATGCCGCTTGAGTAACTCAAGCGATAGCGCCTGGGTCCCGCTGCGCTCGGGCCCAATCGCGATCGTCCTGCCGCCCAGCCCGTCGAGCCCTCCGCCGCCGACCTCGCGCCGGCGGAACAGCCACAAGGGTTCGTAGAAAAGCGTCCCGAGCGATTCGAGTGTTGATGAACTTTCGGTATTGATCGTGCCGCCCTGGACCAGCGCCGCGCTCACTCCCGAATGCGGGTCGAGCAGCAATGCGAGATTCTCCGGCGACCCCGCTGTTTGTATGACCCGCGCTTCCACATTGGCGCGCGCGAGCTCATCGCGGTAGCGGTGGCCGAACTCGTAATAGGCGCCGCCCAGGCCTCCGGTCGCCAGGCCGATCGTCGTCGGCGGGATGCTCAGCAGCATCACAACGCCCGCGAACGTGATCGCAGCAGCAGTCACGGCGACCGTGATTGCAGGCCAGTTGTTTCGCAGGAAGTCTCTGGCAGCCATGCAGCCCTGCTTCCGGTTCTGCGAACATCTATTCGACCGTTAATCCCGCTCGCCGACAAGCCGGATTTCTAAGCCGGGATGCTACGAGGCGACGCCCGCTCCCCGAGTTTCTTCGGGCTGCCCGCCTCACTTCGGCGGCTCGAAGCCGTTGCTGCGCCAGCGCTCCGCCATCGCGGTCGATGTGAGGGCTGCGATGAAAGCGCGCGCCGCGGCCGGATCGGTGCTGCTCGCCGGGATCGCGGCCGCATAGGCCGAGTAGTCCTGCAGTGTCGGCGGCAGGGGGCCGGCGAGCCTCACGCCCTTGACCGCCATGGCCTCGCTGATGAAGACGATCGCAAGCTCGGCGCGGCCTTCCGCGACCTCGATCGCGGCTTCGCGGCCGCCGCGCGTGAGCACCGCCTTCTTCTTGATTTCGTCGCCGATGCCGAAGCGCTCGGCAACGCCGGCGAAGTAGATGCCGGAGGTGCCGCCCTCGGCCGGATTCGTATAGGCGACCGATCGCGCCTCGATCAGGGCCTTCTTCAACGCCTCGGGCGTCGAAACGTCGGGCACCGCCGCGCCCTCCCGGACCGTGACCCCGATGCCGACACGCCCCAGCTCGGCGCGGCTGCCGGGCGTGAGCTTGCCGGTCTTTTCCAGTTCGCCCATCAACGGGGCCGACACGATGATGAGGTCCGCATGCTGGCCGGACGCGATGATGTCGCGCAATTGGCCGGTGGTGCCGATGGTGAAGTCGAATTTCTGGCCGCTCTGACGCGAATAGTCGTCGATGATCTGCGCAATGAGACCGCGTACGGCCCCAGCGGAGATCACCTTCAGGTCAGCCGCGGTGGCGGGTGTGGCGCCGAGCGCCGCCGAGAATGCAGCTAAGAGCGTCACGGTGACAACAAGCCAGTAGGCACGACGAGTCATTGTTTCCCCCGAGTTCGGGCGCGCGAGAAGTGCAGTGCCCGCGGCCTTGATTTATGGAATATTGCTCACGCGAATTATAGCCAATCCGACCGCAAAATCCCAAGGCGGTCGTTCACCGCCGTGCCTTCATCACTTCCGGGTTCACGACGTTGATCGGGGCACCCGCCGCGTAGGCGTTGATCTGCTCGAAGATGTCGGCGAACTGGAGTTCGTATTCGTCGCGGGATACGTAGCCGAGATGCGGGGTGCACACGACATTCTCGATATTCAGCAGGGGATGCCCGGTGTCGCGCATCGGCTCTTCTTCATAGACGTCCACCGCCGCCATGCCGGGCCGGCCGGCGCGCAGCGCCGCCACCAGGGCGCCGGGCTCGATCAGCGGCGCCCGGCTGGTGTTGACCAGGAGGGCGGTCGGCTTCATGCGGGCGAGGTCGGCCCCGGAGACGATGCCGCTCGTCGCATCGACGAGCCGCATATGCAGGGTAATCACGTCGCATTGCTCGAAGAAGGCCGCCTTGCTGGCCGCCGTCTCGTAGCCGTCGGCGCGAGCTTTGAGCAACGTCACTTCGCGCGCCCATATGAGCACGCTCATGCCGAAGGCTCTCCCGTAGCTCGCCACCGCAGCGCCGATGCGGCCGTAGCCGAAGACGCCGAGCGTTTTGTGGCGCAGCGTTGTGCCGACCCCGATCTGCCACTTGCCGGCCTTGAGGGCCGCCATCTGCTGGGGAATCTGGCGCATCGCCGCGATGATCAGTCCCCACGTCAGCTCCGCCGTGGCGAATGAAGGCGTGCCCGCATGCTGGTTCGAGGACACCACGATGCCGAGCCGCGTACAGGTTCCGACGTCGATATGCGGATAGACACTGCGTTGGCTGATGAGCTTCAGCCGGGGCAGGCGTTCCAGGAGCGGCGTCCTGATCGCGGTGCGTTCGCGGATCAGCACCAACGCGTCGGTGTCGGCAAGGCGAGCCGCGAGCGCATCGACATCCTGGATGTGGTCGTTCCAGATGGTAACCTCATGGCCGTCGAGCTGGCGAAAGCACGCCAGTGTGCGCACGGTGTCGTGGTAGTCATCGAGGATGGCGACTTTCATGATACGCCCCCAGTTTCGGGCCATGAAAATTTGCGGTGCGGCAATGCCGGCTGGGTGAATTCCCGGATGCGACGAATAGCCCAATGACCTGAGGTCGCCAACATTTAAGCTTGTTGACTGAGTTGTCGAAAAGCTACTCTTAGGCGAAGAGACCGAGCTTAGACTTGTTGCTAAGTTGTCGGACGGCTCCGCTTGAATAATGAGACCGGGGCCAAGCTCCACGAGCCGATGCCCAAGGTCGATAAAGTCTGGGGTGGAACGTATGACCGTGTTGACGACGACAGAAGCCGGCGCAAAAGCGATCGGCGCTACACGTTGGGTCCAGCTGATCATTGGCATTGTGTGCATGGTGATGATCGCCAACTATCAATATGGATGGACCTTTTTCGTCCCCGACATCGAAAAGAAATTCGGCTGGAAGGCGTCCGACATTCAGGTCGCGTTCACACTGTTCGTCCTGTTCGAGACCTGGCTCGTCCCGATCGAGGGATGGTTCGTCGACCGCTTTGGCCCGCGGGTTGTCGTGTTCGCCGGCGGCGTTCTTTGCGGCATCGGGTGGTGGATGACGTCGCGGGCAACGTCGCTCGGCGGCATCGACGGATTTTATGCCGCGATGATCATATGCGGTGTTGGCGCCGGCGGCGTCTACGGTACCTGCGTCGGCAACGCCCTAAAATGGTTCCCGGATCGGCGCGGTCTCGCGGCTGGCTTGACGGCGGCAGGGTTCGGCGCCGGCTCGGCGCTCACCGTCGTGCCGATCCAGAGCATGATCGCTCAACAGGGTTTCCAGAATACGTTCCTCAATTTTGGCATCGGCCAGGGCATCGTCATCGGCGTGTTGTCGTTCTTCCTGTTTGCCCCCAAGCCCGAGCAGCTCGCCGGCGTTGCCAAGAACCAGGCGGTCGCGCAATCGCGCCGTCAGGCTTCGCCGACCGAAATCATCGGTCCGGCGACGTGGTGGATCGCCGCCGTGGCGCTTGCCTTGGTTGTTGGAATCGCGATGTGGAGCGTCGGTCAACTGTTCAATTTCCAGCTTGTGCTGGCCGCGCTCATCTTCATCGTCGGAGGCGGCATCATCATCGCGCGCGGCGAACCGGTGTTCGTGCTGATGTACTTCATGTTCGTGATCGTGGGCGCCGGCGGCCTGATGGTGACCGCCAACCTCAAGCCGATCACCAACACGTTGAAGATTTCCGATATTCCAGTCACCCTGCTGACGCTGCAGATGACAACGATCACCTGGGCGGCGACTATCGACCGCATTCTCAACGGCCTGACCCGGCCGTTCTTCGGGTGGATATCCGACAACATCGGCCGCGAGAACACGATGTTCATCGCGTTCTTCTTGGAGGGGCTCGGGATCTACGCACTTTATCTGTTTGGCAGCGATCCGGTTTTGTTCGTGCTGCTGACGGGACTGGTGTTCTTCGCCTGGGGTGAAATCTATTCGCTGTTTCCCTCCACAATGACCGACACGTTTGGTTCCAGATTCGCCACCACCAACGCCGGCATGCTGTACACCGCGAAGGGGACGGCCGCATTGCTGACGCCCTTCACCAACCGGATCCAGGAGGCGACCGGCACTTGGGACACGGTTTTCCTCATTGCCGCCGCGTTGAACATCCTGGCGGCTGTGCTGGCTTTGTTCGTGCTCAAACCATGGCGCGCCAAGGTCGTGGCGCGGACCTAATTCTACTGCGGCTGACCTGATTTCATTGGCCGCGCGCTGCGCCTGCCGGCGCAGTGCGCGCGCCTGCGTGACGGCGCCGCCGTAGCTCACCCGCCGGTGCACCGATGTGCAGCCTCGATTCACCGGTCTTGCATTGCTGGTATATTGTATTATACCACAACAGCTATGGTGGCCGCCTTGACGAGTTCGAGCACCTCACCTCGAGAAAAAACCGATGACGCCGGAGCGCGGATCGCCGTGGCGCCGCTGGCCGACACCTCGACCTTCGCGGACCGCGCCTATACGGCGCTCAAGGACGTCATTCTTGCTCTCGACATCTATGGTCGGCCGGATGAGGTCCGGCTCGACGAGCGCCGGCTGGCGAGCGATCTCGGCATCAGCCGCACCCCGGTCCGCGAAGCCATGGCGCAGCTCGAGCGGGAAGGTTTCGTGCGCTCGGTGCCCCGGCGGGGCATCTACGTCGTGCGCAAGACCAAGGCCGAAGTCATCGAGCTGATCACCGCGTGGGCGGCGCTGGAAAGCATGGCGGCGCGGCTGATCACGCAGAATGCGCCGGACCAGGAAATCGCCAGGCTGCGCGCCATGTTCGCGACCTTCGAAGATGGCCGCCTGCACGCCAAGCTCGACGAATATTCCGAGGTCAACATCGAATTCCACCAGACCATCATCCGCATGAGCCGCAACCGCATCCTGGTCGACTTGGCTGAGAACCTGTTCGCTCACATGCGGATGATCCGCCGCAAGACCATCGGCGAGCGCGACCGCGCCGATCGATCGATCAGCGACCACATGAACATCATCCAGGCGATCGAGGCGCGCGATACCGCGAAGGCGGAAAGTCTGGTGCGTGACCACGCCCTGGGGCTGGCAGAGCATGTGGCCCGGCACGCCGACTATCTCGACTAGAACAATCGGAATGACATCAGGGAGGTCTCCATGGCTGAAGCAGCGGTGAAGACGGCGACGCCCGCAGCCGAAGCAGAGCGGGAGCTGACGGATGGCTTCCAACTCGTCATCGATGCGCTCAAGCTCAACGACATCAACACCATCTACGGCGTGCCCGGCATCCCGATCACCGACCTCGGCCGCATGGCGCAGGCTGCGGGCATGCGCGTCATCTCGTTCAGGCACGAGCAGAACGCCGGCAACGCCGCCGCAATCGCTGGCTTCCTGACGAAAAAGCCCGGCATCTGCCTGACGGTGTCAGCGCCCGGCTTTCTCAACGGCCTGACCGCACTCGCCAATGCCACGACCAACTGCTTTCCGATGATCCTGATCTCGGGCTCGTCCGAGCGCGAGATCGTCGACCTGCAGCAGGGCGATTACGAAGAGATGGACCAGCTGGCCATCGCCAAGCCCCTCTGCAAGGCAGCCTTCCGCGTGCTGCATGCCGCCGACATCGGCATCGGCGTCGCGCGCGCGATCCGCGCTGCGGTTTCCGGCCGTCCGGGCGGCGTCTATCTCGACCTGCCGGCCAAGCTTTTCTCTCAGGTGGTGGACGCCGAGGCTGGCGCCAAGTCGCTCGTCAAGGTCGTTGACCCGGCCCCGGCCCAGATTCCTGCTCCGGCTGCGGTCAAGCGCGCACTCGACGTGCTCAAGAGCGCCAAGCGGCCTCTGATCATCCTCGGCAAGGGCGCCGCCTATGCACAGGCCGATGACGATATCCGCGCCCTCATCGAGAAGAGCGGCGTTCCGTTCCTGCCGATGAGCATGGCGAAGGGCCTCCTGCCCGACACCCATCCGCAGTCGGCCGGTGCGGCGCGCTCGACGGTACTGAAAGACGCCGACGTCGTCATGCTGATTGGCGCGCGCCTGAATTGGCTGCTGTCGCACGGCAAGGGCAAGACCTGGGGTGCGCCTCACGCGAAGAAGTTCATCCAGGTCGACATCGAGCCCAAGGAGATGGACTCAAACGTCGAGATCGTCGCTCCGGTGGTGGGCGACATCGGCTCCTGCGTGGCGGCGCTTCTGGAGAGCATGGGCAGCGAATGGCCATCCCCACCGGCCGACTGGGTCGGCGCCGTCAATTCCAAGAAGGAAGAAAACATCGCCAAGATGGCGCCGAGGCTGATGAAGAATTCAGCGCCGATGGACTACCACGGCGCACTCGGCGCACTGCGGACCATCATCAAGGAGCGGCCGGACACCATCCTCGTCAACGAAGGCGCCAACACGCTCGATCTCGCGCGCGGCGTCATCGACATCTATAAGCCGCGCAAACGCCTGGACGTCGGCACCTGGGGCGTCATGGGCATCGGCACCGGCTTTGCCATCGGGGCCGCGATCGAGACCGGCAAACCCGTGCTCGCGGTCGAGGGTGACAGCGCCTTCGGCTTCTGCGGCATGGAAGTCGAAACGATCTGCCGGTACCGCCTCCCGGTCTGCGTCGTCGTCTTCAACAATGACGGCATCTACCGCGGAACGGACATCAACCCCTCCGGAGGCTCGGACGCTGCGACAACCGTCTTCGTCAAGGGCTCGCGCTACGATAAGATGATGGAGGCGTTCGGCGGCGCCGGCGCCAATGTGACGACGCCGGACGAGCTCAAACGCGCCGTAGACGACGCTTTGGACTCCGGCAGGCCGACCCTCATCAACGCCGTGATCGACCCGGCGGCCGGCAGCGAGAGCGGCCGCATCGGCAATCTCAATCCGCAAAGCGTGCTTCGCAAAAAATAAAGGAGCGGAAAAGAATAAAGGAGAGGGAAAAAGCAATGGCAAGACGCAAAGTGGCCGCTGCGAAGCCAAAGAAGATCGCGAGGAGAATGGAGAAAAAGTCGGCTGTGCGAGCGGCGACGAACCGGCCCGCTCAAATGAAGGCCGACGCGAAGGTCACCGCCCCTCACCACGACGCGTGGCAGGAGCTGCCGCCGCCGTCGACCAAGCCGTGGGGAGAGGACGGCAAGGCGCTCGAGGGCGTGCGCATCCTCGATTTCACCCACGTCCAGTCGGGCCCGACCTGCACGCAGTTGCTGGGTTACATGGGCGCCGACTGCATCAAAGTGGAGCGGCCCGGCGTTGGCGACATCACGCGGGGGCAATTGCGCGACGTGAAGGGCGCCGACAGCCTGTACTTCACCATGCTCAACGGCAACAAGCGGTCGATCACGATCGATTCCAAGCACCCCAAGGGCAAGGAAATCCTCGAACGGCTGATCCGTCATTGCGATGTCCTGGTGGAGAATTTCGCCCCCGGCGCCCTCGATCGCATGGGGCTCACCTGGGACTACATCCATAAGACCAATCCACGCATGATCGTGGCGTCGGTGAAGGGCTTCGGTCCCGGTCCCTATGAGGACTGCAAGGTCTATGAGAACGTCGCCCAGTGCGCCGGCGGCGCGGCATCCACCACCGGCTTCCGCGACGGCCCGCCGCTCGTCACCGGCGCGCAGATCGGCGATTCCGGCACCGGGCTGCACCTCGCGTTCGGCATCGTCACAGCGCTTTACCAGCGCATGCGCACCGGCCGCGGCCAGCGCATATTGTGCGCCATGCAAGACGGCGTGCTTAACCTCGCTCGCGTGAAGCTGCGCGACCAGCAGCGCCTCGGCCACGGGCCGCTCACCGAGTACAGCCAGTATGGCCAAGGCGTTCCCTTCGGAAAGGCCGTGCCGCGCGCCGGCAACGACTCGGGCGGCGGCCAGCCGGGATGGATTCTCAAATGCAAGGGCTGGGAGACCGATCCGGACGCCTACACGTATTTCATCACCCAGGCGCCGGTCTGGGGCGCGATCTGCGACCTGATCGGCAAGCCTGAATGGAAGACCGATCCGGATTACGCAACCCCGCCGGCGCGGCTGCCGCGTCTACGACACATCTTCGATACGATCGAGGAATGGACCAAGACCAAGACCAAGTTCGAGGTCATGGAAATCTGTAACAAGCACGACATCCCGGTAGGTCCGATCCTGTCCATGAAGGAAATCGCCGACGATCAGTCGTTGCGCGTCACCGGTACTGTGGTCGAGGTCGACCACCCGACCCGCGGCAGATACCTTACGGTCGGCAACCCGGTCAAAATGTCGGACTCGATTACGCAGGTGAGGCGCGCCCCGCTGCTCGGCGAACACACCGAGGAAATCCTGACCGGCGTCCTCGGCTATTCGGCTGAAGAATATGCCGCCATCAAGGGCTCGGGCGCCATCACACCATCTGAAAAGAAGGAGACCGAGGCGGCGTGAATACCAGATGTCAGATATCAGATGTCGGAGGTCAGAATGCGTGCTCCGACCCTGCCTGATGCCTGACATCTGACATCCGACATCCGACATCTGACAACTGAGGACTGGTATGCGTATCGTGGTTCACGGCCAACAGGCCTTCGGCAAGGCGGTGCTGGAAGCGTTGCTCAAGCGCGGCGATGACGTCGTTGCCGTCTTCGTGGCACCTGAAAAGCCCGGCCAGAAGGCCGATCCGTTGAAGGAGGCGGCCATCGCGGCGAAGCTTCCGGTCTATCAGCCGGCCTCCTACCGCAAGCCTGAGGTGTGGGAAGAATTCCGCGTCCTCAAGCCGGACCTGCAGGTGATGGCGTTCGTGACGTTGTTCGTGCCGGAGGACTTTCTCAACATCCCGACCCACGGGTCGATCCAGTACCACCCCTCGCTGCTGCCAAAGTACCGCGGCCCCAGCGCCATCAATTGGCCGATCATCCAGGGCGAGACCGAAACCGGACTGTCGATCTTCTGGCCCGACAACGGCCTCGATACCGGCGATGTGCTGTTACAGAAGAAGACGCCCATCGGCTTCGAGGATTCGCTCGGCTCTGTCTATTTCGATCGCCTGTTCCCGATAGGGGTCGAGGCGATGCTGGAGTCTGTCGATCTCGTCAAAGCCGGCAAGGCGCCGCGCATCAAGCAGGACGAGAGCCAGGCGACCTATGAGGGCCGTTGCGTGGCGGATAATGCCCGGATCGACTGGGGCAAGCCGTGGCGGCAGATCCACAACCTCATCCGCGGCTGCAATCCTGCTCCCGGCGCCTGGACGACCCTCGACGGCAACACCCTCCAGGTGTTCGAGGCGAAGCCGTTGCCGGCGCGCGATCCCAAAGGGATCGCCGGCAAGATGGGCGAGATCGTCGCCGTCGAAGCCGATGGCTTCACGGTTGTGTGCGCCGATGGCCGCATCAAGGTGCTGCGCGTAAAGCCGGCCGACGGCGGCAAGGTCGGGGCCGGAGACTACGCCGCCGCCGCCAAACTCGCGGCGGGAACCCGCCTTTCGTGAACGCCGGTGCCTATGTTTTGACCTCCTAAAACATTCATCATCGAACGATAGTGTGGAATTCCCAAAGTCCAAGGAAACGCCTGATGCCTGCCTCCCAGCACACCAGTCCAAAATCAGACATCGAAATCTCGCAGGCGGCGACCAAGCGCCCGATCATTGACGTGGCGCGCGAGCGCCTCGGCATCGCGCCCGAGAACCTCGAGCCTTACGGCCACTACAAGGCCAAGATCTCGATCGACTACATCAAGACCCTGAAGGACAGGCCCAACGGCAAGCTGATCCTGGTGTCGGCGATCACGCCAACGCCCGCCGGCGAGGGCAAGACCACGACGACGGTCGGCCTCACCGACGCCCTTAACCACATCGGCAAGAAGGCGATGCTATGCCTGCGCGAGCCGTCGCTCGGCCCGTCTTTCGGCGTCAAAGGCGGGGCGGCCGGCGGCGGCTACGCCCAGGTGATCCCGATGGAGGACATCAACCTCCATTTCACCGGCGATTTGCACGCCGTCACATCGGCCCATAACCTGCTCGCAGCGTTGATCGACAACCACATCTATTGGGGCAACACGGTCGGGCTCGACAGCCGCCGCGTTGCCTGGCGCCGCGTCATGGATATGAACGACCGCGCCGTGCGCGAGATCGTCTGCTCGCTCGGGGGCGTCGCCAACGGCTATCCGCGCGAGACCGGCTTCGACATCACGGTGGCATCGGAGGTGATGGCGATTTTCTGCCTCGCCCGCGACCTCGAAGATCTCAAGCATCGGCTCGGAAACGTCATCGTCGGCTATACGCGCGAGCGCAAGCCGGTGCGGGCGGCGGACCTCAAGGCGCATGGAGCCATGACGGCGCTGCTCAGAGACGCGCTCGCCCCAAACCTCGTCCAGACTTTGGAAGGCACGCCGGCCTTCGTTCACGGCGGCCCCTTCGCCAATATTGCGCATGGCTGCAATTCGGTGCTGGCGAC
>WNFS01006253.1_pt1 | contig 16484 bp, 21 predicted proteins | sample 5400141 | NCBI WGS metagenome assembly WNFS01 (sample SAMN13153358, study PRJNA577476) | soil metagenome | isolation source: 60 cm saprolite under Madrone tree | place: USA:California | collected 2016-06-14
CGACTCTGAATTCCCCAAGCGTGCCGCCGCCTCCGCAACCAGCACCGCAGCCGCAGGCTGATATTCCTGTGGCTCCGGTTGCTGGACTGCCGTCACCAGAACAGATGGCGGAATATCGCAAAAAAGTTAGCGTCTTTACTCAGCAACTCCCAGCAACACCCGGCCTGGGCAGTGTACAGCGCATGCGCGCGTTCATTACACGTATGTCTGACGGTATAGCGCCCCAAGATATGAACGTCGTGCAATGGGAAAAGTTGCTCTCATGGTTCAATGATTTCGTTGGTCGTAACGGCGTAAAAGGTCTCATCACTTACATTGGTGATATGCTCGGTGATGTTCCAAAGAAGGGATGACCATGCAGACCGTTTACTTAACGCGACGTAATTTACTCACGTTGGTCTCAAAACTAGATCGTAAAAAAGCTGGCGAAGGTACAGCCTGTACTTTGGTAAAACGCGACACAACACATTCGAAATATCCGTGCAGTGATGTGATAGTTGTAACTGCTTTGGAAGACGCTGACTATTACACTGATCGTGGACCAGGACCCGTTAATCCGGCAGACATTCCCAAAAAGTGACCATCGCTCTCAATTCCGAACAACAAGCGGGTGTCGAGGCAGTGAACGGCAACTATGTGATGATTGCCGGACCCGGCAGCGGTAAGACCCGCGTATTGGTGGAGCGCTACCTCCAAATGAGGATGCGTGGCATTCCAGATCGCGATATTCTTAATCTCACGTTCACCAATGCAGCCGCGAAAGAGATGTTGGAGCGTACCGGTCTTTTGAACGCCGCTGAAGTTTTTCGGACGTTTCACTCATTTTGTCTAGAACTGCTCAAAAAAGAACGCGAGTATTTGTCGTTCGATACGGTGCCGTCGATTATCCCAATTCGTGGTGAGCAGTTCGCGTTGATGAAGGACCTACTCAAGACTTATCATACGATTACATCGTATAAATCCCTCGCTGACCATATCTCAGAATGGAAGTGCGCCAATATTTCGCCTGACCAAGCCTTGGAGCAGGCATACAACGAGGACATGGAATACTTCTACGCGCTAGCTTATCGTGATTATGAACGCAAGTGCCGTGAACAAGGCTGGCTCGATTTCGATTCACTTGTGAAAGAGACTGTCGCTCTTTTGGAGAATAATGATGCCGTCAGAACAAGAAATCAAAGACGCTATCTCGCTGTTGATGAATGTCAAGATACCGACATTACTCAGTTCCGCCTCCTTCAGCTTATGTACGGGGGAAACATTTTCGTTGTCGGTGATGAAAATCAACTCATTTATGAGTGGCGGTCGGCACAACCTGGAAATCTCAGTAACTTTCATCGGACCTTCCCTGGAACCAAAACCTTCTATCTCGGACAGAACTACCGTTCAACTCAAAAATTGGTGGAATTCTTTAAGAAGATTCTTCCAGTAGATAACGGTCTTGCCTCGCACATGATTTCGCAGCGTCCTCCTGGTTCTGATGTACATTTTATTCATTACTGGAGTGAAGACACCGAAGCCAACGAAGTCTTGAACGAAGTCGTAAATTCAGGGATAGCAGATGAAACGGCTATTCTTGCGCGCACTAATCGGCAGCTTCAACTTATTCAACGTCGCGCCATGTCTCGCAATATCAAGACCGAAATCCTCGGCAAAAAGAACGTGTGGCAAGAGAATGAGGTGAGGCATCTCTTGGAACTGACGCGTGATGAGGTACTCGATCAACGTCCCGCCGCCGTCGTAATGCAGGAGTTGATTCGTCAACACAACATGGTCAACCGCTACCAGGGTACAAAAGGGAACTTGGACAAGGACCCGGTCGAGAATTTGAATGATGTAGTTCGTATGGCCGCACGAAAGAACAAAACAACGGGCCAGCCTCTCACTGTGCTCGAATTTTTGGAATGGGTTCGCAAGATTACGCACATGCGTCGTTCTAAGAATGAGCCGATTCTCGCGCTCAGCACGGTGCACCAAGCCAAGGGTCGGGAGTGGAAGCATGTATTCGTAGTTGGAGCGAACCAGGGCACGATGCCGCACAAAGATGGTGAACTACTAGAAGAGCACCGAATTTTCTTTGTCGCATGTAGTCGTGCAGCAGATGAATTGCAGATCAGTTACACAAAGAACCCGAGTCAATTTCTAAACGACTTTCGAGAAGATATCGAGGAGTGGGAGGGGCCGACGTGTTGATCGAATTTCAAAAGGACAACCGGCATTACGAGGGTTTCTTAGCAGACAATGCTCATCTATCTGTTAAGAGTTTAGATGAGTTTAGAGGTCGCTACACCCAGATGACTATGGGCTTGCATTTGAATGGTACGTCCATTGGCACAGGTGGTTTGATGCGTTGGCGCGGTGCCTCGACAAAGGAATATCTCCAAACGGAGAGTACGGGACTTTATAGAGGTTACCGTAAGAAGGGTCACGGCATCATCCTTTACATCTTTTTGATTGAAACAGCGCGGATACTCGGAGCAAAGCGCATTTACTCTTCTCGAAGTTTGAACAAACTCTCTCGTCACATGTGGGCGGATAAACTCTCTCAGATTTACAATGTGAAGAAAATACCCGGTCGCTGCAATCGTTGCGGTCGGCCTTTTAAGCACTTCACAAAGCCGGTGTATTTCATCGATCTACAGGAGAAGTAAATGGCCTTTCTCTACATCAATCCGAAAGGAAAGCTGCAAGCACGGCACTCGTATTCTGCGGGCAACGTGTTCGATCAATGTCCGTACAAGTATTACCTCCAAAAGGTGATGGGCTGGAGGGAGAAGAACGACAAGGCTCGTTTCGAGTTAGGCCGCGCGTTTGAATCTGCGATTCAGTTTTATCACGAGCGCGATGGCGATCTCCAAGCGTCAATTAAACATTTTCACGAGAAGTGGGACCCATTTAGGGAGAATAAGGAATTACAGTACACGCGTGTTGAGAAGGACTGGTTTACTTGCGTACACATCGCAGAAGACTGGTTGAGATTGTACGCTATTCGTCAGCCGTCATTACCCATCCCACTCGGCGCGATGGTGAAATTTCAGCGCGAGTACATAAAGGAAGTTTTCCCTAACGACCCGAACTACGGAGGAATTGAAGATGTCGGAAAACCTGATATTATTGCCTGGGTTGAACCCGGACATCCTTTGCTACCTCAACTTGATTGGAGACCTGAGTATGGCGTTTACCGGCCAATCATCATCGATATCAAAACAGCCGGGCAAGACTTCCCGGACAGCTACGGCATTGCTGCATATGATGCACAATTGCGACGCTACTCGTGGCTTACGGGTATTCGTGACGCCGCACTCTTGTGGTTTGTTAAAAAGGGACTCTCCATTGCCAAAGGATATTCAGTAACACTGCTGAAAGACGCCGGATATTTGAAGGCGGGCCAGGAAGCTGTGGTCGCCTTGGTAGAAGACGAAGGCGTATGGTTACTTGCGAATGACTTTCTGATTGAAGAAATGGAACGCGCGCAAGGCAAGAAGCCGGATGGTAAGACAGATCAGACGAACGCAGCAAAGACTCGTCGCGACGCATGGCTGGAGGCCAACGGAACGTTCACCTCTGAGGAGAGCGTCACGAAGCAGCGTCTGCAATTCAATGCGGGCTTTATCAGTCAGCAATCCGCAGAAGACGCGGGGATGATAGCGCAGGACCAGATCATCCGGATTGTGAATGCTTATCAGAACAATCATTGGACGAATAAGTTTGGGGTGCGTTATCCCCGAGACGACCGTAGCGACCCGTACTTTCGCGCGTTCGTGTTGAACGATCAAATGTACAAGAACCAAAATTTTGTTAAGTCCGACGACGATATCGATCTCTTCGCGGACGAAGAGGACAATGAGCTATGAACGTTATCAAATGTAGTGGGCCGGGTTGCACGGCTACGTTTCAAACCGAGGAACCAGTATCAAAAAAAGCGAAGTACACTTGTCGCGAGCATACGCAGACCGCGCCGAATCATGCGCGGTTCCAACGCTACTCTCATGACCGAAAGCTGGGGAAATCTGTAGGCAAAAAGCCGAGTCATGAATAAGATCACTCAACCAAATATCGAAAACACGAGTCCGGCATACTGGGAGAAGGTTCTATCTTCTTATGGTCTCGGTATTGATGAACACGACCAGTCGCTCACTGATAATTCAGTCGAATTGACCGGCGAGACTCAGGCTATTATAGCTGATGACTTCTTACGTTTGCGTCGAATGATTGATAAAGGCGACCGCTTCATGGAGGCCCACGAGATTAAGACGGTCAGAGGACTCAATGAGAATCGGGCGTTGCCAAACTGGGTATTGAATAATAGCTACGTCAAGACGTTTCTGTTGCGCGTTTTCCCCCGCCTGCATACTAACGAGACACATCGGAAGAGAGCCGGTCGCTGGATGCGGGTAATCTATCTTTACTACCGTATGAGACTTCCAAAGCGTATTGTGATGAAGGAATTAAAACTAACCCTTTTTGCTTTCGATTCTATTGTTCGTGGTATTGACCGGGCTTCTCGTGGCTTAAAAGCGAATGGCACCGGAAAGAAGAAGAGAGTGCCTGTTTCCGTCCTACCTATGAGGGAACTAGGAGAAAGGACAAATGAGTGAGTGCCGGGTGCACTCTTGCGTATTCCAGCAGAGAGTCGTGTCGAATCAGTTAGCGGTTCCAAATGCCGTCAAGAATTGCCGCTGCCGTGAGGTAGTGATCTTGACGGAGGCGGAACTACAAGTTAAATGTGGCGAAGCAAATTGGATAGTGGTCGCCCGCAACAAAGAAACGCAAGAGAAGCCCTGTGACATCTGCGGCGGCGGTGATACTAAGGCAAGCTGTCATAATTGCAAGGGCACCGGTAAAGTACAGAAAGTCGTCATCCAGAGTGCTCTTGGTCGAGACATCGTTTTGGTTCCGCATGAAGGAAAAACCAAAACTGTTTCAACGCCCCGTGTGCCGACAATTGAATCGAAACACATTCTTCGAGCGTACGTCTCGAACGACTCCCGCGCGCTGGTTGCTGCTATTCAAAACGGAGCAGAGCAAAGTGATTTTGATGATGACCTCGTCTTCATTCCGCTGGGATATGTTGGGCCGGAGCAAAGAGAGCGGGCGAAGGAACGTATCAACGAGTACGGGCTGTTAATTTTGGAAGCCCGCTCGATTCCAGGACCCGCCGAATGCAGGCATAGAAAAGAATTCAAGTGCTCCCGTTGCGAGGTTCCTGCCGGTGAGAAAGTGAATGTGATCGGTGTGGAACCGAAAGACAACAAGAGCAAAGCTGAAGGTCGAACATATGATTGGGGACGTGCGATATGAACCGAAATCAATTTTTGCTGACGAAGCTAGCCGAGGAATGTGCCGAAGTTGCACAACGCGCGCTTAAGCAAATTCAGTTTGGCGCACAGCAAATCCAAACAGGAAGCGAAGTTAAAGATGGTACTGCTGCTCCCGTGAAGGAGGCAGGTCTCACTAATGCTCAGCGTCTGTTTAATGAAATAGTCGACTTCGTTATCATAGTAGACCTGCTCTACGATGCTAATCAACTTCCTGACCCAAACATCGATTTTGATGAAGAGAAGAAAAATAAAATCGAGAGATTGAATAAGTACCTCGCATTCTCGCGGCAACTTGGAGAGTTTGACGGAGATTGGACGATATGATAAAAGACCCATTCGATGCAGGACGCACCCAGGAACTTCCTTTTGAAAAGATGGAAATGATTGAAGCGCCGGTTACTCCCGTTGAGGAAGCGGAGCCGGAGTTCAAATCAACACTGTCACCTGAAGCCGCTGAGGCCGCGAAGAAAAAGATTCGTTCTCGTTCGTTCTCCGCTCGTAATCCACATTTAGGCAAGATGATTAAATGTCAAGTGTGTGGACTTCGTCACCGCGCTGCGCCAAAGCGCTCCGGCGAGGATGGTCCAATTGTTTATGAAACAAGTTGCATGCAAAAGTTCACGAACGTCAAGGGAGAATTCGAATACTTTCGAGAAGACCCCGGAACGGGTACGCTTGTACCCGATTTGAGAACAGCCATTGACCCCCAGGTTCAACCAACTCCTCGTCAGATCATGGGTGCCGCTGCCTTCGCGAAGCGTCGCCACAATCCGCACCTAAATGCATTGAATCTTCAATTGGTCGAGCGCACCCGCAAGGTGTTTGCTGAGATGGGCTTTACAATTACTGAAAGCAAGAATCCCGAAATTCAGAAACAGGCGCATCTCAATATGGCAATCGCGAGAAAGGAAGCGCTGCGTCAGATCATCAACAGTCGTCGTGGGCTTCGCGCGCGTACTCGCGATCAGTCGAAGTTGTCACGTCGAATCAACTGGGGATTGACGAAATGAATTTAACGGTCGTTGTTAAGAGTTGCCAACGCGACCGTGACCGGGGTTTTCACGATGCAATTCGTGAAACTTGGGGCAAGGACCTTCTCGCACTTGGAGGCGATTTAAAGTTTGTCGTGGGTGGTCCCGGTACGACTCGTACGAGCGATGAAATTAATTTTGCGGATTGTCCGGATGAATATCTTGATCTGCCGCAGAAGACACACCGCGTTTGCAACTGGGCTTACTTGAAGCGCTGGGGACATATCTTTCTTTGCGATAACGACACCTTAGTGAATCCGGTGAAACTTCTCTCTTTACCGCAGACTTTAGTTTATAGTTGGGCTTCCGGAGGTTACGGTTACTTTCTTTCTCCTAAAGCACAGGCTGTTGTCGGCACAACGCCACCGATGATATGGGCCGAGGATATGTATGTTGGACAGGTCATGGGACCTTTAGTCGATCTGAAAATTGCCGCTTTCCCAATGGCAAAGATCACAACACATATTCCTGAGAAAAAGAACTGGTCACCGGAAATTCTCCGAAAGTGGTACAATGAATCTAAGTAACGTCACCATCGCGATCACGACATTCCTCCGACCGGGCTATCTCAAACAGGCTCTGGTTGGATGTCTCAACAATTTCCCTGAGTGTCCACGAATCGTAGCAGTTGACGACGGCGGGTATACGCCTGTGGCGGATTGGGCGCACTCGCTATTACCTGTGGTGTTGCCGTTCGACTCAGGCTTAACTGCAAAGCGCAATGCGGCAGTGAAGTTCACGAAAACGCCGTATGTGCTTATGGCTTCAGACGACTACGACTTTCGTGCGCCGTATGTTCGTGCCGGTGTGGAGCGCTTAATCGCAACACTGGATGCGCATCCGGAGATCAGCGTAGCTGTGGGAACCTTTAATCGAAAGTGGTATCAGGGATTTTTAGAATACGAGCCGGGCAAGTATATCAAAGAAATTCCACTCCAACGAGACACGATGCCGACGTACACGAAACCGTACCCGGCGTTTAAAGTCGATATTGGAATCAATTATTTCGTCGCAAGGACTGCGGCTTTACGTGAGTGCCCGTGGGATGAGAGTATACGTCCAATTGGAGGGGAGCACGGAGATTGGTTTCTCTCACTTAAGAAGCAGCAAAAAGTAGTTGTGTGGGTGCCGGACTGTTACATTGAAAGCATGCTGCCAAACGAGAAATGGCAGCATTCAGGATATCGTGATTACCGTCGTCGTGCTCATTTAGGACACGAGATTTTCTTGAAGAAGTGGAGTGTAGCTAATTACATTGAGGGTTTACAATGAGGACTGCCCTTTTGTTATTGGCGACCGGCGAAAAGTACCAGCAATACGTTGAGCGATTTGTCGCGCCGGTAATAGAAGAAGAAATCTTTTCTGACGGCATCACTGCGACTTTACACCCTGGTTTTGCGCATGAACGAATTGATAAAAAGAGCGGAGATTTTGTCCCCACGTGTGGGACACCGGAACGAGCGAACCCGATATCGACTGCATACATTGCTAAAGGAACTGATAATAAATATTTTTGTGGTGGTTTCAACGGCGGGACATCGGAGACATATCTTCGAATGGCGCGCGTCATTAAGAAGAACATCGATATCGATAAAGAAAATTTCGGGATGGGGTACTCGGCGAAGTGGCATGACGAGTCGCATTTGAATCGTTATTTATATGACAATCAACCAGCGAAGATTTTGACGCCCTCGTTCTGCTACCCTGAGGACTATGACGGCGGATACGGATGGACTCCGAATACGTATGAGCCAAAGCTGATTGCATTAGACAAGGGAAAGAAACGATGATTACGGTGAAACTGCTTGGTGGATTAGGTAATCAGATGTTTCAAGCGGCTTACGCGATGGCGTTGAAAGACCGAGGCTATCGTGTTCAATTAGATAGGTCGTCGCTGATCGAGGAGACCCATCGGGAATATTCATTGGGATATTTTGGTCTTGAAGCAGCAGATGCGCCTCCATCGGGGCCACATACTCATGAGGCAAGTATGAAGTTTAATCCCGATTATCTTGCCCCCCAAGACCCGAGTACAATGGTCGGCTATTGGCAAACGGAGAAATATTTCGCTCACATAGCAGAACTAGTCAGAGAAAAATTTCAATTTCAAGGCGTCCGAACTCGTTACGTTCACACTGTTGCACTCCACGTTCGCCGTCAAGATTACGTGAATTTACAGTACTTCCACGGGATGCCGACCCTTGACTACTACAGAGAGGCAGTGGCTTACATCCGCCGTCAAGTGGCGTACCATTGTCCGGTTGTAGTATTCTCCGATGACCCCCAATGGTGTTTTGAAAATTTTCCATCGGATTTTCAGATCGCCAACGGCGGGAACAAATACGACGACTTGAAATTGATGGCATCATGCGATTACGCAGTGATCGCCAACTCTTCGTTCTCTTGGTGGGGAGCGTGGCTCGGTCCTCAGAAACTAGTGGTCTCGCCGAAACAATGGTTTTCAGACCCGAAGACCGATTATTCGGACATTGTCCCTGATAAGTGGGTAAAGCTGTGATTGTACAAGCGTTTATACCCGATTGGCCGGGAGACAAGCAACACGCGTCTGAAATTGCAAATCAAGTTGCGCGTATTTATCCAACTCGCATTTTGGATGACTCGAAAAACTATTTCAATGCGCAGTGGGAGCAAGCGCGTAGTTTGTTCACTGGTGATGTTCTTCTTTGGGTCATGGCAGATGTACACCTCCCTAATAATTTTGGGGATATGTTCAAAGAGATGGAACGAATGATGGAAGGCGGTAAAGTTGGGTGGTATGCTCCGAACGTAGATTGGACCGGCTTCATCTTTGACAAGAACACTTTGACGCAGTTTGAGCCGGGCATTTACGAGGTCCCGAATACCGACAGCGTGTGCTTCGCTATTCGTGGTGACGTGATTAAGACGATGCCCCGCATTGACTCGAAGAAGTGCTTTATGTGGGGGATGGACTTCACCGCGATTTTAACTGCGCACCGGATGGGCTATAAGATCGTGCGGGACTATCGCTTCTTAGTCAGACACCCGAACGACACCGGATATGATATCGAGGAAGCGAGTAAGGGAATGAGATGGCTCTTTGAGGGCGACACGTATGAGCCAGAATTCAAAGAACAAATGCAGCGATGGATTGAAAAGACGAACAATTTGAAGAGGAGACCATGAAAGTCTCAATCATTGTGCCAGTTTATAATTTGATGAATTACCTTTGCGAAACTCTAAATTCAGCGATGGGCCAGCTAGCGAAAAATGACCCGTATCCGAACTTCGAGATCATCGTCGTGAATGACGCATCCACCGATGGTTCTTGGGCCGTCGTAGAAGAGTACATGAAGCGAGACTCCCGTATTAAAGGCATTAATTTGACGGAGAACGTAGGTCTCCCTGCGGCTCGTAATATCGCTATCGCAGCATCCACAGGTGAATTCATTCTCCCATTAGACGCCGACGACAAGATAGACTCGCGCTATTTGGAGAAGACGGTCCCGCTGATGACTGATGGTGTGGGCATCGTCACAACTTACATGGAAATCTTCGGTTTTTGGCCTGAAATGACAGGCCATTCAGGTTCTGGTTACCCGATCTTCTATCCGACGAAGGAACAGATTTTGAATGGCAACTGTTTACCTGTGTGTTCTCTTATACGGAAGCAAGCGATCATCGATGTCGGCGGGTATCCGGAAGTTATGAAGAACGGTTCCGAGGATTGGGCATTGTGGGCGGCAATTATCTGTAAAACGAATTGGCGAGTGGAAGTCGTGAGAGAGTACTTATTCCATTACCGCACTCGCCCCGGCTCAATGTCAAGACAAGCGACGATGGCCCCATTTGAAGAATCTCGCGCACGTATTCGGATGATGTATGGTTCTTGATACGATACAATCTCTTTGGATAGGAGGACCGCTTTCGGAAATGGAACTACTGTCGATGCGTTCGTTCGTCGCAAATGGGCATCCTGTTCATTTGTATGTCTACGATAACGTCGGCAGGGTACCAAACGGCGTAGATGTAAAAGATGCAGGTGAGATCATTCCGAGATCAGAAGTTTTTCAGGTTCGAGGAGGATATTCCAGCTTCTCTGATTTCTTTCGCTGGAAATTAATTCGTGATCGCGGTGGTTGGTGGGCCGATACTGATACAGTGTGCTTGAGGCCGTTTAAGTTCGATGGCGACTATGTTTTCGTAGGTGGTCTAGGCAAGCCTGGGTCAGATGACTGTGTGAGCAGCGGGATGTTCAAGGCTCCGGTCCACAGTCCAATCATAGAGTGGGGTTGGGAACAATGCCAGAAGATGAATCCAGAAACCATAACATGGGGACAAGCTGGACCTCCGCTCTTTACCGAGGCGGTTCATAAATTTGACTTGACAGATCAGATTATTTCTGGTAGTCTGTTTTTTCCCGTATTTTATACAGAGGCACCGAAAGCGTTCACCGATATCTATGTGCCGAGAATTTACGAAAATTGTTACTCAATTCATTTATTCAACGAGATGTGGCGACTTGCAGGTGCGGACAAAAACGGGCGATACCCAGAAGCGAGTTTATACGAGCAATTGAAGAAGAGGTTTTCATGAAGATTCCCTTGAATGTTTGCACCTACGACGAAGAAGAGATTCAGGCCGCTACCGACGTTTTGAGATCGACCAACGTTACGATGGGCGAACAATGCCTCGCGTTTGAAACTGAGTTTGCGAAAAAAATGGGTGTGAAAGAGGCGGTGTTTGTAAATTCTGGTTCGTCTGCGAATTTGCTCACGTGGTTTGCTTTTGCAAATCCTCAATTTAATTCGCTCCCTAAAGACTGGGAGGTGATCGTGCCCGCCGTAGGATGGGCAACAACGTACTGGCCTATTATTCAAGCGGGTGGGAAACCAGTGATCGTCGACTGCAACCTAGAAACGCTACAGATGGACACAGAGGCAATGAAGCGCGCGCTCACTCCTCGTACTGTGGCAGTCTGTCCTGTCCACGTCCTGGGCAATGCGGTTGACATGACTCAAGTAAACAAATTTGCGAAGGAACACGATGATCTCATAGTAATGGAGGATACATGCGAGGCATTGGGTACGAAGTTCAATAATCGATTCGCTGGTACTCTTGGTGATGTGGGAACATTCAGTTTCTTTTTCTCTCATCACATTACGTCCATCGAAGGTGGGATGATTGTAACGAATCGTGGCGATTTCGCTGATGTTCTCCGTATGATGAGATCACACGGCTGGTCTCGTGCGTCTGCGGAACGTAAAGAATATGAGGCTCTGGCTCCTTCGATTGACCCACGCTTCTTTTTTGCAACCACAGGTTTTAATTTACGTCCCACGGAGATTAACGCGGCGATTGGGCGAATTCAACTGAGAAAACTAGATCAGTTCAATCAGCGACGTAATGAGATCGCTCGACTTTGGAATGATCGTTTTAAGAATAGCCATTTCTTCAAGCCGATGCAGATCACTCCTGGTACTGACCCGGCGTGGTTCGGGTATCCAGTGATATGCACTGATGTCACTACACGCAAAGATTTGAAAGTTCATCTAGAAACCGCTGGCATTGAAACGCGTCCCATTGTGAGTGGGAATATCAGAAGGCACCCAGCGATGGCATGGCTCTCACACTCCGTTTCTGGTACTCTTGAAGGAGCCGACGCGGCGACAGATCGAGGACTTCTATGGGGTTTACATCCGAAACTGACAGACGAAGAAGTGGGATATGTTATGGGAGTGGTGGAGGCATTTCGAGTATGAGACGAGCATTGATTACTGGAATCACCGGCCAGGATGGTTCTTATCTTGCAGAACTATTGCTATCAAAAGGATACGAGGTCTGGGGAACACTTCGCCGTAGTAGCAGTTTCAACACTGGGCGCATCGACCACATCTTCAAGAATTTGAATCTTGTGTATGCCGATATGACAGATGCTTATTCTTTGACCCACGCTGTAGAGGCATCGATGCCCCATGAGGTCTACAACCTCGCGGCGCAAAGCCATGTGAAGGTTAGTTTCGAGATGCCGGAGTTCACCGCGAATTCAGATGCTGTAGGGACGTTACGTCTCCTTCAAGCAGTCGTGGATGTCAATCCAAAAGCGCGTTTCTATCAAGCGAGTACGAGTGAGATGTTCGGTTCCTCTCCGTCGCCGCAAAATGAAGCTACGCCATTTCATCCACGCAGCCCGTATGGAGCGAGCAAGCTGGCGGCGCACTGGTTCACTGTGAATTATCGAGAGGCGTATAATCTACATGCCTCCTGCGGTATTCTTTTCAACCACGAGAGTCCACGTCGCGGAGGAACGTTCGTTACCAAAAAGATCATTGAAGCCGTTGCGAGAATTTCTAAAGGCAGTAAAGAAAAACTACGCTTAGGCAATTTGAAAGCAAAACGAGATTGGGGATATGCTCCTGAGTACGTGGAAGGAATGTGGCGGATGTTACAGCAAAACGAGCCGGGCGATTACGTCTTCGCAACTGGCGAATCGCATACAGTTCAAGAATTTGTTGATACGGCATTCTCTCAAGTAGATTTGAACTGGCAAGATCATGTCGAAGTCGATGAGAAATTTTGCCGACCAACAGAGGTCGATGACCTACGAGGCGATTACACGAAGGCACAACGTGTTCTAGGGTGGAAGCCGAAAGTGCGTTTCGATTCGTTGGTAAAGATTATGGTGGAGGCAGAGATCAATGACTAAGGTGCTCGTAACAGGCGGACATGGATTTCTTGGTAAGAGGCTGGTCGGCGCACTAGAATTGAAAGGCTACGAAGTCGTGGCTCCGTCCATTGATAACTTCAACTTGACCGACAAGCAGCAAGTTTGCCAGATGTTTCACAAACACGGTCCCGATATCGTAATCCATGCCGCCGCTAAGGTTGGTGGTATTGCGGAGAATAAGGCCGCGCCCGCCCAGTTCTTCTATGATAATGCTATAATGGGAATGAATGTAATTGAAGAGGCATTTCGTCACAGCGTTAAGAAGTTCATCCAGATCGGCACCGCGTGCTCCTATCCTGCCAACATTCCGCTACCTTTCCGGGAGAGGCACATCTGGGGCGGATACCCGGAGATATCGAACGCGCCGTATGGACTTGCGAAGCGCATGCTTCTGGAACAACTTCACTCTTATCGGGAGCAATATAACTTCAATGGCATCTATTTGATTCCGACGAACCTTTACGGACCCGGTGACAAGTCACATCACGTGATTCCTGATGCGATCAAGAAGATCAGCAGTGCAAAACGACTCAATCTTCCTTCGGTGACCTTTTGGGGAACCGGTAAACCTACACGAGATTTTCTTCACGTGGATGATGCGGTGGTTGGTATCGTGCACATGATGGAGCAATACAATAGCGGCATGCCAATGAATCTCGCTACTGGCCGGGAGTATCGTTTGAAGGCCGTGATCGGGATAATTGCGAAGCTGATGGAATACAAAGGTGAAATTCGTTTCATCGGTGATAAATTGATGAACGGTCAGACGCGTCGCGTGCTTAGCACCAAAAGGGCAAGACTTCTCGGGTGGAAGGCGGTCATTAGTTTAGAAGCGGGATTACAGGCTACAATCAATTGGTTTGAAGGAACCTCTTGACAAAGCAAAGGAACAAGAGTATAATCTAAGGATGAGGAGTCAGAAATACGAGGAGTAACTTCTAATGGACTACATTCTGTATCACGCGAACTGTCAAGATGGTTGGGTCGCGGCCTACATTGCGGCCAAGAAATGGCCTAGTGCTACACTTCTACCATTGTCATATGGTTTGACTTTGGAAAAACTTGACAACCTGATTCGCACGATTTTCCAAAAAGACGTAATCATGGTGGATTATTCTTTTCCCACCCGAGAGGAGATGAAGGCATTAAAAATAGTAACTAAGAGTCTTCGCGTCTTCGATCATCACATTTCCAAAAAGGACATTCTGGAGGGTTTCGATTTCACAGTGTTCGATAATAAGCGCAGCGGCGCAGGTCTCGCATGGGATTATCTGTTTGGAAAAGACTCAACAGAAAATCAATATGGTGATTGCACAGGTTTCGGAATTCACCGTCCGTGGTGGGTAAATTACACAGAGGACCAGGACCTGTGGAACTGGAAGCTACCCTATAGTCGTGAGATCAATTCGTATCTTATGATACAAGAGCGCAGCATCTACCGCTGGGAGCAGATTGAAACGATCACGGAGCCGATGAGTGTATTCGATCAAGGACTTGGAGCACAAGCCCGTGCTCAGTTCGACGTTCGCGATCTAATGAGAAATGTTCAAGTGGGTCTCTTTCACGGTTACGAGACCGGTGTCATTAACACACCCATCGCGGTCAGTGAAGTTGGTGAGACGATTTACAATTCTGGCTTCGACATCGCGATGGCATGGCACGAACGTGCGCAAGGTGATATCAGTTTCGGCCTTCGCAGTACCAAGGTTGATGTGAGCGCTATTGCGAAATCGTATGGCGGCGGGGGTCACAAGAACGCGTCTGGTTTCGAAGTCAGCCTTGAAAAAGGCCGCGAAATCATCGATGAAGTATTAGGGAGAAAGAAATATGAGCAGTCTTCTCGTTGTTGTTAAATCATCGTTTGCCGATATGCAAGCCGGAAAGCATGATACGGTTCGTGCAACCTGGGGTTACCAGTTACGTGGTAAGGCGCACTTGAAATTTTTTCTTGGCCGCGAAACCGGAGAACTAGGTGGTGTGCAGAGGTCAGTTGCGCCATCTTTAGACAATTGCTATATCGCCAAGAGCGATGAAGTGATCGTCGAAGCGCCAGATGGACCGACCGGTGACGTAAGAAAAATTCGTCAGATATGTGGATTCATCGGAAGTAAAATTATTTCGCACATTCTCATCGTTGATGTGAACAGCGTTCTCAATGTTAATGCCGCGTTGAGCGTTCCATTTGGGGCTTTTGATTACGCTGGTACGTTTGATAACTGGGGCGATGTTGGTCCTCGGGCTTTTGTGAATTCCAAAGGAGATGTTGAGACAATGGAGCGCTGCTATGACTTTGCAAAAGCCGAAAACGGGGTCTTTCTCTCTCGTCGGGCTGCATTGGAGATCGCCGACACGTCGCCGCGCCCTGCTTTATATGTTACGGGCAATAACTGGGATTTATGGATTGGACAAGTGATCGGTCCATTGGTGGGACAAGAAAGTTTTCTAACGATGCCGATTGACCCAGTGGCGGTGAAAGGATGATGATTCAGCCAATAAGTGATAGACAACTTCGATATTGGTTCAATCGAATAAACCGTATTGCTTTTGATGGAAGATTGCACGCTGCTTTTGAGTTTAAAAATTTTAAGGACGGAGGAGCCGCATACACAGAAAAAGTACGAGGGAAAGATATATTTTACATTGCAATCAATAAAAAGATTCGGTATTCTCCTTCATGCACGATCATATCGCTGGCTCACGAAATGATTCACGTAGAACACTGGTCTTGGGGACATGGTTCTCGGTTTCAAAAGAGAATGCTTCAAGTTATCAGAAGAGCTAAGCTGGAGAAATTTTTATGAGAATAACTTTCATCGGGGATGTCCACGGCAAAACCGATCAGTATCAGAAGAAGTTGCGCCAGAAGTTTCAAGGGCAGAGCACCTTTCAGATCGGTGACATGGGTATCGGTTTCTCCGGGACCCCAGGTTTGCACGCAGACATTATGAATTCCGGCGACCATAAGTGGATTCGTGGGAATCATGATGACCCGGCTAAGTGCCGCGCGCTGGAAGATCGCGGATATGCTGGTGAATTTGGTTTCGTCGACAAGTTCAATTTGTTCTTTCTCGGCGGTGCGTACTCGATTGATCGTATGTATCGCACTCCAGGAATAAGTTGGTGGGCTGATGAGGAGTTGAATTATCCACAACTAGCGCAAGCGATTGATTTCTATATCAAAATGAAACCTCGTATTGTAGCTACTCACGAGGCTCCGACCGCAGCAGTCACCTACATGCTCACGCAAGTTCTTGGTGGCTTTCGTTCAGAGAAATTGGCCTGTGGAACGAGCCGCACCAGCGTTGCATTGCAGCAAATGTTTGATGCACACCAGCCAGAAGAATGGGTCTTTGGTCATTATCATGCGTCGAAGTCTTTCGACTGGAAGGGCACAAAATTTACTTGTGTGAATGAATTAGACACGTA
>WNFS01001712.1_pt1 | contig 16464 bp, 14 predicted proteins | sample 5400141 | NCBI WGS metagenome assembly WNFS01 (sample SAMN13153358, study PRJNA577476) | soil metagenome | isolation source: 60 cm saprolite under Madrone tree | place: USA:California | collected 2016-06-14
TAGACGCCGCGGTCGCTATAGAGGAAGACATCGGCCTCGCTCGGCGCGAGCCGCCCACCGACGCCGCGGTCGGAAAGATCGAAGGCAGGCCTTGTCAGATCGAGGAAGGCAAAATCCCCGTCTCGCCGGGACGCCATGACCGCCGTCGCCGTGCGCCCATCGGTCCCGCGCAACAACCCGGGCGCGAAGGTGGCGCGACCGCGCCGGTCGGTGACGACACTGGCCAGTTCCTCGTTGTTGCGCGCGAAGAGCTTGACCGTGATCCGGTCGAGCGCCCGGCCGCTATCCAGGGAACGAACGAAGACGTTCAGCCCGTCGGCGCCCTCCATGGTGGTCAGGCCCAGATCGGTCACGATCAGCCATTGGGTTGCCTTGGTGCCGTAGCGGTCCTCGCCCCCATCGGTACGTTCGGCCACCAGCAGATATACGCCCGGCAGCAAATGGGGGACCATGTCGGTGACCGGGACCAGGGTGCTGACACGCTGGTTGCGCTCGGGCTGGACGGCAAGGGTGCCCTTCCACACTTCCTCGCCGCTGTTCCGGGCGATGGTATCGGCGTCGTAATTGTCGACGGCGCGCAGGAACAAACCCTTCTGGATCGCATCGACGATATTGCGGTCGTTTATCCGCAACAGGCGCAGCGCCGCCTTGCTGATGTTGACGCTGTAGAGCGGCACGCCGGTCGAGCCGATCTTGGGCAGAACATATGTCGCACTCTTGAATCCCAGGGAGGGATCGGCATCGCCGACAACGAAGTCGATGTTCTCCTGCTTCGCCAGCTTGTCGCCATCGGCACTGGGCAGGCCGGGCAGAACAGTCACGCGATAGTGCCCGCCGAAATCCACACCGCCGATGCAAAGCTTGGTATCGCTGACGGAGAAGGAGGCTTCGCTAAGCATCGGCGAAATCTTGATGTAATCCTCGTAGTGCACGTCGCTCGCCGCAGGCAGCTGACCGTAGAATTCGAGGCAGATCTCCGGCCGGTCTCCCGCCGCCGCCGTGCTCTTGGCGATCACCCGGAAGCGCAGCGACTCTTCGATCGTATCGGCGTGGTCCTTGATTCCTTGATCGAAGGCAAGCCTCAGGCTTTCGCGATAGGCCTCCAGCGCCGTGCCTGGGTCCTCGGCCTTCTCCAGAAACCGGCCGAGCTTGATCAGGGCCGCTGCCTTATCAGCCGGGGTCGTCGCGACCGCATAGGCGTTGTAGGCCGCGGCATTGGCATTCGGGTAGTCGGTTCGGCGCGCATGGGCATTGGCAAGCGCGGTCCATGTGGCCGAACTCTTGTCACCCGCCGCGATCGCCTGTTCGAAGGCTTTCACAGCCGCATCGATATCGCCGCGGCCCATGGCGATGTTGCCCTGGGCTAAGTCCGCGGCGCTCGCGGCCGGATCGTCTGTGCTGCCGTATTGATCCCCGATGCTGGCCGCGTATTGGCTGGCGGCCTCCGCCAGGGATTGCAAAGTGTCGGCGCGCGCGGTCTGCGGCAACGTCGCCAGCCCGGCCAGGACGAGGATCAGCCGAGCCGGGAGAAAGCGAAGGATGGTGGGCATGTGGTTTCCGCCGATGGCATATTGGGAAGGAAGAACAACCGTTGAGATTCTGACAGGAACGGACGGCGAGTAAAGCAGCTGGGATCTGTACTTTGAGGTCTAGCGGTTAATCAATTGTTCTAACGGGAGAATTGGACATCCTATTGACCGCTCCATGGCGCTTTTGCGGCACTGCCTAACGCGGTTGCGCGAGAGTCGATTCCGTGTATTATGCGCCGCTTCGCCGGGGGTGATCTCCGGCGACTTCCCTGCCGCCTCCTTCGGGGGTCGGCTAGGTCCGGGCAGCTGATGTCGGGGAAAGCCCGCCAGCGCCGGGCCAACAACAGCCATAGGGAGATCATCGCGTATGTCGTTCTACGAAAACATTTTCATTGCGCGCCAGGACGTAACGGCCGCCCAGGTCGAGGCCCTTACCGACGCCTTCGCGGCCATCGTCACCGAACAGGGTGGCAAGGTGACGAAGCGGGAATATTGGGGCCTGCGCAACCTTTCCTACCGGATCAAGAAGAACCGCAAGGGCCATTACATGCTGCTGAACCTCGACGCTCCGGCCGCGGCCGTGGTGGAGATGGAACGCAACATGCGCATCAACGAAGACGTGCTGCGCCTGCTGACCGTGCGCGTGGAGGCTCTCGAGGAGGGTCCTTCGGCCATGCTGCAGAGCCGCTCGCGCGATGATCGCCCGCGCGGCGGGCGCGATCGCGAGGATCGTCCGCGCCGGGAGCGCGGCGAAGGATTTGTCGCCCCTGAAGGAGAGCCCGCATGAGCATGACCAATATGGACGCCCCGCGGGGTGGCAGCGGCGGCGCCGGGGGTGCGACCCGTCGGCCCTTCTTCCGTCGGCGCAAGACTTGTCCCTTCTCCAGCGATCAGTCGCCCAAGATCGACTACAAGGATGTGAAGCTGCTGCAGCGCTTCCTGTCCGAGCGCGGCAAGATCGTGCCGAGCCGGATCACCGCCGTCTCCGCCAAAAAGCAGCGGCTGCTGGCCCAGGCTATCAAGCGGGCGCGCTTCTTGGCCCTTCTGCCCTATCTGTTGAAATAGGAGGGGGACATGGAAGTCATTCTGCTGGAACGCGTCCATAACCTCGGCCAGATCGGCGATGTGGTGAAGGTGAAGCCGGGCTATGCCCGCAACTTCCTGCTGCCGCTGAGGAAGGCGCTGCGCGCCACTCAGGCCAACAAGAGCAAGTTCGAGGCGCAGCGGGCCCAGATCGAGGCGGCGAATCTGGAAAAGCGCGGCGAAGCCGAGCAGATCAGGAGCAAGGTCGACGGTCTCAAGGTCGTGCTGATCCGCCAGGCCGGCGAAACCGGCCAGCTCTTCGGCTCGGTCAATGCCCGCGATGTGGCCGATGCGGTGACATCCGCCGGCTTCACCATCGAGCGGCGCCAGGTCATCCTCGACCGGCCGATCAAGACCCTGGGCCTGCATCCTCTGCGGGTGGCGCTGCATCCCGAAGTGATCGTCTCGATCACCGCCAATGTCGCCAAATCGACGGAAGAGGCGGATGCCCAGGAAAAGGCTGGCGGCTTCGTCGGCAAGGCCAACCGCGGGCCGGCCGACCTCGACAGCATCCTGGCCGAGGCCGAAGCGGTGGCGGCGGAGGAGCCGGACGAAACGCCTGAGGAAACCAAAACCGCCTGATTTCGCTTACTATTCCAGAACGGCCGCCGGTCACATCCGGCGGCCGTTTTGATTCCGGTGCCTTGATCGCGCCCGTGGCCCCCGGCCTTTTCGAACCTGGACAGAACGGGCGGTTGGACTAGACTCCTAAGGACGATGCGTTCGAGGGGTCGCGCGGGATGTTGTTTGCCCGGGTACTGCAGCACACGATCAAGGTTGGCCGGCTCACCCTGATCGACGCCACCGGAAAGGCGCATGTCTTCCAGGGCGGCCCCGGCCCCTCCCGGACCATTCGCCTGCACGACCGTTCGCTCCATTGGCGCCTGCTCCTCAACCCGAAGCTGGCCTTCGGCGAAGCCTGGATGGACGAGACGATCACCTGCGAGGACGGCACGATCTATGACATGCTCGACCTGCTGGGGCGCAACCTCGCCCATCTGGAGCAGCATCCGAGTCAAGCCTGGCGCGAGAAGCTGGGTCGGCTCGCCCGCCTGCTGCACAGCTACAACCCAGTCGGCCGGTCGCGGCGCAACGTCGCCCATCACTACGACCTCTCGGGCGCGCTCTACGACCTCTTCCTCGACAAGGACAGGCAATACAGCTGCGCCTATTTCGGCAGCGACAACGACAATCTGGAGACCGCCCAGGTCAACAAGAAATTGCATCTGGCCGCCAAGCTGCGCCTGGAGCCCGGTCAAAAATTGTTGGACATCGGCAGCGGCTGGGGCGGGCTGGCGCTGTATCTTGCGCGCATCGCCGGGGTGGACGCTACCGGCGTGACCCTTTCCACAGAGCAACACAAGATGTCGCAGGAGCGTGCGGCGGCGGCTGGATTGAGCGACCGGGTACGCTTCTTCCTGCGCGACTACCGCGAGCAGCCGGGGCCCTTCGACCGCATCGTTTCGGTGGGAATGTTCGAGCATGTAGGCGCCGCTCACTACCGCGAGTATTTCCGCAAGGTAAAGGAGCTTCTGACCGACGACGGCGTCATGCTGCTGCACTCCATCGGCCGCATGGAACCGCCGGGCTCGACCAACCCCTGGCTGCGCAAATACATCTTCCCCGGCGGCTATACCCCCGCCCTCTCCGAGGTGCTGCGCGCGGTCGAGGACGCGGGGCTCTGGGTGACCGACATGGAGATCCTGCGCCTGCATTACGCATCGACATTGCGCGAATGGCGCCGGCGCTTCGCCGCCAACCGCCAGAAGGTCGAGGCCCTATATGACGCGCGCTTCTGCCGGATGTGGGATTTCTATCTCGCCGGCTGCGAAGTGGCGTTCCGCTACATGAATCAGATGGTCTTCCAGCTGCAGCTCACCAAACGTCAGGATGCCGTGCCGCTGACGCGCGATTACATCACCGATTTCGAACGCGCCAACACCGGACGCGTGGTCGCCGCCTGAATTTTCTCTCGCCTCGACTCGGTTATGCACACTATTAACTTATCAACAGGACGATTGGCCGCATTCGCCCTTGCGTTCCTGTTTAGGGTGCCGCGATGGAAGCAAAGAACACCGGCATTCGCAACGTCACGCCCCTGCGCCAGGCGGGCGATCTCTCGCCGCGCATTCCGCCCCACAACTACGAGGCGGAAATGGCGCTGCTGGGTGCGATCCTCGCCAACAACCTGACCTTCGACAAGGTCAATGAGTTCCTGCGCCCCGATCATTTCGCCGATGCCCTTCACGGGCGCATCTACGAGGCCGCGGGCAAGCTGATCGAGCGGGGCCAGATCGCCAATGCGCTGACCCTGAAGAGCCTGTTCGATCAGGACCCTGCCTTGCTCGAGCACGGCGGGGCGCAATATTTGGCGCGGCTTGCCGCCTCCGTCGTCACCATCATCAATGCCGAGGATTACGGTCGGGCGATCCACGACCTTCATCTACGCCGGCAATTGATCGATCTGGGCGAGGTGATGGTCAATACCGCCCATGACCACGATCTGGATCTGCCGGCCACGGGGCAGATCGAAACGGCGGAAGAGAAGTTGTTCCGACTGGCCGAGACCGGAGACACCGAGAACGGCCTGCGCCCGCTGACCGAGGCGCTCACCGGCGCCATCAACATGGCGGAAGCCGCGGTCAAGCGCGAAGGCCATGTCACCGGGGTTACCACTGGCCTCGTCGATCTCGACAAGAAGCTGGGGGGCCTGCAGCCCTCCGATCTCGTCATCCTCGCCGGGCGCCCTTCCATGGGAAAGACGGCGCTGGCCACGAACATTGCGTTTAACGCCGCCCTGGCCCACAAGCTTGCGCCGGAGAACGGCGGCCGGGTCGCCTTCTTCTCCCTCGAAATGTCGGCCGAACAGCTCGCCACCCGAATCCTGGCGGAGCAGACGGGCATCTCCTCCGACCGCATCCGCCGGGGCGAAATCAGCCGCGACGACGATTTCTCGCGCCTGGTGATCGCGGCCCAGGACCTGCAGACCCTGCCGATGCATATTGACGACACGCCGGGCTTGAGCGTGCCGGCTATGCGCACCCGGGCGCGCCGGCTGAAGCGCCGCCAGGGGCTGGGGCTGATCGTGGTGGATTATCTGCAGCTCATGCGCTCGCCCGCCGGCTTGCGCAGCGAGAACCGCGTGCAGGAGGTCTCGGAAATCACCCGCGGCCTGAAAGCCATCGCCAAGGAATTGGAGGTGCCGGTGCTGGCGCTATCCCAGCTCTCCCGCGCCGTGGAGCAGCGCGACGACAAGCGGCCCCAACTGGCGGACCTTCGTGAATCCGGCTCCATCGAACAGGACGCCGACGTGGTCATGTTCATTTTCCGCGAGCAGTATTATCACGAGCGCGGCGAACCCAAGCAGCGCGACGACGAAAGCAGCGAGAAGTTCGCCGAGCGCCACAGCCGCTGGCTGGAACGGGGCGAGCGCGTGCACAACGTGGCCGAGGTCAATATCGCCAAGCAGCGCCATGGGCCGATCGGCACCGTCGAGCTCTATTTCGACGGCATGGTGACCAAATTCGGCAATCTGTCGCGCGACGACCGTCTGGCTGACGGATAGAAGCGGCCGTCATTGCGCATTCCACCCTCACCCCGACCCTCTCCGATCGATGGCGAGAGAGGGAAGTGTAAAGAACCCTCGCCCACAACGTGGGATAGGGAGGGCCCCGCTGCGCCAGCAGCGGGAGGGTGAGGGTTGCGTCGAAGCCGTGGTTTCACGCAACGACGTTAACCCTGATTGCGCGACCCTCACGGTCGATGTAACTGCCATTGTCGAAAACTGGCGCTCGCTGGCCGCAAAAGCGCCGGGCGCGGAAACGGCCGTCTCGATCAAGGCGGATGCCTATGGCCTGGGCATGTTTCAGATCGCGCTCGCGCTGGCCAGGGCAAAGGCCGGCACATTCTTCGTTGCGACTCTGGAGGAAGGAATCGATCTGCGGAGGCTGCGACCCGACACGACCATCTATGTGCTGAATGGCCTGGGTAGCGGCGGGATCCTGAAATTCCTGTCCCATAGCTTACGGCCTTGCCTGAAGAGCTTCGACGAGGTTTTGGCTTGGAGCGCGCTTGGCCACGGGCCCGCCGCCCTTCACATCGACACCGGTATGAACCGCCTGGGCTTTGGACCCGATGAGGTGGCGGCACTGACGGCGGATCGGGATCCCCTGGAGCGCATCGACGTGACGCTGGTCATGAGCCATCTGGCCTGCGCCGAAGAACGCGACAATCCCATGAACGCACGCCAGCTCGCAGGCTTCCTGGCCGCAGTGCGCCAGCTTGGCCTGGAAGGAAAACCGCTCAGCATCGCCAATTCTTCGGGCATCTTCCTGGGGCCCGACTATCATCTGCAGATGACCCGCCCTGGGGCCGCGATCTACGGCCTGAATCCGCTGCAAAATCACCCTAACCCGATGCGCCAAGTCATTAAACTTGAAGGAAAAATCCTGCAAACCCGTCGCGTTGACACCGGTATGAGCGTTGGTTATGGTGCAAGCCGTCTTGTGGGGACACCTGGTCGACTCGCAACCGTGGGGATCGGTTATGCCGACGGGTTCATGCGTCGACTGGGCAACAAAGGTTTTGCCTTTATCGCCGGTCGGCGGGTTCCGATCGTGGGACGCGTATCCATGGATCTGACCACGCTGGACGTGAGCGCTCTTCCCGCCGACTTGGCCAAGCCAGGCACAGTGGTGGAATTCTTGGGGCCCAACCAGAGCCCCGACGATCTCGCCGCCGCTGCGGACACCATCGGCTATGAGGTTCTGACGGCGCTCGGCCGGCGCTATCGCCGCATCTACGAGCTAGAGGGTGAAGCGCGGCCATGACCAATTTCCTGCAGCCCATCGGCGCCACCGTGCTGGCGATGTTCGAGGTGACCGGGCGCATCGTCATATTCGCTTCGGAGTCTATCGCAGGGATCGCTCGCAGGCCCTTCTATCTGCGCATGATCGGCCGCCAGCTCGTCGATGTCGGCTATTACTCGCTTCCCGTGGTCGGCCTGACCGCGATCTTCACCGGCATGGTGCTGGTATTGCAGAGCTATACCGGCTTCACCCGCTTCAGTGCCGAATCGGCCATCCCCAATGTGGTGGTCATATCGCTGACCCGCGAGCTTGGCCCGGTGCTGGCGGGCCTGATGGTCGCCGGTCGCGTCGGCGCCGCCATGGCGGCCGAGATCGGCACCATGCGCGTTACCGAGCAGATCGATGCGCTGAGCACGCTCTCCACCAATCCGCTCAAATATCTCGTGGTGCCGCGCTTGATCGCGGGGCTGATCAGCCTGCCCCTGCTGGTCGCCGTGGCCGACATCATCGGCGTCTTCGGCGGCTTTGTCATCGCCGTCTACAAGCTGGGATTCAATTCGGCCGCCTATATCAAGCACACGGTCGATTTCGTCACCACCCTCGACGTGGCTTCGGGCCTGGTCAAGGCGGCGGTCTTCGGCTTCATCGTGGCCTTGATGGGCTGCTATCACGGTTATCATTCGCGTGGCGGCGCCCAGGGCGTGGGCGCGGCCACGACCAATGCGGTGGTGTCCGCCTCGATCCTGATCCTGGTATTCAACTACTTCCTGACCGAGGCCTTCTTCTCGCGATGAGCGACGCCCCCAAGATCGAGATATCCGGCCTGTTCAAATCCTTCGGCCCGAAGAAGGTGCTGCGCGGGGTCGACCTCACCGTCGGCACCGGGGAATCCGTCGTGGTGATCGGCGGCTCCGGTTCGGGCAAGTCGGTGCTGTTAAAATGCATCCTGGGGCTGATGCGGCCCGAGTCCGGCAGCATCCGGATCGACGGCGAGGAATCGGTCGATCTATCGCGCAGTGCGCGCGAACGGGTGCGGGCCAAATTCGGCATGCTGTTCCAGGGCTCGGCCCTGTTCGACAGCCTGCGCGTCTGGGAAAACGTCGCCTTCGGCCTGATCCAGGGCAACCGCATGGCGCGCGGCCCAGCCAAGGACGTGGCGCTGCGCAAGCTGGGGGCCGTCGGCCTGGATGGTCAGGTGAGCGAGCTCTTTCCCTCCGAACTCTCCGGCGGCATGCAAAAGCGCGTGGCGCTGGCCCGCGCCATCGCGCGCGAACCGGAAATCATCTTTTTCGACGAGCCGACCACGGGCCTCGATCCCATCATGAGCGACGTCATCAACAAGCTGATCGTCAAATGCGTGCGCGATCTCGGCGCCACTGCCGTCTCGATCACCCACGACATGGTCAGCGCCCGCCATATCGCCGACCGCATTGCCATGATCCACGAGGGGCGGATCATCTGGAACGGCCCGGCCAAGGACATCGATCGCTCGGGCAATCCCCACGTCGATCAGTTCCTCCACGGGCGGGCCGAAGGGCCGATTTCCATGCCCGTGCGACCGCTCTAGCCGGACGTGGCCAAGGCGGCCGCCCGCTTCGTTTGTCAGTCCTGCGGAGCCAGCTACACGCGCTGGAGCGGACGCTGCGACAATTGCGGGGAATGGAACACCATCGTCGAGGAACTCGCGCGCGAGAGTGCGCCCAAGGGCCTGAGCGGCAAGCGCGGCCGCCATATCGAGCTGCAGCCGCTGACCGGCAAGACGCCGGCCGAACCGCGCCGGGCCAGCGCGATTGCCGAATTCGACCGTGTGGTGGGCGGCGGCCTGGTCAAGGGCTCGGCCCTTCTCATCGGCGGCGATCCGGGCATCGGTAAATCCACATTGGTGCTGCAGGTCGCGGCATCCCTTGGGCGGACCGGTGCCGCAGGCGGGACGATATATATCTCGGGCGAGGAATCCATCGAACAGGTCCGCTTGCGCGCGCAGCGCATGGGTCTGGACCGGGCGCCGGTGTCGCTGGCCGCCGCCACCTCGCTGCGCGACATCGCCGCCACGTTGGAAGCGGGTGCGGCACTCGAACTGGTGATCGTCGATTCGATCCAGACCATGTATGTGGACAATCTCGATTCGGCGCCGGGAACCGTCGCGCAGGTTCGCGCTTCCGCCGCCGAGCTGATCCGCCTGGCCAAGGGCCGGGGATTCAGCCTGCTGCTGGTGGGACATGTGACCAAGGAGGGCATGATCGCCGGCCCGCGCGTCCTGGAACACATGGTCGACACCGTGCTATATTTCGAGGGCGAGCGCAGCCATCAGTTCCGCATCCTGCGCGCGGTCAAGAACCGCTTCGGCCCGGCCAACGAGATCGGCGTCTTCGAGATGACCGACGCCGGCTTGATGGAAGTGCCCAACCCCTCGGCCCTGTTCCTGGCAGAACGCCATGGCGAAGTCAGCGGGGCCACGGTTTTCGCCGGAATCGAGGGCAGCAGGCCCATGCTGGTGGAAATCCAGGCGCTCCTCGCCCCCTCGCCGCCCGGCACGCCGCGGCGCGCCGTGGTGGGTTGGGACCAGGCGCGCCTGGCCATGGTTTTGGCAGTTCTGGAGGCGCGCTGCGGCCTTGCCCTGGGTGGGTATGATGTGTATCTGAACGTCGCCGGGGGCTTGCGGATCGGCGAGCCGGCCGCCGATCTGGCTGTGGCCGCGGCCCTGGTATCCTCGCGGCTCGACCGGCCGGTTCCCGCCGGCATGGTGGTGTTCGGTGAAATCGGCCTGGGGGGCGAGGTTCGCGCCGTCGGCCAAGTCGAGCAACGCCTGAAGGAGGCGGAGAAATTGGGCTTTACCGACGCCTTGATCCCGCCGCTCGGCAACCGCCGCAAGGGTTTGGCCAGCAAGCTGCAGCTGCATCCCATCGACCATTTGTCCAAACTGGTCGAGCGTTTCGCCCAGGCGGCGCGCTCTTGAGCGAGCGGCCATGAGCAATTTGCCCTTCAACATTGTCGATCTGGCTGTCTTGGGCGTCATTCTCATTTCGGCCCTTGTCGCCTTCAGCCGCGGCCTCGTGCGCGAGGTTCTCTCTATCGGCGCCTGGATCGCGGCCGCACTCGCCACCATCTATGGCCTGCCGCATCTGCGCGATTTCGCGCGAACCTACATAACGGCGCCGCTGGTGGCCGATGCGGTGACCGGCGTCACGATCTTCGTGCTTACCCTTATCGTTTGTGCGGCTATCAGCCATATGGCGGCCCGCCATGTGCGCGGCAGCGGCTTCGGCGCCGTGGATCGTTCCTTGGGCCTGCTGTTCGGAGTCGCCCGCGGAGCAATTCTGGTTTGCCTTGCCTATCTCGGGTTCGTCTGGGCGATGCCAAAGGAAGCCGACCAGCCGGATATTGTAAAAAACGCCCACACGCTTAAATACGTAGCCCAAGGAGCGGACATACTGCACTCGCTTCTGCCCAAGGATGCTTTCGATCGGGGCGCAGCCGCGGCCGCCGATGCCAAGACCCAGGTCGAACAGGCTGTGACCAATCAAATGATGCCGACCATCACGCCCGACACGACGAAACCCGCTGCACCCGCCAACGATCCGGGCTATAACGCCGGTGATCGTAAAAACCTCGATCAATTGTTCGAGAGAAACAAATAGGCATGACGATCCGCACCAACCCCTTCGACGATGACAAGCTGAAGGAGGAGTGTGGCGTTGTCGGCATATTCGGGGTCGAACAGGCAACCGCCCGAACCGTTCTGGGCCTGCATGCCCTGCAGCACCGCGGCCAGGAAGCCGTCGGCATCGTCGCCTTCGACGGGCGCCAATTCAACGCCCATCGGGCGCTGGGCCATGTGGCCGACAATTTTTCCTCCGAACCGGTCGTAGCGCGCCTCAAGGGCTATGCCGCCGTCGGTCATGTCCGCTATTCGACCACCGGCGAGACGGCCTTGCGCAATGTCCAGCCGCTGTTCGCCGATCTCGAGTTCGGCGGCTTCGCCATCGCACATAACGGAAATCTCACCAACGCCCACGCGCTGCACCGCGATCTGGTGCGCCGGGGATCCCTGTTCCAATCGACCACCGATACGGAAGTCATCACCCATCTGATGGCGACTCAACTGCGCGGCAGCGTGGTGGATCGGCTGATCCATGCTCTCCAGCAGGTCGAAGGAGCCTATTCGCTGGTGGCCTTGGCCAAGGACATGGTGATCGGCGTGCGCGATCCGCTCGGCGTGCGCCCGCTGGTCCTGGGCAAGCTGGGCGAAGGCCATATCCTGGCCTCGGAGACCTGCGCGCTCGACATCATCGGGGCCGATTATCTGCGCGACGTGGAGCCCGGCGAGTTGGTGGTCCTGGACAGTTCAGGCGTCCATTCCCTTCGCCCCTTCCCGGCCGCACCCCATCGCTTCTGCGTCTTCGAATACATCTACTTCGCCCGGCCCGACAGCATCGTGGAAGGCACCAGCGTCTATGAGGCGCGCAAGCGCATCGGGGCGGAACTCGCCCGGGAATCGCCGACGACGGCCGATGTGGTTATTCCGGTGCCCGATTCCGGCGTGCCCGCGGCCATCGGCTTCGCCGCCGAAGCCCACATCCCCTTCGAGCTCGGCATCATCCGCAACCACTATGTCGGCCGCACGTTTATCGAGCCTTCGGATCACATCCGCCATCTGGGCGTGAAGTTGAAGCACAACGCCAACCGCGCCTCCATCGAGGGCCGCAGTATCGTTCTCATCGACGACAGCATCGTGCGGGGCACCACCAGCCGCAAGATCGTCGAGATGGTGCGCAGCGCCGGGGCGAAAGAAGTTCATATGCGCATCTCCAGCCCGCCCACCCGATATTCCTGCTTCTACGGCATCGACACGCCCGAGCGCAGCGAGTTGATGGCGGCCAACAACGACGTCCAGGCCATGGCCCGGATCATCGGCGTCGACAGCCTGGCCTTCATCTCCATCGATGGGCTCTACCGGGCCATGGGCCATCGCGGGCGGGATCCCAAGAGCCCGCAGTATTGCGATGCCTGCTTCACCGGCGATTATCCCACCGGCCTGACCGATAAGGGCCTGGGGCCCTCCGCACAACTTTCCCTGCTCGCGGAAACCGCCTGAGATCATGAGCGGCCGACGTCTCGACGGGCGCGTGGCGCTTGTGACCGGTGCTTCGCGAGGCCTGGGCGCGGCAATTGCCAAACGTTTTGCCGCCGAAGGCGCCGAACTTTTCCTGGTCGCGCGCACCGTCGGCGGGTTGGAGGAAACCGACGACGCGGTGCGCGCTGCAGGATCCCACGCCACGCTGGTTCCCCTCGATCTCACGGATTTCGCGGCTCTCGACCGGTTGGGCGGCGCGATCTTCGAGCGTCATCGTCGCCTCGACGTGCTGGTCGGCAATGCCGGAACCCTGGGCAGCCTCGCGCCCCTGGGACATATCGAGCCCAAGGAATGGCAGCGCATCATCGATGTCAATCTGACGGCCAATTGGCGCCTGATCCGCAGCCTCGATCCCCTGCTGCGGACGAGCCCGGCGGGCCGTGCGATCTTCGTGACCTCGGCGGCGGGCCGGGGCCCGCGCGCATATTGGGGCGCCTATGCGGTGGCCAAGGCCGGGCTGGAACAACTGGCCGGCATATATGCCAGCGAAGTGGAGAAGACCGCGCTCAAGGTCAATCTCGTCGACCCCGGCCGGCTGCGCACTGCCATGCGGGCGCAGGCCTATCCCGGCGAAGATCCGAAGGGCCTGCCGCTGCCCGATTCCGTCACCGATATCTTCGTCGAATTGGCCGAAGCGGGCTCGCAGCGCCACGGCGAGACCATCGTGGCTCAGTCTCGGCCGCGTCCCGCATAAGGATTTTCGCTGCGCCGCAGAACGAAGCGGATCGGCACCCCGGGCAGCTTGAAGTGGTCGCGCAACCCGTTCACCAGATAGCGCAAATATGAATCCGGCATCTCCTCCGGCAGGTTGCAGAACAGTGCCAAGGTCGGCGGACGGCTCTTGGTCTGGGTGATGTAGCGCAGCTTCAGGCGCCGGCCTTTGACCAGCGGCGGTGGGTGCGAATCTTCCATCGCCTGAAGCCAGCGATTGAGCGAATTCGTCGTCAGGCGCCGGCTCCAGATCTCCTCCAGATCGAAGGCCGCGTCGAGCAGTTTGTCGATCCCGCGCCCGGTCTTGGCCGACAGCGGCACCACCTTCAAGCCGCGGCATTGGGGCAATGAGATTTCCAATCGGTCGGAGAGTTTGGCGAGAGCCGCCTTCTTGTCCTCCACCAGATCCCATTTGTTGACGGCGATGAGGAGCGCGCGGCCCTCCTCCTCCACCATCCGGGCGATAGCCAGATCCTGTTTTTCCAGAAGATCCGTGGAATCCACGACCAGGACCACCACCTGGGCGTATTTGATGGCGCGCTGGGTATCGGCGGTCGACAGCCACTCCAGCTTTTCCACCACCTTCGCCCGGCGGCGCAGGCCCGCCGTATCTACCAGCCTCACCGGCCTGTCGCGGTGGCGCCATTCCACCGCGATGGCATCGCGTGTAATCCCGGCCTCGGGGCCCGTCAGCATCCGGTCTTCGCCGATCAGGCGATTGACCAGCGTGGATTTTCCGACATTGGGCCGGCCGACGATGGCCAATTGCAGCGCCTTGGGTTCGTCCGTTTCCTCGATGGCGTCGTCGAGGGCGGCGATCTCGTCATCCTCGGCCGGCGCCTCCGGCAGGATCTTCTCGGCCTTGGCCGCAATGCGCGGGACCAGGGCGTCGAAGAGATCGCCCAGCCCCTCGCCGTGTTCGGCCGAGAGCGGGATCGGTTCGCCCAGACCGAGGCGAAAGGCCTCCAGGCGCCCGGCTTCCGCCGCCCCGCCCTCGCATTTATTGGCGACGAGGATCACTGGGGTCGGGCCTTTGCGCAGCCAATTGGCAAAGAATGAATCGAGCGGCGTCAAGCCGGTTCGGGCATCGATCACCAGCAGGGCCACATCGGCCTCGCCAACGGCGAGTTCGGTCTGGGCGCGCATGCGGCCCATCAGCCCCTCGCCCTGGGCATCCTCGAAGCCGGCGGTATCGATGACGTTGAAATGGAGATCGCCGATCCTGGCATTGCCGCGCCGGCGATCGCGGGTGACGCCGGGCGTGTCGTCGACGATGGCCAGTCGCTTGCCCACCAGACGGTTGAACAGGGTCGATTTGCCGACGTTGGGCCGGCCGACGATGGCGACGGTGAAGGGCATTTGCGGTCCGATGCTGGGTCGCGCGCGGCGCCTCAGCGCAGCGCGGTCAGATCCCCATTGTCGGAAAGAATATAGACCGTTTCACGGGCAACGATGGGCGGCAGATGGGTTTCCGAGGGCAGATCGATCTGGCCCAGCAGCTTGCCGGTATAAGGCGAGACGGCCAGCGCCTTGCCGTCGGTTCCGGTCAGGATCAGCCGGTCGCCCGCCAGCACCGGGCCTTGCCAGAGGATCGCCTGGGTGTTGTCCGGGGGATCGGCATATTTCGGCATGGCGGAGATCCATCGCACATGGCCGTCGGCGCGGACAAGGCAGAGCAATTCCTGCTCATTGGTCAGCACGAAAATGTAATCGCCGGCGACCCAGGGCGATTGGCTGCCGCCGAAATTGGCATCCCAGCTCCGCCCGCCACGCTTGCCGTCGATGGCCGCCATGGCGCCGCTGTGACTGATCGCGATGACCAGGTCGCGATCGATGATGGGCCGGCCGCGAATATCGGCGAGCGTCGCGATGGCGCCGCTGCGGGCCTTGCCCGCCAGATTCTCGCTCCACAGCGTACGCCCGGAATCAGCGCGCAGCGCGAACATCTCGCCCGAGCTATAGGCGGCGATGACCTCGATGCCGAGGACCGCCGGGGTCGTCCCGCCGAGCAGGCCGGCGCTCTGGGTAATGCCGCTATGGGACCACAGCTGGCGGCCATCGTCCTGAGCCAAGGCATAGAGGTTGTTGTCGATGGTGATGACGAAGACGCGGCCGTCGCTGGCCGCCGGCGCGGCGCGCATCGGCGCGGAGAGGCCGGTATGCCACAGTTCCTTGCCGGTCTTCGCGTCGAGCGCGATGAGCTGGGCAAACGTGGTGGCGTCGAAAATCTTGCCGTTGTCATAGGCGAGCCCGCCGCCCAGCAGCTTGCCGCTGTCCACATCCTTGGCCACATCGATGCGCCAGATCTGTCCCCCCGTCGCCGCATCGAAAGCGGAGACGCGCGAGCGGGCATCCATTGCATAGATGCGCCCATCGGCGACGATGGGTTCGGAGAGCAGCTTGTGATTGTCGCTGTCGCCCGTTCCGACACTGACGGTCCAGGCGACGTTGAGATTTTTGCCCATTGCCAGATGATGCATGGCGTGGCTGGGATAACCGCCGGCCTGGGGCCAATCGGGATTGGCGAAGGGTTGGGGCAGCAGCACCTTGACGTTGGCCAGGGCCGGATCGGCCGCCAGCGATTGGTTCAATTGCAGCACCGAGACCCGGGAGCCAGGCACTGGAATCTTGTAGGAGCCCATTCCGAGGAAGCTTTTGGCGTCGGCACAGCCGTACAGGACGGCGGCCGCCATCAGCAGCGGCGCGAGACCGGCTAGGCGTCGCATCAGTTCCCCCCCTGCTCGCCGATCCAGGCCAGGATCTGTGTCGCCCGCTGGCGCAGCCCGCTGGGTGCGCCGGCATCGTCGGCCAATTCCTGGAAGGTCTGCTTGGCGGTTTTCAGATCGCCCACCTTCAAGGCAAGCAGACCCTCGAGTTCAAGGGCCGAGGGACGGAACGGCGCGTCGGCCGCCAGCAGCGGCTGCAGTTTCTTGTCGATGGCCGATGGATCGGCGGTGTTGAGCGTGGTCAAGGCCGACAGGATCGTCGCCAGATCGCGGAAGGCCTGCCCCTCATCGCCGTCGGCGGCGATCTTGTCATAGATGGCCGCCGCACCCGCCCGATCGCCCGCGCGTAGCTTGAGCCCGGCTTGCTGAAGTTGAGCCAACACGCGATAGCCGCCGCCGCGGTTGGCGATATCGGTCATGGCGGCCGAGGCGGCGGGGACATCGCCCTTGTTGACCAGTTCCATGGCAAGGGC
>WNFS01001713.1_pt1 | contig 16456 bp, 16 predicted proteins | sample 5400141 | NCBI WGS metagenome assembly WNFS01 (sample SAMN13153358, study PRJNA577476) | soil metagenome | isolation source: 60 cm saprolite under Madrone tree | place: USA:California | collected 2016-06-14
TAACCGCGTGCTGGCTGAGCAGCTCGACGTTGCGCGGGTCCAGCCGCTCGGCTTCGTTGAAGTACGACTCGCTCCGGTCCAACTGGCCTCGCCTCCGCTCCAAAAACGCCAGCGACTCAAGAATCCGGCTGCTATTCGGCAGGAGCTGACGTGCCTGCTCAAAGTAACGCACCGCGGTGTCGTAATCTCTCAGGCAGGAGTAGTGGTAATATCCCTTGGCCAATACGGCCTCGCCGAGATTGGGCTGAAGAGTGAGGGCGGTTTCGGCTGCCTGCCACGCCTCTTCGCGGAGGGCGACTGTTGGTTGAAGAACTGTTGAGCGATAGCCGGCCGCATCAATCCATGACAGCAGCGCCCAACTAAGTGCGAATTTCGGGTCCAAGCGCACCGCTTCTCTGAGATATTTCTGTGCGCCAAGGGCGTTGGCGGGTGTGTTGCCCGTTTTCAGTGTATAAGCCAGGCCACGCAAGTAGGCATCGTAAGCTTCGGGATTCTCAGTTGGTTTGGCGGCAATCACTTGTTCTTCCTGACCGGTGAGTTTCGCTCGCAACTGATCGGCGATGGATTTGGCCACCTCACTCTCGACCGAAAAGATGTCGGTCAGTTTACGATCGAAGGTATCGGCCCAAAGATGGGAACCATTGGCTGCCTTAATTAACTGCACGTTCACGCGCACGGCGTCGCCGCTCTTCTGCACGCTGCCTTCCAGGATGTGGGCGACGCCAAGTTGCTTTGCGATCTCGGGCAGATTTCTAGGCGCGCTTTTGTAATGCTGTGTGGATGTGCGCGCGATCACCTTCAGATCGGCAATCTTGGATAAGCGCGTCAGAATCTCATCCTGGATACCGTCGGCAAAATAAGCGTTGGCTTTGTCTTCGCTTCGGTTTTCAAATGGAAGCACGGCGATTCCCGCAGCTGCAGGGCTGGGGACAAATTCGCTTTTCCAAACGTTCCAACTAATGGCTGCTGCCAAAGCAGCCAGAGACGCTGCCAAAAGCGTACTGGTTGGGTTGCGTCGCACCCATTTCCCTCCTCGCGTCAAAATTCCGGTGTGCCGGGCGTGGATTGGTTCGTGCTTTAGCCAGCGTTCAAGATCCTCGGCCAAAGCGAGAGCGGAAGAATAGCGGCGCCGTGGATCTTTTTCGAGGCACTTCAGGCAGATGGTTGCCAGGTCGCGATCTACTTTTGGATTTAAGAGGCGCGGCCGTCGCGGCTCAGTGTCCAAAACCAGCCGGACCGTTTCAAAGGTTGTTCCCCCAGCAAAAGGGGGATGGCCAGTCAGTAGTTGGTAAAGCACTGCGCCGAGTCCGTAAACATCTGTCCCGCTAGTGACTCGCACGTTATTTCCAACAGCCTGTTCCGGCGCCATGTAACTAGGAGTGCCCAAAACTTCCATCGTGCGCGTGACCGTACTCTCTGTTTCGACGAGCCGTGCAAGCCCGAAATCGGTGAGATGTGGTTCGCCTTTTGCGTCGAGCAGAATGTTTCCGGGTTTGATGTCTCGATGGAGGATGCCGTGCTCATGGGCGTAGTGAACGGTCCGGGCCAGCTTGGCGATCAGTTCCGCTGCGTGACGGATCGGCATCGGTTCGCGCTTCGCGACGGCATCGAGTTGGCCACCCTCCACGAGTCCCATGCTGAAGTAACAGGCGCCGTCGCGCTCTCCAACCTCGTAAATCGGGACGATGCATGGATGGTTCAGGCTGGCGGCGGCTTCTGCTTCGAGCCGAAAGCGCTTTACGTGTGCTTCTGTTGCCCAGTGAGCGAGACCAATCACTTTGAGCGCCACAATCCGGTTCAGACTTTTTTGCCGTGCCCGATAAACCACGCCCTGGCCACCGCGTCCGATTTCTTGGAGTAATTCGTAATCGCCGAAATCTTTGAACATCCGCGCAACCGTTGGCTCGGACGCCTCATCGTTTTCGTCATCGAGTGAGGCAAGACCAGTCCGCACCAGGCATACGCTGCAACATCCCTGCGGTGCGTCGGCGAACACCGTGGCCCCGCATTTTGGGCAAACTCTCCTGGTATTTGTCATCCTGTTTTCCGGCCGATTTATCGTCCCCATCTGTACTGCCGGAAATTCTTTCACAGGTTACGTTTGTAATACCGCCATGAAATGCCGCAACTCGTCCTCCACATCGTCCGGCGCCGCCACCGTGTGAGCAATCTCTTCGTGCAACAACTGCCGATAGCGATGGCGCAAGCGGTGAAACGCTTGTTTCACGGCGTTTTCGGTCATTCGCATTTCGGTGGCAATTTTAGCCTGTGAAGGCTGGCCCGATTCCCCGGCGAGTAATTCTTTCAAGCGATCGAATAACGGCAGTTTGCCAGCTGCTTCATATTCGGCTCTGAGCCGGGTAAGCACTTGCTCCAATAATGTTAACGCCCAGCGACGCTCGTAAATGCGATCAGCGCTCAATTTGTGGGCCGGCTCCTGGTCGGTTCGTTCGCGCGCGAGCAAATCGTCCAGCGAAACCAGAGACCGGCCTTCCCCTCGTTTGACCGTCAATTCGCGGTGCCGCGCCTTGGAAAGAAAATTCTTGAGCGACGCCAGCAGATAAGAGCGCAAACGTCCCTTTTCCTGCCTCACAGTTTCGAGGTCCCTCCGTTCAAGCAGTCGCGCGAAAAAAGCTTGAGTCAGATCCTGCGCTTCCTCTGGCTTGTAACCTTCTCTTCTGACGAAGCCGTACAGTGGCCACCAGTAGGTTCGGCAAAGTTTCTCCAGCGCCGCCTTTGCTGCCGGCGATTCGCCTTGCGCAGTTAACACCACGCTCCAATGCGTGGTAGTAAATGCGACGCCTCCGTTTCCCGCGCTTCCACCGAGTCCGGTCATTGACGTCACCTGATCATCAGCAGGCACGCTCCGATCCAAGTAAAACGTCGCCCCGAAAGCAAGCCTGCATCGGGGCAAGCGCAATCCAAACTAAGCCTACACGACAGCTAGGGCTCGAAGCGATATCCGTGCAATTCGATTTCTTTGGCGAATGCTTGTTGTACGATTTTCTGTTGTTCCTCGTTGAAGACTTCCTGATACGGTCTTCGATCGGTTCGATATTCCGATTTGGCAGCGACGCCAAGGCTGCCGTCAAAAGGAATTCTTAGTTGCGAGAAGACTTCGCTTAGCTCGGCGAGCAGATTCTCGTAGTGAAGGACGCGATCGACGATGATTCTCGTTCCTGAGCGATCAGTGTATCGGAAGTAGTTAACGGGAAATCTGCCGCGCGCGAGATACTCATCCAGTGAAAGCGACCCGCCTTCACGCGCGGCGTGCATGTGGTAGTGAGACAAGACTTTGTCCCATGGATTTCTTTCCACGCAAAATTTGAAGTAGCTGTTCCAGACAGCGGCAGGCACGCGGTATCTGACCTCAGATGCTGGCATGTGATTATAAAATTTCTCGCGGCTTGTGATCGTGTGTCGCAACACAGAGAAGAGTTTGCCTGGCCGCTGAAGGATTTCGGGAATCGGATTAATGAATCCCTCGTAATTGCGCGGTTGATGTCCTTCGATCGGTGGCGCGATCGGCGTCACGATGTCTTTAGGGCCACAGAGCTTTGTCAGGAAGACCTCAATGCTCGTGCCGGCGGTCTTCGCGGTCTTGATGAAGATGAATTTGTATTTGTGAGAAAGGATCATTTTCCCGAAGGAACCTCTCGCACGCTCCCCAAATGCTCGCCAGCACTCGCATGACCAAACAACGCGTCGTAAACTCAGATCCTAGCGAATGATCTCAATTCAAAAGCGGTTTCTATTCGTTCACATACCAAAAACGGCAGGCAACTCCATTCAGAGCGCGCTCCGTGATTATTCGGAAGATCAGCTCGTTGCTTTACGCAAAGAGCAGGACGGGATCGAGCGGTTCGGACTACGCAATCCAAATTACCAGATCAAGAAACACTCTACGCTCCGTGAGTACCGCGATGCCATCGGCGGCGAGCAGTTTCGAAATCTATATAAGTTCACCTGTGTGCGAAATCCGTGGGATCGGATGGTTTCGTATTATTTTACCCCTACGCAAAGTCCGGAGACTTGGGACCGGAAGAAATTCCGAAAGATAATTTCCGAAGCCGTATCGGTTGGAGACTACCTGCGGCTGGATGAGGACGAAGAGGATCCGTTTGGGAACGTCGATTCCATCATGCGGTTCGAGAATTTAGCCGATGATTTTCGTGCCGTCTGCGGGACGCTTAGCATTTTGCCGGCAGCATTACCCAAATACAACCGCTCTATCCGCGGACATTATTCAAAATATTACGATGATGAGCTTCGCGAACTAGTGCGGACCCGGTTCGCTGGGGAGATCGAGCGCTTCGGTTACACTTTCGAAGAAGAATGAAGATTTGAGACCACGAAGAAAGTTGCCAGTCTCGCCTCTCCCTTCTCAAGGGAGAGGCTAGGGTGAGGGTTTCGCTTTTCTCCAAGCTTGTGCCAGAAACCCCTCACCTTAATCCTCTCCCCTTCGGAATGGGAGAGGCGAACCAACGGTAAAAACGTATCGCTTACGCGTGTGCAGGACGCCATGGGGACTTGGGCAGGGCGGCCTGGTTACAACGTTTCGGGATTACGAGACGCCTCCTACAATTTTCCAAGCGTCACGTATTCGCCGTTCGGACGCTGAAACCATTCTGGCAACTCAATCCCGGCGTCCACCATGCTCTCATAACAGTTTTGCGTGATGTCACCGCGTCGGGTGCTTTCTCCGAAGACTGCGAAATTTTTCTCCGTCACAAATAGCCGGTGCTCGGGCAGCTTTGGCACCTCCTCCTTCAGGTCATCCATTGCTTTCGCGCTGGGGATGTGGTCCGGCAAATGAGTGAAGAGGTGCCTGAGCACTTTCGCGCGCAGGATCTGATGAATCCATATTTGGGACCAAGTCTTTCGCTCCAGGTAAATATCGCCAAATAGATTCTTACTTTTGTGAGGGTGAAGCGTGAACCAGGGGCTGCTCAAAGTTGCCCTGCATCTGCAGAATAAGAGGCCATCTACGTGGGGGGAACGGATAGCGTGAGAAATGAGACTGGCGACCTTCTCTGTGGGAAGGTCAATCGGGTATTTGTCGTCCACGCACCAGTAAATCCACTCTTCGTCATCGATGTCTGCCAACAAATGCAACACGGTTCCCTTAATGTCTGCGGGGGCGGGGAAGTATTTAACGCGCTGTGTGTCGGTCCCGCCAAGCTCCTGGTAAGGAATGTGAAAAATGAACGGATGATCCGGCCACAGCTGGTCGTATCGGAAAATGAGATGCCGCGTGATCGCTCGATAGCGGTCACACGTAAGCACGATTGCTTTTATTTTATTTGGAGAACTCATAGCCGAAGTGCTCGATATCCACTTTGAACTTGTTGGCAATCACGTCGCGCGTCCGTGAATTGTAATACTCAATGTAATGGCGGTCACGGGGATTGGCTCTTCGATGCGGCAGTTTTTCGCTTAAACCAAGCTTTTGCGCCACAAGAGCCCAGTCTTCGTCCAGCCGCTCGAATTTTCCGATGAAATCGGCCAGCACATTCCCGTTAGGATCCACAAACCAATCCAATTGGTAGCGATGCGGAGATGAGTGAACGCAGGTTGCGCTGCTGTACTCGATCCAATCGACAAATTGTTCAAAGGTCATCTCGTTTCTGAGCTGTAGCGCCTCCGTGCGCTCATACAGCGACACAACGCGGTCCCACGGGTTGCGCACAAAACCGAACTTAAAATAGGTTTCGAATTGCTTGCGTCCGATTTCTTTTCGGCGCTCTTCCGGACGCAACAAATACAGAGCCGCAAGTATTCGATTTTTCCTTCCGCCATACTGCGTCCAATACGTCTCCATCTGGTTTTTGACCTGCCATAAGTTCAGATGCGGTTTCCATGCCTTGCCAAGAATGGCCCTCACGCTGGTTGAGCCAGTCTTGGGCACTTCAACAAAAATGCATTTGTGTTTGTGCGAGATCATGTCTGGCGGCGCGTCATTGTACATTGAAAAATCTCACAGGCATTAGAAAGTGAACCTCTGCGCGGGTCGGTAGCTCAATTGGTAGAGCAGCGCCCTTTTAAGGCGTTGGTTCCGGGTTCGAGTCCCGGCCGACCCACGCCTCGAAACGGTCCTTCTTTAGATGCCGTGATTTTTGTTGCTCTCGTTTTACAATAGTATCACCCTTTACAAAAGTGCCCTGGCAGCCCTTTAGTTTTCACTTCAAGCAGGTCTACGACGAGGGATATCGGTACCTCGATAAATGTGGCGAGTTCATGATCCAAGCGATAAACAAGCTGGATTTCGTGCCCGGGGAAGCGCAGGTGATCGGTGCAAAACTGGAGAAACCTGAATTGGGAATCAAGGCGGCTGTTGATTCGAACGAATTGACTCTGACCCAAGATCAACCGACTGACGGTAAAGAATTTTTTGAGGCGTGCGAGGGGCTAGCGAAGCTCGCGGTCGGTGTGTTCGAACCCCGGCGGGTGTGGTCAAATGGATTCGCCTATAGAGAGTACTGGCCATTTGCTTCGCCGGAAGCAGCGTTGAAGGGTAGTCTGTCGTTGGGTGACAGTTACCAGATAGAATTGCAAAAGGCGTTTGGAATGGTGGCGTCGCATAAGCAGCTTGACTATCATTTTGGTGCGGGGAGCTACGAACTTACGGTGAATATCCAACCGGTGACGTTTAAGAGCGTCGCCGTGGCTCGCTATAATCCTGACTTTAGAGCGTCACCACAGCAACGAAAGTGGATCGAGAGGCAAAACAAACGTTCCGACCGTATAAAAGCTGGCGTGGGGCATGTCCTGATGTTACTTTTGGACATTGTTGAACTTGAACCGCCTGCGGGCTCTTTGCCCAAGCATTTTGAGCAACTGCTTAAAGCAATAGATATCGCAAATGATATCTTTAAGATAAAATGAATGTTGAAGTAGCGCCGTACGTTCGCCGAGAATGGGTTCCTAGAACCGAAGAACCATCATCGGTTACCGCCGTAACGTACGAAACACGAGATTATGGTAGCGACATTGGTTCTTTTGAGATTCGTCCGGCTCAGGGTGCGAAGCCGCCGAGAAGGCGAGGGGCGACAGAAAAGATCGTTCGGCGTTTACTGGGGTTTCTCGTCGAAGACAGAGGTGTGGACTGTAAAGTAGCATTTGTGGAGAATGGGGATCATTTCTTTTATTACTTACCTGCGCGTCAGTTGCGTCAATCCGGAATCACAGCGCCGAACCAGCCATTTCAGATGGATGAAATGGAAATTGAATTAGATGGCGGACGGTTAATGACGGGGTATGTGTTTTGTCCATTAGCAAAGCCTTCGGATTCCTTTGTTGATTCCATTGAGTTAAATGAGGACAGGCGTCGAGAATTCTCCGCAATCGTCAAAAAATTCGGCAAACCTAAAGGTTGATTTCTACGAATCCGGAGACGGCGAGACGATAGTCATTCAATTTCCGGATGGCGGCCTCGGATTAATTGACGCTCACCCTGGAAGTGAGAATTCGCGACCTGACATCCTTGAGCTGATCGCGGGGAAGCGATTGCATTTTGTGTGCCTGACGCACCCTCATGCTGATCACGGCGTTGGTCTTATTCCAGTGCTAGAGAAACATAAGGAGATCGGGGAATTTTGGCACACTAGTCCTGATACTTCGTCGTTTGTATTCTTTTGCGCGACACAGCGACCAAACTACCCGAGTCCGCTTCGGGACTTTATCAACCGATTAGCAGACGAATGGGCTGCGTTCCTCCTTAAGCTCTATTCAGCAGTGGGCGATATCCCTGAGAGAAGGTTCCACTCTGGAGTGCAGCCCGCAAAGATCGCCGGTGTCGAGGTCTGGTGCCTTGGCCCAGACGAGCAGGTTGCTAACGATTTCGTGAAAACGTATAAAGCAAGAGCTGGCGGCCAAGCGAGGTGGCTACCGGATCCGAACTTATTATCAGCGATCTTTGCGCTGAAATACGGGGATACAGTGATTCTGCTCGGAGCGGACGCGCTAAAGCGGAATTGGAAACACGCGATCACCGTGCATCGAAAATACGGGTTGCCGCGTGCAGGACTATTGAAGGTACCTCACCACGGCGCAGCGAATGCACTGGAGCTGGCGGGAAAGCGAGACAATTATCTTGATCTTTGCGTTAAAGATCGAGCCGCACTGTCGGTATTGTTTGCTGGAGATTCGGAGCATCCCGACCAAACTGTTTTCCGAGAATTACGCGCAAGGACCCAGCTGCTTTGCGTGTCGAATGGGTTGAAGGGTGCTGTCGGCGACCCAAATCCACTGAGCATCGAGATTCCAGGTGCGCGCGTGATACGGCGTTCATATATATGCAATCCGCAAATTAGCGTTGAGGTGGATACTGGAGGAAAAATCAACGTTGTCCGAGGAATCTGCTGCGAAGTCTGCAAGGTGAATGGGGCAGTGCGCTGAGGCTATCAGTCCTTCTAGTGAGGACATGACGGATAGCTACGAGTGAGACCGTTCCTAGTTCGAGTCCCGGTCGACCGATGGACCCTTTGAAGCCGCCTCTCTTCCAGACGCGCACACGCGGCCACAGGGCCGGGGGTACAGGCTCAGGATTTGAGAAACGTGAGCAAATCGAGCAGTGAATTCTTTGGTCGATCTAATCGAAAGATCGACAAACCAGCCGCACTGGCGGCCTTCCAGTCGCGCTCTGGATCATCGCCGACATGGAGAACTTCGTTCGGGTGCAGCTTCATTAACTTGACTGCGCGCCGATAAATTTCTGGGTCGGGTTTGTCTGCCCCGACCTCGCTGGAGAGGAAAACCTGCGCAAAAAATTTCGAGATGCCGAGGTGCTCCAGAATGAAGCGCAAGCGTCCGTCGAAATTTGAAACCACGGCGACTTGGAACCGCGGCTGTAATTTCTCCAACACGCCGGGAACTTCCGGGTAAAGTTCCCAAACGCCTGCTTCGGCAAAATGTTCATAGGCGATTTCGAAAAAATTATCCCGATCGAATTCGCCCAATGAAGCGGCGACCTGGTCGAGGACAAGATCGACCAGTTCACGCCACCAGCCTTTGTCGTCGTTTTCACGCGGCCCGTCGATGGCGGCGCGTTGCGGCATCTGTTTCCAGGCTGCATGAAATGCGGGCTCTAGAGCCTGCGGATCGAGGTCTAATCCCACTTCGCGGCTGACATATGCGTAATGATCGCCAACAGTCTTTGTTAATCTGAAGAGTGTTCCGACTGCATCGAAGAAGACAGCTTTCAGTGACTTCTCTTTGTCTTTTGTGGCCATGAATGCGCTAGGTGGATCGAAGGTTGTTTTGACGCGGATTGCAACCCTCGTGCAGGCGCCGCGCTGAGCCGCTAATTTTGTTGCAAAACCTGTCTGGGACGCGTTGGATGATGCGGAGCGATGAACGTGGTTGAAAATCCACTGGCTTTGCCGACGTGGACGCAATCAAGGGGAGAGGAACTGGCGAATAGTATCAGTCACGGTATTGGACTCGCCGGTGCGATGATCGGCACGCCGATTCTTCTGCTGGCAGCGTTTCACCGCGGCAGCATCTCTTTTCTTATAGGCACAATCATTTTTACCGTGACGATGTTGGTGCTGTATCTGGGATCGATGCTCTATCACGCCTGGCCACAGACGCCTGCAAAATCTATCCTGCAAGTCTTGGATCACTCCGCGATTTTTTTGTTAATTGCGGGAACATACACGCCGTTTGCGCTTGGTCCGCTTCGAGGTCTTTGGGGTTGGACGATGCTGGGACTTATCTGGGTGTTGGCAGCTTTCGGCGTATTGGTGAAGGCGACACGTGGCACTGACCGTCACAAGAAATTTGCGATGGCGCTGTATCTGGGAATGGGCTGGCTGGCCATAATCTTTATCCGGCCGCTTGCACTGGCGGTTCCGCTTTCCGTGGTGCTCTGGCTTGTGGCGGGTGGAATCGCCTACACGACGGGCGTGTTGTTTTACGTGAACAGACGTTTGCGCTACTCACATTTTGTCTGGCATCTGTTTGTCCTCGTCGGCACGGGCTGTCACTTTGCGGCGGTGTTTGTCTGCGCGACCTGACAAGAAGGATTCATTTGTGTTGGCGCGCTGCCGCGAGCGGTTGGACAAGTCCGCCCGGGCGTCGGATTAATTTGCATGCTGCCTGTCGAGCACAATGATCCAATCAACGCGAAGATTCTCGCGATTTCCGAGGACAAGATCGAAGGATTCGTCCGCGAGCCATTCGAGGAAATTGCGAACCGTTCAGGTGTAGCTCTCGATGTAGTTATAGCGCGGATTGCCGCGATGTTGCGCGCGGGAACGATCCGGCGCGTCCGGCAAACTCTGCTTGCAACGAATCTCGCTGAGGGCGCGCTGGTCGCGTGGAAAGTTCCCGAGGACAAGATCGACGCCGCCTTCGATTGGATGTTTCAGCGCGATCCTTTTTCGGGTCACGTGGTGCTGCGCTCCACCGACACTGTCAGCGCCGGATCGGATTATAAACTTTGGACGACTGTAAAAGTTCCTCAGGGATTTTCGATGCAAGCGCATTGCGAATTGCTGACAAGGAAAGTCGGCGCCGAGCGTTTTCGGCTGATGCCGGCGAAAGGAATTTTCACCCTCGGAGTGGGCCACGTTCGCCGCAAAACAATTGAGCCTGGCAGCAAGGCCGATCAGCCGGCAAAAATGATTCCAGTCCAGATGGTCAGTCTTAGCGAACACGAGTGGAATGTCTTGCTCGCGCTCAAGCGCGAATTTGCTCCGGATGAGATCAGACCTTCGCTTTGGCTTGCGCGCGCGAAGGAAGCTGGCGTATCACCAGAAGAATTTTGTCGCGTGGCTGAAGAACTGAACGCGCGAAAAATTGTCGGTCGTTTCTCAACTTTTCTCGAGCATGTCAAACCATCGGCAGGCGGTGTGCGTGTCACCCGGTTCAACGCGCTGTTTCATTGGGCCGTCCCGCCCGGCCGCGAAATTGAAGCAGGCGGCGAGGTCGGCCGTCACCATATTCTGACGCATTGCTACTGGCGCGACGCGGGACCGGAATTCAAGAACGTCAACGTCATGGCTGTTGCGCACGGCACTGATAAACAACTGCTCCTCAAACACAAGGCGGCGATTGATCAGCATCTTCAATCGAATGGCATCCCGGTCTCGTACACAAACGTCTTCTGGGGCGGACGCAGCGAGATAAAGCCGTCGGAAATTTCGCCGCACCTCTATCGCGAATGGCTGGCGCAGCAGTCTTAACTTCGCGGCGGCTCGTCCAAGAAGCGTTCGCGATACGTCTGATCTAAATATCGCAGCACTGCGACCGCGAACTGCCCTCGATCAACTGGCCGATGCAGCACTATCGCTAGTGAGATTGCCCGGTTTTGCAATTCTGGTGGGAAATCTTCCACCGACTGGTTCACGTTAATTCCGATTCCCACAATCGCCACGTGTGGGGCCTTCTCTCGAGCGCGCATCTCCACCAGCACTCCGGCGACTTTGCGCCCGTAAAGCTGAATGTCGTTGGGCAACTTGATAGCGGGTTCGAGAGAAAACTCTGTTCGAATAACGCCGGAAACAGCTTCGATCGCCCAAATCGTCAACCGCCCAGAATCTTTAATCTGAATATTGGGTCGCAAAAGGATTGAAAACCAAAGGCCTTTCCCCGCCGTCGATTCCCACCGGTTCCCACGCTGGCCGCGGCCCGCAGTTTGATGTTCGGCAAATAAAACCAGACCTTCGCGTGAATTTGCAGTCACCACCTGCAAAATCGCGTCGTTTGTTGAGTTGGTTTGCTCGAGCACAATGATCTGCCTGCCGATCGTCGCGCGGTGGAAATGGCCTTGCAGTTCATCGGCAACCAGCCGATCCAACATGTCAGCCCGGAACATGCGTCATTTCCAGTCCGATATCGATCGCGCGCGCGGCGTTTGTTAGGGCGCCAATCGATATGAAATCGACTCCCGTGGCCGCCACACGCTTCACGTTTTTCAATGTGATGCCGCCGCTTGCTTCGAACTTGATATTGTTTCGTCTCAGCGCCACAGCTTCGCGGATTTGGGCAGGCGCCATGTTGTCGAGAAGAATAACGTCTATGCCGTCTACCTCGACAAAAGTGCGGACTTGTTCAAGGTCATCAGCCTCTACTTCAATGCGGATATTCGGCCGTTCCTGGCGGAGACGATGGATTCGATCTGCAAAACTGGAAAGTCCTCCGAGCGCGGCCAGATGATTGTCTTTTACGAGCACCATGTCGTACAAACCAAAACGATGATTAACGCCACCACCGGCGATTACTGCAGCCTTTTCCAAAACGCGTAACCCTGGAGTGGTTTTGCGCGTATCCAGTATCTCGGCCGAATGGTTCCCGATGGCATTAACAAATTCGCGCGTGAGGGTTGCAATGCCACAGAGACGTTGCAAAAAGTTCAGCGCGACGCGTTCCGCCTTTAGAATCGAGCGCGCCAACCCGCGCACTTCGATGATGACGTCGCCAGCCGCAACGTCATCGCCATCACGGCAACTAATCTCGATATCACTCGAAGGATCGACCTGCCGAAAGACTTCAGCAGCTGCTCCGGTACCGGCAACAACTGCTTTTTCACGCACAATGACGCGTCCGGTTGCGTGCAGTGTTTCTGGCACGAAGAAATCAGTCGTGACGTCGCCGTCGCCAATGTCCTCTTTTAGGGCGGCGGCGATCGGATCGTAACGGTCAGACGTCATCTGGCGCAGTAAGATGGCGCATGATACGCGCGAAGTGCGATTGCGTCTATCAGGTCCCCTGTATCGAAGGCACCGGTCACGTCGTGTCTGGCGCGAACCAAGTACAAAAAAAGATTCGGGCAGCGCACGCTAAGGAGAAACAACGAATCTAAGAAAATCGTGCCACCACCCGAATCGCCTTAACCTGTTACGTTTGACAGCCGGTCGCAGAGTTTGTTCGAATTTTTTACGAAAAATTCGTGACTGACGTTAATTCTTGGTAATCAGGCGTTTCACTACAGCGACCGTGTGCATCCGAAAGCTTTGATATCGCCACCAGCAGCATTCACAGCAGGTCTTCACTACAGAAGGAGATCCTGTGTGCGCGCGCCAACCTGCTCGGCTTCATCGCGCACCTCCTGGAGCAGCGACTTAAACTCGCAACTTTCCAACGCCGCGATCAGGGCAGGGTAATCGGGTTCGATCCGAAGCTGATCAATCGGCACAGGTAATTCGATACCACAATCGAGATCGACCATTTTTCGGTTTTGCAAAATCTGCTCGCGAGCGTTGGCCAGCTTCTCGCGAGTTCGCGCGCTTTTCACGTTGTCACCGTTGTCCAGCAAGGGTTCCAATCCGCCGAATTCGCGAATCAACGCGGCAGCAGTTTTGCGACCCAGTCCGATTCCGGGGATGTTATCAACCGAATCCCCGGTCAGCGCCAGGACATCGCCAATAAGCCTGGGTGGAACTCCCCATTTTGTGGTGACTTCATCTTCGCCTAGCAATGCGAATGCGTCTTTGGGCGACGCGAGATCCGCTTTTGCTGTGGTATAGACTTTCACACAAGGCCCGACCAGTTGATAAAGATCCTTGTCGTTGGTTGCGAGCACAACTTCCACTCCCGGCCGCTCACATGCGGCGATGGCATAACAGCCCATCAGGTCATCGGCTTCGGTATCGGGAAGGGAAATGCTTCGAAAACCCAGCAAAGGAGTGAGTTTCTGGATGAACTCGAGCTGCGGAATCATGGGTTTTGGCATTTCTTTGCGCGTCTCCTTGTACGTGGGTTGCAGTTCCACTCGCTTCTGCGGCACGCCTTCGTCCCATACCACTGCGCCCAACTCAGGTTGCAAATGTTTCAGCATTAGCCGCAGCGTTTTCGTAAAGCCGAAAATCGCGTTAGTTGGTTCGCCTCGGGAATTGGAGAGGTTCGGGATGGCGAAAAACGACCGGTAAACGTAATAATGACCATCGATAAGCAGCAGTTTCATTGGAAAGGCTGATGCTGGATTCTGGATGCATGATGCTGGATGATCAAGACATGGCGGAAGAATGGATCGTGCGCGTGCAGGGAAAGGAGTATGGCCCGGCCAATATCGATACATTGCATGAATGGAAGAAAGAGGGGCGGCTCATTCCTGAAAACGAAGCCCGAACCGCGGATACGGATCTTTGGAGTACAGCCGCAGCGATTCCTGGATTGTTTGATGTAGGGACGTTCGCTGCGCCGAGTGCCCAGGCACAGATAGTGCCACCGCTACAAACGCAATATCGCAGCTTTCGCCAGATTTTAGCCGAGACATTCCAGATTTACCGCAAAGGCTTTTTTCAATTTCTTGGGCTTACGCTTGTAGTGTTGTTGCCGTCGGTATGCAGTCAGTTGACGACTGTATTAATGCAAACCGCCCGGGGTTCGAATGGCGATTTGCGCGTTCTCGCCGGTGGTAGCTTTGCCTTTTTAATGTTTGTCCTTTCGATGGCGATGTGGCCAGTGTACGTCGCGGGCATCCAAATCATCACTGCTGAGATTGCTCACGGACGCCGGCCGGGTTTAATCACCGCGCTAAATGAAGCTGTCAGATTTTGGCCGCGCGTTGCTGCGCTGTGCATCTTCGTGTACGGCGTGTTCTTTCTACTGATGGTATTTGGGTTGGCAATAGCAGCCATCGCTCTTGCGGGTGGGTCTTCGTTGTTGTTGATCCTTTTCGCGCTGGGTTTGCTCTTTCTGCAGGTTTGGATGTTCGGCCGTTTCTTCGTAAACGTTCTGTTTTGGCAGCAGTTTGCCGTTCTTGAAAATGCCGGATTCATCGATTCAGTGCGCGAAAGCAGAAATCTTGCGCGCAGCGGACGCGATCTTCCGTGGTTCCAACGTCCGATGTGGCGAGCGGTCTTTATCTCTTCGATTTGGTTTGCATTTGTGCTGGCAATCGCAGTGGGTCCACAGTGGACGACCCTGCAGCACTATTTTAATCAATTGGCGACCACACAGGACCCTCAGAAGCTCCTACAACAACTGACCGAAGCCCAGCAAGCCCACGGCTTTGATATCTACAGTTTCGCGCTGGGCATTCTCCAAAGAATTCTGCAACCGTTGCTCGGAATTGGGTTCGTTGTGCTTTATCTCGACAGCAAGATTCGCAGCGAGCGCAGGTATTAACTCCATAGGACGCACCCATCCGCGCCGGCTAATTTGTCTGCCGGCTCCGCAGGAGAAGTGGTGCAATCGCGCTGAAGTAGCGGCTCGTATAAACGAGATAACCGATGAAGGAAAGAAGTTGCGTGCTAATCAACCAGATGTGACCGGCACGAGCGATGAACAAATCAGGCCAGCGCCAAATGGCGAACGCAGCGACAAGATTGAGCGCAATCAGCAGAGGAACAAGCAGACGAATATTGAGCAACTGATCGGACCTGGCGCGTTCGTAAAGGGCACGCTCGGAATCGGCACGTGATTCGGCAAGGCGCGCGTGAATCAGACGCATGTCGTAGATAAAGAGCAGCCACACAACGCCTGCGTAAGCGGCGCTTAATTGAAACCACGTGAGAGGATTATCAAGGCGGCTGAAAAGAATCGCTTCCCCCAACGCGCAAGCGATGTAGAAAAAGTTATGGCCGAACTCCAGTGGCCATCGAATTAGCGTGAGCGTGTGAATGACCGAACGCGACCAAAATATGAAGATCACGCACAAGCCGGCCGCGAGATAAAGAGACGCGCTCGCATGCTGCGTCGATAAGAGCCCGCGGGCGTTGTCCGTCAGAAAAAAGAGTGCAACGCCCTGGATTATACTGACAAGAGTAAGCTCGATGTTAATCACAACGGAGTCGAGTTCCCGGCGGCCTTCACTTGTCGGATTCACGACGCGACTCGTAATCGTTCGATGATTAAGCTGTCAAGGAGTTACCGGCTGCAGCGCAACTGCGTAACAAATTAGAGCCGCTGATCGGAAGTCCGATGCACAATCAGTGCAATTTTGGGTAGTGGTACAGTTTGAAGTTCGGAGGGAGTTCGCGCGGTTTGCTCGACCAACGTGTTCAGCAAAAGCTTGAGAATTTGGAGCACGCCGTGGTGCTCCATTACATTTGCTACAAGTTCTGCCGGATTCAGCAGACGTTGCGCGTCGCGCCAGCGATGGAAGCAGGGGATTAGCAATCACGTTTGGAGCCTCGACGAAATGATTGCGTTGTTAACCGATGTGCGTATAGCTGGTAACGACCTAGCCATGGGTCGGAAACCGGTGCGCTAAACCTATCCGACTCCCGACTATCTCACAGCCTCGGCAGGAATCTCCCAAGGATGCACACCTGCCGGGGCTGCCCTTATTTTCCTAAGGGAAAATTCTTAAGGAATCACGGCATTTTCGGGAAATCAGCGCCAAAATCGAGCAGGGCCTTGTGAGGTTGACTCTGCCAAAGCCGAGCACGTCAAGCCGCGCAAGATCACTGTTTCTTAACGGTCAGCTTCGCCACGTTTGGGCCGCGAACGTGAGAGTTCGCGGCCTTTTTCTTTTCTTCAGTCGAACCTGCCTGCTTTTCTGCTTGGC
>WNFS01001715.1_pt1 | contig 16456 bp, 27 predicted proteins | sample 5400141 | NCBI WGS metagenome assembly WNFS01 (sample SAMN13153358, study PRJNA577476) | soil metagenome | isolation source: 60 cm saprolite under Madrone tree | place: USA:California | collected 2016-06-14
TACACGAAGATTGAGTTCGATGACATGCGCGCAGTTGCCGAGGGATGTCCCGCATGCGAAGAGGTTGGAGCCACCGCCAGCGGCACCGTGCGCGCGCGGTACGGGAACAACGAGGTAACGGACGTAAACTTCTACGGACAAACGGCGAGCATGGCGGATATCGACACGCGAACGGTGGAGTTCGGCCGTTACTTCACTCCCTCCGAAGCGGAGCACCGCGCGAACGTGTGCCTGATCGGCGACACGCTGGTACAGCGGTTGTTTCTTGGCGTGGATCCCATCGGGAGGATGATTCGCGCCGGTAACGACGAATTCATGGTGGTCGGCATTATGGAAAAGATCGGGAGCGTGCTGGGCCAGGACCAGGACAATTTCGTGATCGTGCCGCTGCCGGTGTTCCTGCGTGTACAGGGAGCGCACACGAGCCTGACGATCAACGTCAAGACCGCAGAGGGGAATTTTGAAAAGGCGCAGGACCAGGCAGACCTGGTTTTGCGGGCACGGCGCCACCGCAGCGGCAAAATGGAAGACGACTTTTTTATCGGCACGAAGGAAAGTTATATGGCGTTGTGGCGCAGCATCAGCTCGGCGTTCTTCGCCGTGTTCATCATGGTGAGCGCCATCTCAGTGGTCATCGGCGGCATCGTCATCATGAACGTCATGCTGGTGAGCGTGACGCTGCGGCGAAGGGAGATCGGCGTGCGGCGCGCCGTGGGCGCGACACAGGGCGACATTCTGCGGCAATTCATGGCGGAAAGTTTCATGCAATGCATTGCCGGAGGGCTTGCGGGCATCTCGATGGGATTCTTGGTCGCGCTGGCTCTCCGGACGTATACGCCCTTCCCAGCGTCGGTGCAGACGTGGGTAGCCATCCTGGGAGTAGTCCTGAGTTCCGGAGTCGGGTTGTTTTTCGGGATCTATCCCGCGATGCGCGCGTCACGCCTGGACCCGGTTGTGGCCCTGAGGTCCGACTGATGGCGATCATGACGCTGGCACAAACCCGCGAGAATTTCTTCGCCGCCATGGAGACGCTGCGCTCGTCGAAGGTGCGCTCTGCCTTGACGGTGCTTGGCATCGTCATCGGCGTTTCCTCGGTGATCTCGATGGCCGCAATCATTCAAGGGCTGAACAAGTTTGTGCAGGACCGCGTGGAACGCCTGGGCTCGCGCACTTATTTCATCTCCCGGATTCCGTTTGGCACGGACCCGTCCCGCTTGCCGGAGCGGATTCGCGCGCGCAAGTATCTTGAATACCATTACGCCGAAGCTGTCCGGGAGGCCGCTCCCCACGTGCATATCGTGACGACATTTGGCACGCGCGGTTTCTTCTTTGGGGACACCAACCGGATCACCAGCGGAGATCGCAGCGTCGAAAAGGTGGTCATCCGCGGGGCGGAACCGGAGTATGCGGAGGCAATTCCGCTGTTCTCCATCGAGCGCGGCCGCTTCATCAGCGCGTTTGACGAACAGCACGCGCGTCCGGTGGTGGTGCTGGGCGCAGCCATCAGCGAATCGCTTTTCCCGAACTCTGACGCGGTAGGGAAAACCGTGCGCATCAACGGGAGCGTCTACGAGGTCATCGGCGTATTTGAGCACGACCAGGGATTGTTCTTCGGCCCCGGCGTGGACATCTTCGTGGTCATCCCTCTCAGCAATTTCAAAAAGCAGTACCCCGAAGCCAAGGAGCTGTTCATGGCGTTTACGGTTCCGGAGAACGCCAACATCGAAACGGCCCAGGGTGAAGTCATTCAGGCGATGCGCCGGCTGCGCCGCATCCCCGCGAGCGCACAAAATGATTTCGAACTGAACTCGCCGGATTTTCTGAGCAATTTGTGGAATCAACTGACTGGAGCGTTGGTGATTCTCACCACGGTCATCAGCTCCATCGGGCTGCTGGTCGGCGGAATCGGCGTGATGAACATCATGCTTATCTCCGTGACGGAGCGCACGCAAGAAATCGGAGTGCGCAAAGCGATCGGCGCGCGCCGAGCGGATGTGCGGCTGCAATTTCTACTGGAAGCGGTGGTGCTCACGCTGGTTGGCGGCACGATCGGCATTCTGATCGGGGCAGGCGTATCGACCATGGTGCGCACTCTCGTGCCTTCGATTCCTGCAACGCTGTCTTACCTCTGGGTGTCGATCGGGTTCGCCATCTCCGTGGGCGTGGGCCTGTTCTTCGGCTACTATCCCGCAAATCTGGCCGCCAATCTCGATCCCATCGTTTGCTTGCGCTACGAATAAAGTTCAGCGGTTCACCGGAGAGGCGCTGGACTATTCACGAGCAAAGAAAAAGCCCGCCCCCGGCGGGGCCGGGACGCGGGCTGTGAATCTTTTCGATCGACCGTCATGCGGCCGAACACGAATGGAGCGACTAGCTGCTGGCGGCGGGCTCTTCCTTCTTGGTTTTTTCCTTCTTTTCCTTGGCCTTGTATTCGTAGCCGACGAGCTCGAGGATGGCCACCTTGGCGTTGTCGCCGACACGGTTGCCGGCATGGATGATACGAGTGTAGCCGCCGGCCCGATCCGCGAATTTGGGCGCGATCTCGCTGAAAAGCTTTTGCGTGATGGCCGGCAGCATGATGTAGGAAGCCGCCTGGCGCCGCGATTGCAGCGTGTCACGCTTGCCGAGGGTGATCATTTTCTCCGCCACCGGGCGCGCCGCTTTTGCGCGCGTCAGGGTGGTTGTAATCCGCCCGTGCTCGAACAAGTTAGTGACAAGGCTGCGCAGCGTGGCGCGGCGGTGAGACGGATTTCGTCCTAGTTTTGATCCTGAATTGAGATGTCGCATCGTTTCACTGTCCCTTGCCGTTTTAGAGGCCGACGGTGTCTTCCGGCGTCGGCGCGGCCGTCTGGCTCGGAAGCGGCGGCCAGATGATCCGGCCGTGCTCGTCGAATTTCATTCCCAGGGCCAGGCCCATCTTCACGAGAATGTCCTTGATTTCGTTGAGCGACTTGCGGCCGAAGTTTTTGGTCTTGAGCATTTCGTTTTCGCTTTTCTGCACCAGCTCGCGAATGGTCTGGATGTTGGCGTTCTTCAAGCAGTTGTAGGAACGCACGGAAAGCTCCAGCTCTTCGACCGAGCGGTCCAGGTGCTCGAGGCGCGGATCGTGGACGATGTCCTGCGGCGCTTCAATGGTGTCTATCGGCTCTTCGAAGTTGATGAAGATGCTCATGTGGTCCTTCACCAGCTTCGCGGCGAGGCCGATGGAGTCCTGCGGTGTGATGGCGCCGTTGGTCCACACTTCAATCATCAGCTTTTCGTAGTCCGTCATCTGGCCGAGACGCGCGGCTTCGACCGAGTAGTTGACCTTGCGCACGGGCGAGTGCACGCTGTCGACTGGGATGTAGCCGATCGGCAGATCTTCGTCGTAATTGCGGTCGGCGGCCACGTAGCCGCGGCCGTTCTTCGCGCGCATCTCGATCTGGAGCTTGCCGCCTTCGCTGACCGTGGCGATGTACACACTCTTATCGAGCACCGCGAAGTCCGCGTCTTCCTCGATCTGCGCGGAGGTGACCGGCCCCGACTGCTCGACGTTCAGGTAAATCGTCTTCGGCAGATCGGTATTCAGTTTGATGGGCACCTGCTTCAAGTTGAGAATGATGTCCGTGGCGTCCTCGACCACTCCGGGAATCGAAGAAAACTCGTGGAGCACCCCTTCGATCTTCACCGCGGTGATGGCCGCGCCTTCAATCGAGCTAAGCAGCGCGCGGCGCAGCGCGTTTCCTACCGTCGTGCCCCAGCCGCGCTCAAATGGCTGCGCGGAAAACCGCCCGTACTTCTCCGTGAGCGATTCCAGTTCGGAGGCAAGACGCTTCGGCTTTTGAAAACCCTTCCACATCGTGTTCCTTCCTTCTGGGAGCCAATGAAAACGGCCCCCTAATCCTGAATTCTGACCAGCCCGGCCGTGCCGGGGCAGGCTACTTCGAATACAGCTCGACAATGAGCTGTTCGTTGATCGGAGGCGTTTGCACGTCCTCGCGCTTCGGCAGCGCCACAACCTTGGCCTTGAAGTGTTCGCGCTCTTGTTCGAGCCAGGGCACGCCGCTCTGGCTCTGCGCCACGTTACGCGCTTCGAGCACCATGGCATTCTGGTGCATCTTTTCCTTGATGGCCACTTCCTCACCAACGCTGACGAGGTACGACGGAATGTTGACCTTCTTCCCATTCACGCGCACGTGGCCGTGCAACACGAGCTGTCGCGCCTGCGAACGCGAAGATGCCAGGCCTGCGCGCCACACAACGTTGTCGAGCCTGCGCTCGAGCATGATGATAAGGTTCTCACCCGTCGGACCCTTGGACCGCACAGCCTTCTCAAAGTAATTGCGGAACTGCCGCTCGAGCAGGCCGTAGGTTCGCTTGACCTTCTGCTTCTCACGCAATTGCAGGCCGTAACCCGCGACCTTCGGGCGCCGCGACTGTCCGTGCTGTCCCGGGACGAAATTGCGCTTCTCGATCGCGCACTTCTCCGTGAAGCAACGCAGGCCCTTCAAAAACAGCTTCTGCCCTTCCCGGCGGCACAGGCGGCAGACTGCATCTCGGTGTCTTGCCAACTTCTATTCTCCCTTCCCAAAACTTTCGAAATCGTTTTTCATGACTGCACGCATCAAACGCGGCGGCGCTTCGGCGGACGGCAGCCGTTGTGCGGAATCGGGGTGACATCGCGGATCACGACGATGTGCAATCCCGCGGCGGCCAGCGCGCGCACGGCGGACTCGCGTCCCGAGCCGGGACCTTTCACGCGCACTTCGACGCTCTTCATACCGTACTGGTCGCGCGCCACGCCGGCGGCAGCCAGAGAAGCCTGCTGCGCCGCGTAAGGCGTGCCTTTGCGCGAACCCTTGAAGCCGATCGCGCCCGCAGAGGACCAGCACACGGTGCGCCCATCCGTGTCCGTAATGGTGATCTGCGTGTTGTTGAACGACGCGGCGATGTGCACCAGGCCGTGCGGAACGGTGCGGCGCTCACGCTTCTTCTTGAATTCCTTTTTGCGCTTTGCCGCCGCTGCCGGTTTTGCCGGGGCTCCGGTCTCCGGCGTTCCAGCAGCGGCTTTCGGTTCTTTTGCCACGATTCACTCCATTCCTTCTTCAGCCAAAAATTGAAAGCTTGCCAAGCCGGGGCGCAGCATGCTGCGCCCCTACAAACTCGAACTAACCCTTCTTGCCCATGACCTTCTTCTTCGCCGCCACCGCGCCGCGCCGCGGACCCTTGCGGGTGCGCGCGTTGGTATGCGTGCGCTGGCCACGCACCGGCAGGTTCCGGCGGTGCCGGATTCCGCGATACGCCTGAATTTCGATCAGACGGCGGATGTTCATCTGTATCTCCTTGCGGAGATCGCCTTCCACGCGGCCTTCCTGTTCGATGACTTGGCGAAGATGATTCACTTCATCTTCCGTCAGGTCACGAATCTTTTTCGTGGGATCGACGTTCGCCTTCGCCGCGATTTTCCGCGCGCGCTCCTGCCCGATCCCGTAGATCGCGGTCAGTCCGACCCAGAGGCGCTTCTGCACTGGAAGATCTACACCTGCAATACGTGCCATACGATTCTCCTAAGAACGTCCTTATCCCTGGCGCTGCTTGTGCTTCGGGTTGACACAAATCACCCGCACCACGCCGCGCCGATGGATTACCTTGCACTTGTCACAAATCTTTTTCACCGATGCCCGTACTTTCATGCCGCTCTGCTCCTCGCTCCTGCTCCAAAATGCCGAAATGAAATTAATCCTTACAGTTCCTACTTATATCGGTACACAATCCGGCCGCGCGTCAAATCGTAAGGCGAGAGCTCCACCGCGACTTTGTCTCCCGCCAGAATGCGGATGAAATTCTTGCGCATCTTGCCGGAAACGTGCGCCAGAACCTGGTGTTTGTTTTCCAGCTCAACGCGAAACATGGCGTTCGGCAGCGGCTCGATCACCGTTGCCATGACTTCAATGGCGTCCTCCTTCGGATTTCCCGAGTCGCCTTTCTTTTTATCGTCGAACTGCTTCGCCATAGTCTCCTGTTCGTTCCCCTACCACGACGGTCCAGTCATCTCTTTCGGCCTAGTCAGAATCCACGGCCCGTTGGCGGTAATCGCCACGGTGTGCTCGAAGTGCGCCGAGGGGCTGCCGTCCGCCGTCTCCGCCACCCACTCGTCGCGCATCCGCACTTCCGGGCGGCCCGCATTGACCATCGGCTCGACGGCGATAACCATACCTTCTTGCAGCCGCGCGCCATGTCCCGCGTCGCCGTAGTTCGGCAAGTTGGGCTCGTCGTGCATCTTCGTTCCGATGCCGTGCCCTACAAACTCCCGCACCACGGAAAACCCGTTCTGCTCGACCCAGCTCTGCACCGCGTGGCCGACATCGCCGAGGCGGTTGCCCGCGCGCATCTTGTCGATCGCGCGGTCCAGCGATTCGCGGGTCACCTCCAGGAGCTTCTGGACTTCCGGCCGAATCCGCCCGACTGGAACCGTGACCGCCGAATCCGCGTAGTAGCCGTCCACTTCCATCCCGAAATCGATGGAGACGATGTCGCCTTCTCGCAGCTTCCGCTTCGGTGACGGAATCCCATGAACGATCTCGCTGTTCACCGACGTGCACAAGACGCAGGGATAACCGCGATATCCCTTGAACGCCGCCTTGCCCGGCCTGCCGGCAATTTTTTCCTCGGCCAGCTTCTCGAGGTCCATCGTCGTGATGCCCGGCCTCACCGCTTTTTGCAGCGTAGCTAAAACCTCGTGCACGAGAAGCCCGGCGCGATGCATTTTCTCGAGCTCTTCAGCGCTTCGCAGGTGAATCGCCATTGTTCCCGTAGGCAGCCCTCAATGGGCCGGCTGTCGCGCTCCGCGCACAATCTCGAGCACCCGCTGCGTTACTTCTTCCACGCTCTTCGAAGCGTCCACGTCATGCAAACGGCCCAGCCGCCGGTAATACGCCACCAGCGGTGCGGTTTGCTTTTCGTACGCTTGCAACCGCGGCCCGACAATTTCTTCCCGATCGTCCGGCCGCTGTTCCAGCTCGCCGCCATCGCTATCGCAACGTCCTTCCACCTTAGGCGGGCGCTCGTAAATATTGTAAATCTCGCCTCCCACCTTGCACATGCGCCGGCCGGTGATGCGCCGCAGCACCAGCGCCGGGTCAAGCGCGAAGTGCACGACCAGCGGTGGCCTGTACCCGTGTTGCCGGAGCAGAACACCCAAGTACTGCGCCTGCGCCACGGTCCGCGGAAACCCGTCAAACACGAAACCGTGCGAACAATCCGGCCGTTCGATGCGTTCCCTGATCATTCTGAGCACCAGGGAATCGGGAACCAGGTCGCCGCGCTCCATGATGGGCTTGGCTTCCTTCCCGAGCGGCGTGCCCTTGCTGACATGCTCGCGGAGCATGTCGCCGGTCGAAAGATGAGGCACACCGTACCTCTTGGCCAATTCTTTCGCCTGCGTGCCTTTTCCCGCGCCCGGAGGCCCGAGAAAAATCACTGCGCGGTCCAGCTTGTCCGGGTGCCGAGTATCCGGAGCCACCCCCGCTCGTCTCCTTTACCGCCGGCCGCGCAAACGACCCTTACGAGCGAACCCTTCGTAGTTGCGCATGACGAGCTGCGCTTCAAGCTGCTGCACCGTGTCCATGGCCACGCCAACAACGATCAAGAGAGACGTTCCACCAAAATAAAACTGCACCCCCAGGCCCTTCAGGAACCACACCGGAAAGTGGCGGTCAAACCAGGACCCAATTCCCCAGCCCAGATGGTCGAGATGGATGCCCGCAATCATCCATTCGGGAAGCAAGCAAACCACCGCCAGGTAGACCGCGCCGATAAATGTCAGCCGCTTCAGAATCTTGCTGACATGTTCGGAAGTGGTGCGGCCCGGGCGAATGCCTGGAATGAAACCGCCGTTCTTGCGCATGTTGTCCGCGAGTTCGGTCGGGTTGAAGACGATGCCGACGTAGAAGAACGCGAACAGCAAAATCAGCGTCACGTAGACCATTGTGTAAAGTGGCTCGCCCCAGGAAAGTTGCGCCTTGATAGTGTCCACGAATGCGTATTTGTGGTTCAGCACCAGGGCAATGGTCGCAGGAAACGCCAGCAGCGAGCTCGCGAAGATCGGCGGAATGACGCCGCCGGAGTTGACGCGCAGAGGAAGGTACGAAGATTGCCCGCCCATCACCCGGCGTCCCACGACGCGCTTAGCGTATTGAACAGGAATTCGGCGCTGCCCGCCTTCTACGAAGACGATGAACGCGACCACAGCGACCATCAGCGCAACCAGGATGATCAGCACAAGCGGCGTGAAGGGCCCCCAAGCCTGCGTTTTGGCCTTTTCATACAAATCCACAATGGCGCGGGGCAACCCGACAACGATGCCAACAAAAATGATCAGCGACATCCCGTTGCCGATGCCGCGTTCGCTGATCTGCTCGCCGAGCCACATGATGAACGCCGAGCCGGTGGTCAGCGTGAGCACGGTCATCAGCGTAAAACCAAGGCCGGGATGATAAACGAGATTGGGCTGCGACTGCAGCGTGCCGGCGATGGTCAAAGATTGAACGATGCTGAGCAGGATGGTCAGATAGCGAGTGTATTGCGTGATCTTGCGGCGGCCCAGTTCGCCTTCCTTTTGCAACCGTTCGAGGTACGGAAAAACGACGGTCATCAACTGCAGGATGATCGAGGAAGTGATGTACGGCATGATGCCGAGAGCGAAGATCGTGAGGCGACGGAAGTTGCCGCCGCTGAAGAGATCGAAGAGACCCAGAACCGATCCCGCCGACTGTGCAAAGAGCCGCTCCAATTCCGTGACGTTGATTCCCGGCGTCCAGATGTGCGCGCCAATGCGATACACCGCCAAGAGGGCCAGCGTGAACAGCACGCGATTCCGCAAGTCTTCGATGCGGAACATGTTCTTCACTGCTTCGATGAATCGGTTCATGCGTGTTTCCTGCGACTATCTACTGCGCCATAACCTCGAAGGTGCCGCCCGCCTTGGTAATCTTTTCTTTTGCCGACGCGCTGAACGCATGCGCGTGAATCGCCAGCTTGTTGGTCAACTCGCCATCGCCGAGGACCTTGATGGGGTCCGCGGCGCGGCGGACAAAGCCGTGGGCGCGGAGCAATTCCGGGGTCACCGTTTCGCCAGCCGGAAAAACATTCAACTCGGCCAGGTTCACGACTGAGTAGGTCACGCCAAACGGATTGTGAAAGCCGCGCTTTGGCATGCGGCGGTGCAGCGGCATCTGGCCACCCTCAAAGCCGCGGCGGCGTGAATAACCGCGACGCGATTTCTGTCCCTTGTTGCCCGATCCGGCCGTTTTTCCCAGCTTGGAGCCCATCCCGCGGCCGACGCGGACTTTCTTCTTGCGCGAGCCCGCGGGAGGATGCAGATTCGCGAGCGTGAAAGAGCCGCGCGCGCTTGAAGCTGGCGCCGCCGGCTTGTGCTGACCGCGCTTACGGGTCCCTTTCGGGCTGCGTGAAACTTTTTTCGCCATCGTTCTACTCCACCACTTCCACGAGGTGCCGCACTTTGTGAATCATGCCGCGCACCGCCGGCGTGTCCTGACGCTCCACGACCTGATGCATTCTCCGCAAGCCGAGGCCGCGAATGGTTTGACGCATGTCATCGGTGCAGCCAATAAAGCTGACCACCCACTTGACCTTTACCGTCCCGGCGCTGTTCGCTCCGGATTTCCTTTGGCCTGGCATCAGTTGCTCTCAGTCGCGGCGGCTTTTTCCTTGGACGGCCTGCCGCTGATTTCGTCTACCGTCTTGGAACGCGTCTCCGCGACCTGCGCCGCATCCTTCAAGCTGAGCAGCGCCGCGAACGTGGCCTTGACGACGTTGTGGGGATTTGATGTGCCGATCGATTTTGTCAGCACGTTGGTAATCCCCGCCACTTGCATCACCTTGCGCACCGGGCCGCCAGCAATGACGCCCGTGCCTTCCGACGCGGGTTTCAGCAGCACCTGCGCCGAGCCGTAACGCCCCAAAACCTGATGCGGAATCGTCGAACCCTTCAAGTTCAGCTTGATCAGGTTCTTCTTCGCCTGCTCGATGCCCTTCTTGATGGCCATAGGCACTTCGCGTGCCTTGCCCATGCCGAAACCGGCATGGCCGTGATTGTCGCCGACAACCACCAACGCGGAGAAACTGAGGTTCTTGCCGCCCTTCACCACTTTCGTGACACGGTTGATGGCGATCACGTCGTCCTTCAAATCCGAAGGATTCACCTCCAGAAGCCGTCGCACCGCTAGACTGTCTCGCAGAATTTGCTTCGACATAAGCTTAGAACTGTAACCCCGCTTCCCGCGCCGCATCCGCGAGCGCCTTGACGCGGCCGTGATATTTGTACCCGCCGCGGTCGAACACTACTTTGCTCACACCGGCAGCCTTGGCGCGCTCGGCGACGACCTTGCCAATCACTTTCGCCGCCGCGATGTTGCCACCGCCCTTCAAATTCTTCTTCGTTTCGGCGTCGACCGAGCTGGCGGAAACCAGCGTCTTGCCCGAACGGTCGTCGATCACCTGGGCGTAAATGTGGCCGAGCGAACGGTACACCGACAAGCGTGGTCGCTCCGGTGTACCCTCGACCTTGGTGCGCACTCGCGCGTGAACGCGCTGGCGGTGCAAATCGCGTGACAGCTTGCGAACTCGTGTCGTTGCCACTGTTTCTTCTCCTTAACTCGCGGCGCCGCCGGCCTTCGCTCCCGCTTTGCCGGCTTTCTTCTTCAGCCGCTCGCCAGTGATGCGAACGCCCTTCTGCTTGTAGGGGTCGGGCGGTCGCAGCGAGCGCATGTCCGCGGCAACCTGTCCGACCTGGCCCTTGTCCGCGCCGCTAACGATGATGTGCGTTTGCTTTTCCACCGCAACCTGAATGCCTTCCGGAATCGGGAATTCGATTGGATGGGACTTGCCAAGCGCGAAGGAAACCATTTTGCCCTTCAGCTCAGCGCGATAGCCCACACCTACGATGTCCAGCTCTTTCTTGAAGCCCGAGGTCACACCATGCACGGCGTTGGCGACCAGCGCGCGAGCAAGGCCATGCAGCGCGCGGTGATCTTCCGTCGCGCGCGTGGCGGTCAGCACGCCATCTTTCTGCTGAAAGGTGATGCCTTGCGGCACGGCCACGGAGAGCTTCCCTTTCGGTCCCTGCACGTCAACCCTGCCACCCTGCAGCGCGATGTTTACGCCCGAGGGCACTGGAATTGGTTTGTGTCCGATACGTGACATCTTCTATCTTCCTTGGCTAGAAGTACTGACTACCAGACTTCGCAAAGAATCTCGCCGCCGAGTTTGGCCTTGCGCGCCGCGCGGCCGCTCATCAATCCCTTCGGAGTGGTCAATATGCTGATGCCTAGTCCTCCCACGACCGGCCGAATCTCGGTCGCGCCGCGATATGCGCGCGCCCCCGGACGGGAAATCCGCTTCATGCCGGTGATCACGCTGCGCCGGTCCGGAGTGTACTTCAGGAAAACGCGCAGCATCTTGCGCGTCTTGTTCTCCTCCACCAGCTTGTACGTCGAAATGTAACCCTCTTCCTTCAGAATGCGTGCGATCTCCGTTTTCATCCTCGAGACCGGAACATCGACGCGCTGGTGCTTGGCGGCCGCCGCGTTGCGGAGGCGCGTCAGAAAATCGGCAATAGGATCCGTCTGCATAGTTCTCCTAAATGGGCTCCTACCAGCTCGCTTTCACGACGCCGGGGATTTCTCCGCGCAGCGCCATGCCGCGAAAACAGATTCTGCACATCTGAAACTTGCGGATATATCCGCGGGCCCGGCCGCAAACGCGGCAGCGGTTGCGAATGCGGACCTTGAACTTCGGCTTCTTGTGCGTCTTGGCGATCTTTGCTGTGCGTGCCATTTATTGCGCTACCCCTTTTTCGCGAAGCGGAACTCCGAGCCCTTTCAGCAGCTCGCGACCCTGCTCATCGTCCTTCGCGCTGGTCGTCAGCGTGATGTTCATGCCCTTGATCTTGTCCACGCGCGTGTAATCGATCTCCGGAAACACGAGCTGGTCCTTCAGCCCGAGAGTGTAGTTCCCGCGGCCGTCGAAGGCATTCGAAGGCAAACCCCGGAAGTCGCGCACGCGTGGCAGCACCACGTTGCACAAGCGGTCGAGAAATTCGTACATGTGGTCGCCGCGCAATGTCACCGCGCAGCCGATGGGCATGCCTCTGCGAATCTTGAAGTTCGCGATGGACTTCTTCGCCCGCGTGATCACGGCTTTCTGCCCGGTGATCTGGCCGAGTTCCTGCGCCGCGGTGTCCAGCAGCTTCACGTTCTGGCTGGCTTCGCCGAGCCCGATGTTGACCGTGATTTTCTGCAACTTGGGCACAGCCATTACGTTCTTCCAGCCAAAGCGCTTCATCAGCGTGGGCACGGTCTCACCCCGGTATTTTTCCTGCAATCGGCTCTTCATGGCCTTTCTTAAACCCGTCCTTTACTTGTCCAGTGTCGCGCTGCAGTGCCGGCAACTGCGCACTTTGGTGCCGTCCGGCAGAATGGTGTGGCCGATGCGCGTGTGCTTGCCGCAGCTCCCGCAGACGACCATCACGTTCGAAACATTGATCCCGGCTTCCTTCTCGATGATCCCGCCCTTGATGTTCTTCGAAGGATTGGGACGGGTGTGCCGCTTGATGATGCCGACGTGTTCCACGACAACGGTATTCTTTGCCGCGTTGACGGAAAGCACGCGCCCGCTCTTGCCGGCGTCTTTGCCCGCAATCACCTTCACGTTGTCGCCCTTGCGGATTTGGATCGTGTGCCGCTCGGCTCTTTCGTGTCTGAGTGTCATGGCTTACCAAACCTCCGGAGCCAGCGAAACGATCTTGGTGAATTTCTTTTCGCGCAATTCGCGCGCCACTGGGCCGAACACGCGCGTACCAACGGGTTCGCCCGCCTCGTTGATCAGCACAGCGGCGTTGTCATCGAACCGGATGTACGTGCCGTCCTTGCGCCGCCGCTCTTTCCTCATCCGCACCACAACCGCCTTCACCACGCTTCCTTTTTTGACCTGGCTTTCCGGTGTTGCTTCCTTTACCGCGGCAGTGATGACGTCGCCGAGGCCAGCCTGCAATCCCGCGTCGCCGCCGACCGGCATAATGCACGTCAGCTTGCGCGCGCCGGAATTGTCGGCCACCGTCAGCCAGGTTCGCATCTGAATCATTGGTATGCTCCCCTGTCCCTCTTACTTGGCCGACGCCTTCGGCGTCAGCACTTCCTTCAACCGCCAGCGCTTCAACTTCGAAAGCGGGCGCGAGGCCACGATGCGCACGGTGTCGCCGGCCTTGGCCTGGCGCTTTTCGTCGTGCGCGTAGAACTTCTTCGAGATGCGCACCACGCGGCGGTACTTCGGGTGCTTCACCAGCCGCTGCACCTCTACCACGATTGTCTTTTCCATCTTCGCGCTGGTGACCTTGCCGGTGAGCACGGTGCGCTGGCCACGCTCGGCAGCCGCTGCGCTTTGTGTTTCGGTTGTCATTACGCCTTCCCCGTCACTTGCGGCCGCGAAGCGGCCGACAATTCCTGTGCGCGCAAGAGCGTCTTGACCCGCGCCAAGTCTTTTTTCGTCTCGCGTAGCCGCTTCAGCGCTTCAGCCTGGCCGGTGGTAAGCTGAAATCGAAGTCGAAAAATCTGCTCCGTCAGCTCCTTCTGCTGCGCCTGCAACTCATCCCTGCCCGCTTCGCGGATCTTCTCAATTCGCCGCGGCATCCTTAAAACCCTCCCGCGCGGGTGACAAACTTCGTCGGAATCGGCAGCTTGTGTGCTGCCAGTCCGAGCGCTTCCTTGGCCGTCGCTTCGTCGATTCCCGCCATTTCAAACATGATTCGTCCCGGCTTCACTACCGCCACCCAACGCTCCGGCGCGCCTTTGCCTTTGCCCATGCGCGTTTCCGCGGGCTTCTTGGTGAACGGCTTGTCCGGGAAAATGCGGATCCACAATTTTCCGCCGCGCTTGATGAACCGCGTGATGGCCACGCGCGACGCTTCAATCTGCCGGTCGGTGATCCACGCGCATTCCATGGCCTTCAGGCCGTACTCGCCGAACGACAGCTCTCCGCCGCGCCACGCCTTGCCCTTGCGGCGCCCGCGCATCTGCTTTCTGTACTTCACCTTTTTCGGCATCAACATCGTTCTATTCTCGCTTCCTCTTCACGCGTGGGCCCGACCGCGTCAGGTCCAACAATCTTGTCCTTGCTCTTTGCTCTTACGCCACTGCTGCAGTTTCGCGTTCGTTCTGAATCTTCGAAGCGCGCTTCGGAACGTTTTCGCCCTGATAGACCCAGCACTTCACGCCAATCACCCCGTACGTCGTGTACGCCTGCGCGAATCCGAAATCAATGTCCGCGCGCAGTGTCTGCAGCGGCAGCCGCCCTTGCAGGTACCATTCTTTGCGCGCGATTTCAGCGCCATTCAAACGCCCCGCCACACGCACTTTGATCCCCTTGCAGCCGAAACGCAGCGCCGAATCTACCGCTTTGCGCATTGCGCGGCGAAAGGCCACGCGCTTTTCGAGTTGCAACGCAATCGACTCCGCCACCAGTTGCGCGTCGAGTTCCGGGCGGTGCACTTCCTGAATGTCGATGTGCACTTCGCGTTTGGTGCGCTTCTGCACTTCCTGCTTGAGTTTGTCGATCTCCGCGCCCTTGCGCCCGATGATGATGCCCGGCCGCGCGGTGTAGATACGCACGACCAGCTTGTTGGCGGCGCGCTCGATGTCAATCGAACTGATGCCCGCGCTCTTCAGCTTTTCCTTCAGCTCCTTGCGCAATTTCACGTCTTCGTGAAGCAGATCGGCATAGTCCTTGTCGGCATACCACCGGGACTTCCACGGTTTGTTGTAGCCCAGCCGGAATCCGTACGGGTGCGTCTTCTGTCCCATGATTCTCCTTACTTCTTGCCCTTTTTCGGCGACGCCTGCTTGCCGGTCAAAGCCTTGCGAACGCGGCGCGCCGTGCCACGCACGCCTTTTTGCGCTTCGGCTTCTGCCTGAATGGCCGCAACGCGTTCCGCCGCCGCCACGTGATGCTCCGCCACGCCCACCCACAGGTGCGCGGTGCGCTTCACATAACGGAACGCGCGGCCCATCGGTGCGGGGCGCAGCCGCTTCCAGCGTGGCCCTTCGTTCACGAAGCAGTTCGAAACATATAACTGGTCCACATCGAGTGGCGCTCCGGCATCATCGGCCTTGCGCTCAGCGTTAGCGATGGCGCTGCGCAGCACCTTTTCAATGTGCTTGGCGGCGCGCTTCGGCGTGTACTTTAGCGTTTGCAACGCGTCCTGGGCCTTCTGTCCGCGGATCAGATCCATCACCAGCCGCGCCTTCTGCGGTGACATTCGCACGTGCCGCGCGAGGGCGTGCGCCTCAATCGATGCATTTTGTGTCTGCACGTCAGCCATGACTTATGCCTTCGGCGCCGGAGCCGCGCCGCCTCCTGCTGGTGCGCCTGGCGCTGCGCCACCCCCGGGAGCCACGCCCGCTGCCTTTTCGAGCGCCGCTTTCACTCCGTGGCCCTTGAACGACCGCGTGGGCGCAAATTCACCCAGCTTGTGTCCGATCATCTGCTCGGTCACATATACGGGAATGAATTTCTTCCCGTTGTGCACGGCGATGGTGTGTCCGATCATGTCCGGCACGATCGTCGAACGCCGCGACCAGGTTTTGATCACTTTCTTCTCGTTGCGCGTGTTCAACCCTTCGACCTTTTCGCGCAGGTGGCCGTCGACGAACGGCCCTTTTTTCAGTGAGCGTGCCATCGATCCCCTATTCCTCCACTCGCCGCAAGCGGCCCCATTGAGCCCGCCGCATCTTCTTGAAGCCCCGCACCGGCCCGGGAACGCGGTGCGACTTCGGGCAGAAGGGACAGACAAACCGCGTGCCCTGCGCATTTGCAATGCGCTCCACAATGACTGCCCAGCCCGGCTTGCATAGCTTGTACAAAACCGGCTCCGGGGGAGCCACCGCCACCTTGACTACCGGACGCACCGGTTTCGCGCTCTTCGCGATTGCGCGCTTCACCGACCGGCTGCGCCGTCCTGCTGTTCGTGTTGCTCGTGTCGCTCTCATTGGTTTTGCTCTCACCGGGCTGTCTTTTCTGCACCGCCCGGTTTCTCGCCTCAGGAAACGTCTAACTTCTTACTTCCGGCGCTCGACGATGTTCTTGTCGGTGCGCTTGTTGTTCCTCGTCTTCTTGCCCAGCGTCGGGAAGGCCCAAGGCGTCTGCGGATGATTGCCCTTTACCTTACCCTCGCCGCCACCGTGCGGATGATCCACGGGGTTCATGGCCACGCCGCGAACCGTCGGCTTAATACCGCGCCAGCGTGTGCGGCCGGCCTTGCCGAAGGTTTCGTTTTCATGGTCAAGATTGCCGACCTGGCCGACCGTGGCCATGCACTCCACGGAAAACTTGCGAACTTCGCCGGAAGGCAGCTTCACCAAAGCAACTTCACCTTCCTTGCTGAGAAGCTGCGCCGAGGCCCCTG
>WNFS01005974.1_pt1 | contig 16455 bp, 13 predicted proteins | sample 5400141 | NCBI WGS metagenome assembly WNFS01 (sample SAMN13153358, study PRJNA577476) | soil metagenome | isolation source: 60 cm saprolite under Madrone tree | place: USA:California | collected 2016-06-14
CGACAGATTATGGCGACGTGCGCATCAAGATTTCCCGCGTGAACGGCCGCATCCTGCACGTCGCGCCCGAATACGACGACTGCCGCAAGCTGGCCGTCGAGAAAAATGTGCCTCTGCAGCGCGTCATCAACGAAGCCCTGCGCGCTTATGAAGCGGCCGGAAAAACACATTAAATATGCCCGCTGATAAGCCCAAGTTCTATATCACCACGCCGATCTACTACACGAACGGCCTGCCGCACATCGGCCACACATATTCCACTATCGTGTGCGACACCATCCGCCGGTACAAGCGCATGCGCGGCTACGACGTGGTCATGACCACCGGCACCGACGAGCACGGCGTCAACGTCGAGCGCTCTGCGAAGAAAGCTGGCGTCTCCGAAGCCGAGTTCGTTTCCAAAATGGCCACGGAGTGGCGTGCCCTTTGGGATGAACTTGGGATTCAGGGCGACGAGTTCATCCGCACGACGGACCTGAAGCATGCGCACACGGTCCAATGGCTTTTCCGTCACTGCCGCGAAAACGGCTTTGTGTATCCGGGCCACTACACCGGCCAATACTGCATTTACGACAACGCTTACGTGGACGTAAAACCCGGCGAAAACTGTCCGGACTGCGGCCGCCCCACGGAAACCGTCACCGAGGCGAACTATTTCTTCAAGCTTTCCGCATTTCAGAAACCGCTCCTCGATTGGTACGCGAACCATCCAGATTTCATCCAGCCGGAGTCGCGCCGCAACGAAGTCCTCAGTTTCGTCGAAGGTGGTCTGCGAGATTTGAGCATCACGCGAACGTCAATTCGCTGGGGCATTCCTGTTCCCGGTGAAGAGCCCCATGTTTTCTACGTCTGGTTCGATGCGCTCACCGCGTATCTCAGCGCCGTCGGCGGTCCCACTTACGAGCAGCACGGATATTGGCCTGCGGATGTTCACCTCGTCGGCAAAGAAATCATTCGCTTCCACGCCGTTTACTGGCCCGCATTTTTGATGGCTGCTGGCCTTCCTTTGCCGAAACAAATCTGGGCACACGGTTGGCTGCTCATGGACAGCAGCAAAATGAGCAAGTCCAAAGGGAACGTCGTGAAGCCGCGCCCAATCGTCAATGTCCTGGGCATGGACGCGCTGCGCTACTATCTTCTGCGCGAAACCGTCTTCGGCCAGGACGGCAACTTCAGCTACGACGCGCTCGTCACGCACTACAACAGCGACCTTGCCAACGGCCTCGGCAACCTCGCCAGCCGCACACTCGCGATGATCCATCAGTATCTCAGTGGCAAAATACAACGCCCGGACGGGCTGTCGCCACTGTCAGTGGTATTGAGAGAGAAGTTCTATCCAATACACTCGCAAGTTCTCGAACACTACGATTCCTTGGAGTTTAGTAAAGCTCTAGAGTCAATTTGGGAACTGATAGGAGCTTGCGATTCGTTTCTGACATCGATGCAGGCATGGGTCTTGGGAGGAGGCGACCCGGACAACTGGCGGCCCTTCTGGCCGGTCGGTTCCTGGCAGCCGGTTTGGCAGAATCCGTCGCCGGACGAGTGGAAGAACCGGACTCCACCGAACTGGCCAATGGAAGATGAATGGACTAATTCACCCGAGGACCGAGAGAGGCTTAATTCCGCCCTCACCGGATTGCGCCAATTCGGCGAACATGATTTAGTCGAAGAATTTTTGTACGTTGCAGCCGAGACAATTAGATGTTTGGTTGTGCTAGCACATCCGATTTTGCCGCAAGCAACCGAGAGGATTTGGAAGCAACTCGGTCAACCTGACAGTATCTCGAATCAAAAAATGACTGAATTGAAGTGGGGCCAACTCCAACCCGGCGTTCATATCGGCAAGATCGAGGCTGTTTTCCCGCGCATCGAAAAAGCAGAAGCAATCGAGAGGATGGAAGCCATGGAAAACGAAGCGCAAAAGCAACCGTCGCCCGTTACTGCGCCCGCGGCACCGGGCGCACTAGCCGCTGGCGGCGCTACCGCCGCCACACCAGCCGCGGCGGAGAAGATCGGCATTGAGGATTTCGCCAAAGTCGAAATGCGCGTGGGACAGATCAAGACCGCCGAACGCATCGTCGGGGCAGACAAGTTGCTGAAGCTGACCGTGGACATCGGCACGGAAATTCGCCAGATTTGCGCCGGCATCGCGCAATACTACGAACCAGAAAAACTGGTCGGTCGCAAGGTCGCGGTAGTGACGAATCTCGCGCCTCGCAAACTCCGCGGCGTCGAATCCAACGGCATGATCATCGCCGCTTCCGTCGGCCCCGAAGGCCGCCCCGTCCTCGCCGGCTTTCACGAAGACGTCGAAATTGGTTCGCGCCTGAAGTAGACACATTCTTTGAAAGAGGACAGCATCCCGACAAGGTCGGGACAGGCGCTACGCCTTTACTCGGCAAGATTTCAACAATGGAACTCGTCGATTCACACGCGCACGTTGATCTTCCGCAGTTCGTGGAAGACCGCGAGGCCATGCTCGATCGGGCGCGCGCCGCGGGTGTGGGGGCGCTGCTCGCTATCGGCACAGGCCCGGGCCCCGAAAAACTCGATTCCGCCCTGCCATTTGCTGAGGAGCATGATTGGATCTACGCGACGGTCGGGATTCATCCTCACGAAGCGAAACAAGTCGTCCCGCGGCACCTCGATGAATTGGCAAAGCTCGCGCAGCATCCGAAAGTCATCGCCTGGGGTGAGATCGGCCTGGACTATTTCTATGATCATTCTCCGCGCGATGTGCAGCAGACAGTGTTTCGCGAACAGATGGCGCTGGCTGCGCAAGCAAAGTTGCCAATCATTATCCACTGCCGCGACGCCTGGAGCGATTGCCTGAACATTTTGGAAGAGGTGTGGCGTCCCTCGGGCCTCGGCGGTATTCTGCATTGCTTCAGCAGCACGCTTGAAGATGCGCGGCGCGGAATCGAAATGGGTTTCATGATTTCCTTTGCGGGGAATTCGACCTATCCAAAGGCGCAGAACCTTCGGGACATTGCGAAAGCTCTGCCGCTCGAGAATATTTTGATCGAGACGGATGCTCCATATCTTGCGCCGCAGCCCTGGCGCGGAAAGCGCAACGAGCCTGCCTACGTGGCGGAAGTGGCGCGCATGCTCGCGAATGTGAGAAACTGTCCCGCAGAAGAAATGACTTCCGCAACCGCTCACAATTTCCGGCGTTTCTTTGGTCTCGCCCGGACTGGAGTCTCGGCCGCGATTGAGTCGCGGCCTTAGATGCAGGCCAGGAGGAAAGCCATCGCGCTGCTCACGGCGAAAGAGATATTTGATCTTGTTCGCGACGACCTCATCATGGTCGAGGACGAGCTCGCGCGCCAGAGTGACGCCGCCTTTCCGACGGTCTCTGAAATCACCGCCTATTTGCTGGGCGGGGGAGGGAAGCGCCTGCGTCCCGCGCTCCTGCTCCTTTCCGCAAGGTACGCCGGCCACAGAGATCGCAGCGCCATCCGCCTCGCGGCCGTGGTCGAGCTTCTTCACAGCGCGACGCTGATTCACGACGACGTCATCGACAGCGCCGACACCCGCCGCGGCCGCCCCTCCGCCAATTCGCGGTGGGGAAATCACCGCAGCGTGCTCACCGGCGACTGGCTGTATATGCAATCCTTCCAGATGGCCCTGGAAGAGCGCAATTTCCGCATTCTCGATATCTTGATCGACCTGACTCGCAAAATGGTGGAAGGCGAGCTGATCCAGCTCGCGAAAATCGGCCGCATTGACGTGACGGAAGAAGACGCGTTGCGGCTCGCGACGTATAAAACCGCGTGTCTCTTCAGCGGCTGCGCGCGCCTCGGCGCCGTGCTAGGCGGCCTAGAGGGCGAAGAGGAACAAGCGCTCGCCGATTACGGTCGGTATGCGGGGCTGGCGTTTCAGCTTGTCGATGATCTCCTGGATTTCACGGCGTCGGCGGAACAGCTGGGGAAACCGGTCCTCAGCGATCTGAAAGAAGGCAAGGTTACACTGCCGCTGATCTACGCAATGGACAATGGCCACCGCGACGCCCGCGAGCTGGTCGCGCGCGTCCTGGCAGAGAAGGAATTCAATTCCGTCCGGCCGGAAACGATTGTTTCCCTGGTGCACGACTCCGGCGCGCTCGACCGCGCGCGCAATCTTGCGCAGGACTACGCGCAGCGCGCCAAAGCTTGCCTCAACGGCCGCTCCGATTCCGAATACGCGCGAGCGCTGGCCACGCTTCCGGACTTCATCCTCGAACGAGAGAATTGAGCCCTCGGCACACCATGTTGCCGTTCAAACTCGTTTATCACCAGCGCTACGACTTGAATCTTGGCCCGCATGTTTTTCCATCGCAAAAATTCCGGCTTATTTATGAAGCGCTCCTTCGCGAGGGCATCGCCACCCAGCAGGATTTTCTGCGTCCTGATCCGGCGAGCGACGAAGATATTTTGCGCGTCCACACGCCGGACTGGGTGCGGAAACTGAAGACCGGCGCGCTGAGCGCCAGCGAGATCATGCTGCTGGAAGTGCCGTACTCTCCCGAGCTCGTCGAAGCGGTGTGGCTGGCTGCCGGAGGCTCGATCCTCGCCGGCCAATCGGCGCTCCGCGACGGGTTCGGTTCAAATCTCAGCGGCGGATTTCACCATGCGTATCCGGGCCACGGCGAAGGGTTTTGTGCGATTCATGATGTCGCGGTTGCGATTCGCCGCCTGCAGGCAGATGGTTCGATCAAAAAAGCGATCGTGGCCGACACGGACGTGCATCAGGGCAACGGGACTGCGGCTATTTTTGGAAATGATCCGACGGTGTTCACGCTCTCGATCCACCAGGAGAACAACTATCCCGCGGACAAGCCGCCGTCGAGCCTGGACCTGAACATGGATGACCGCGCGGAGGACGACGAGTATCTGGGAGCGCTGATTCCGGCTGTGCGGCTAGCACTCGACAACTTTCAGCCGGATATTCTTTTCTATGTGGGAGGAGCCGATCCTTACTGCGAGGACCAACTCGGCGGCCTTTCGCTGACAAAGGAAGGATTGAAGCAGCGCGACGGCCAGGTCTTCGAAGAAGCGCGCCGCCGCCGGATTCCGGTGGCCACAACGCTTGCCGGCGGTTACGCGCGCCGCGTGGAAGACACCGTGCGCATCCACGTCAACACAATTGTGGCGGCGCGAGAAGTAGCGGAGAAATATCCGCAGCCTTCCTCGGCGCATGGTTAGGGAGTGAAGCCGTCTCCGGCGGCCGAATTGTTTGCTCCGGCAAGGGCGCGACGCACCGCCGCCAGCAAATCCTGTTCGAACGTGAGCGGTTCGAAACCATCGGAACGATAGGCAATCTTGCCGCCGCGATCGATTACGATCACGGTGGGGAAAGCGTTGATGGCAAGGAGCCGGTCGAGACCATCTGCAAAAACAACCGCGGTGTGCGGCTTGTCTGCTTCAAGGTAAGGGGCCACCAGCGATTCGTCTTCGTCGCAGTTCGCCGCCAGGAAGAGCACATCGGGGTTGCCCTGAAATTCCGCCGCCACGCGCGCAAATTGTGGTTCCAATGCGTGACACGGCCCGCACCAGGTGGCCCAGAAATTCACAACGAGAACTTTTCCCTTCACCTCTTTGAGCGGGAAAGGCGTCCCCTCCGGCGCCTTTCGCAAAGTAAATTCGGACGGTTCGCGGGCATCGGCATTTTTCCTGGGCTTTGCCGCGCTGCCGGCCTGCGAAAGGTCATCGAAAGTGAGCAACAAGTACTCGCCCAGCCCAATATCGGAGCCGCGGGCGAGCCGCCAGACGTTGCCGAGTTTTTGGCGGATCTCACGGCGGCCGGGGCTGCCACTCGCCCCGTCAGCCATGGCAAAGGCACGCGCATATTGCTGAATCGCCGCCTTCAGGTCCTTTTTTAACTCCGCGATTTCGCCGAGTTGCTCCGCCGCCGTCGCACTGGGCAAAATCGCGTAACTCGCCTCGAAATCTTTCTGAGCGGCGGCAGTGTCCTGCAATTTCATTTCGAGCCTTCCGCGCAAGGCCAGCAAGGACACGCGATCGCGTTTCCTCTCGGTCGCCCACTCTTCCCGTGAAATCTTTGGCGATTTTTCCTCGGGAGAACTTCGTTCGACAAATTCGAGCACGCGAGTCGCGTAGTTTGCGGCGCGGCGCAAACCTGCTTCGCCGCCGTTTTGCTCGAGAAGCTGAATTGTCAGAATGGTGATGGAAATATCGTCCGGGTTCAGCGCGACGAGCCGTTCGGCGTAGTCCGCGGCGCGCGCCTTGTCACGCAACTGCAGGTTCGCTTCCACAAGCGCACGGTAGATCTGAGGCCGCTGCCGGGAGTCGGGATATTTCTTCAAGAAGGCTTCCAAATTCCGAACCAGCGCCACGCGGTCGTTTCCCGCGTCATTGATGTCTTGCTGCAATTCTTCTTCGGGGGAGGATTGCTTGGCAGGGGCGCCCTGTTTGCGAGCGCCGGCTTTTGAAGCTTGTGACGCGGAGGGCCGATTCTCTTCGTTCGGTCCAGTCGCTCGACAACAAACCCGCGCGGGTATCGCACAGAAAAAAAGAAAAGTCAGCGCACACGCGGAGAGGGGCTGGGCTGCCATACGGGTGGATTCTAAACCTGAAATGCGAAGTTAAGCCAGTTGCCGACCGCGCAACTGGAATAAGTGCCCGATCAGCATAATCTTGATTTGTTTTAGCGACCGGCAGCCGTCGCACGCGGCTATTTTGCGCCGCTCACGCGGATTTCACCTGAGACCGTGTGCACTTCCACGCGCCCGCCACCATTGCCTATGTGGGCGCGAAGAGAATGTTTGCCCTGCTCTTCGACCACGATAGGAATGTCGGTTCGAATATCACCGGAAACCGCATCGGCGGAGAGACGGAGATTCGCCGAAGCCGGAACGTTGAGTTGCACGCCACCCGAAACTGTCTTCAGATCCCAGTAGCTGTCGCCGCCGGGATTTCCCTGTACGAAGACACGGCCCGAGGCCGCATGCGCCTTTACGTCGTTCGAAGCACCCTGGATTTCCACTTCGCCACTCGCTGTGCCCGCCTCGACGCGTGCACCGGGCTTGGACACACGAATGACACCTGAGAGGGCGCTCACGCGCACATCACCTTTGACGTCCGACACAGTTACGCTTCCGGAAGCGGTCGATACATGGACGTCGCTGCCAACGTCTTCAGCCGACACGGTGCCGCTAGCCGTGGAAAGTTGAGCGTCGCGCTCGATTTTCTGGACACGGATGGACCCGGAGGCGGCTTTCACTTTCACTGGTCCGCGCACATTGCGAATGGTCTGAGCGCCAGACGCAATGGTGACATCTACTTCGGTGTCGTATGGCACCTGAATGGTGTAAGCGATGGTGATGTTGCGCATGCGCGACATTTCCTTACCGATGCGGATGGTGTCGCCCCTTTGCTCGACGGGAGGATTCGAAATGGTCTCGTTCAGCCGCTTCTGTGGATTGTCAAATCCAAAACCCGAGGCGCGCACATCGGCATGCACCGACACGGTGCGGCCCGCAGTTCCCGAAATGTCCACGTCGCCGGCGGCATTGGAGAGCTCCAGGCGGACGGGACCGGTCACAGTAAAAGTGCGGACGAAACTTCCGCTGACGGATGGGCCAGTATTGCAGCCCGCCGAGGCCAGGATGGCCGTAAGCAGCACGAGCGGCAAGCTGAGATTTCGGTGGCGTGCCATTCCTCCTCCGGAGATCCTAGAAACTGGTTCTGGGACGCTTCACTGATAGTTACGCAAAAGCGGGAAATTATGTTCCCGACGCGACCTTGACGGAACGTGGGCTCGCAGTCGAAAGAGTTTCGTTGAGAGAGCCCTGGCGATATCCCTCGAGGTCCAGGGCGACGTAGGCGAAACCGGCGTCTTTCAGGCGACTGGCAATGGCGACTGCCATTTCCGATGAGAGCGCGCGAGGCATTTCTTCTGGCGAAATTTCCACGCGCGCGAGCTTGTCGTGGAGCCTCACACGAAATTGGCGGAATCCAAGCTCACGCAGAACAGCTTCGCCGCGCTCCACGAGCGCGAGGCGCTCCGGTGTCACTTCCGTGCCGTATGGCAAGCGAGATGCGAGGCAAGCGGAGGCAGGGCGATCCCACGTCGGCAAACCAGCGCGCCTCGAGAGCAAGCGAATCTCCGCTTTGCTGAGCCGAGCATCGAGCAACGGAGCGAGGACCTGACGCTCCGTGGCGGCGCGATGACCGGGGCGAAAGTCGAGTGTGTCATCGGCGTTCACGCCGTAAGCAACGGCGGCGAATCCGCGGGCGCGCGCCAAATTGTCCAGCGCTGAGAACAGCTCGTCTTTGCAGAAATAGCAGCGGTCTGCCGCGTTAGCGCGGTAGGCCGGGTTTTCCATTTCATGTGTTTCGATGAATTCGTGCCGCGCGCCCAACTTGCTCACAAATCCTTCGACGACGGCGCGATCGTACGCGGAAAAACTGGGTGAGAGAGCCGTGACGGATAACGCGCACTCGCCCAACGCTTTGTGTGCTGCCCAGGCGAGGTAGGCGGAGTCCGCGCCACCAGAGAGCGCGATGATAAGCGAAGGGATTTCCGCGAGCCTGGAGAGGAGGAAGGTTTCCTTTTCTTCCCCGGAAAAAGAGATTCCCTCCGCAAGACGAATGTGCACGAGCGGTTTCATGCCAGCAGTGAGTATATCCCAGACAGCGGTTTACGTCGCAGCTTCTGTCCGCGAGGGAATTCACTTGAAGTCCAGGAGAACGTCAACTGTCGCTTTGGCCGCATCGGTTTGCAGCCAGTGCCCAACGGTTTCGTAGTGCAGCGGCAATTCGCCGAAAATTTGTTCCTCGTGGGTCTGCAATTTGTCGAGGATTTCCTCATATTTTGCTTTGTCGAAAATGTCGCCCGCAGCGATCGGCCAGGCGGCGTGGAGCTTTCGTTCGGCAGCGGGAGAAAGCCCCGTCAGTACCATTTTGCCAAAGTGGTATTGTGCGCCCTCTTGAATGCTCACGGCGTAAGAGACAGTGTGCGCTTGATCGTCGTACGCCGCGACAGGATTGACTTTTGCTTCGAGGTAACCATGTCGCCCGTACTCTTCGCGAACGCGATCCCAGCCTGCTTCCACCTTCATTCCGTCGGCGACTTCACCTGGCTTTACCCCCAGCAGATCGATCAGCGTGAACTGCGACACGAGCGTGTTCCCGGTCCAATGGACTTCCTTCCAGTGATAAACCGCGCCAGGGACAATCGGCGCGTACACGGGAATCTGCTCGGGCAGCTTCTGATTGGGATTGCCGGTCAGCCGCACTTCCGGTGGACCGAGCTTTGCGCGCAAGTATCCCTGCTGGAGATAAATGGGTTTTATCGCTTCGGAGAGGAACAGGTCGATCGTCATTCTCGAGTAGGGTTTACCGATCGGATTTGCAATCACCAGGTGATCGAGAGACACCTGCAGGCCATGTGAAGAGAGCAAGGCCTTCACAGCTTCGCCGGCTTGATCGACCGCGGCCCCTGCTTCAGGCAGCGTGCCGTCGAAAAAAGGGAGTCTGGCGCGAATGGCGTCGGCAAGCTCAGAGTCCGCGAACCAGGGAATGTTATCGAAGTAAGCCGGGATGCGCGGCGCTTCTTGTACGTGATAAGTGACGAGCACGCCAGCGAAGCGTGTCTGGAAGTTGTAACGCGCCTCGGAAAGAAGTTTTTCGCCATCGGCATGGACTTCACGCAAAGGAGCCATCGTGGTGTCGGGAGTCTGCGCGGAGGCAGGGAATACCACTTGCGATAAGAAAACGGACAGAATTCCAAGGCGCGCTCGAAAGTAGAGAGCCATGCCTTCATTTTAGCGGAAAACAGTTTGCACTACTCGACGGTGACGGATTTTGCCAAGTTGCGCGGCTGGTCCACGTCACAACCGCGGCGCACCGCGATGTGATAGGCGAGCAACTGGAGCGGAATAATCTCCAGCAGCGGGACAAGCAACTCCGGCGCCGGAGGAAGCTCGATGATATGGTCGGAGGCCTCGCGTGCGAGATGATCGTTGGCCGTCACAACGGAGATGACGATGCCATCGCGCGCCTTCACTTCCTTGATGTTCGAAACGCTCTTCTCGTAACGGGTCATGGCCTCGGGGTCGGATTCGTCGCGCGTCGCCAGAACGACGACCGGGAGATTTTCGTCGATCAGGGCATTCGGACCGTGCTTCATCTCGCCGGCGGGGTATCCTTCAGCATGAATGTAGGAGATTTCCTTGAGCTTCAGAGCGCCTTCGAGGGCGATTGGGTAGTGGATGCCCCTGCCCAGATAGAGGAAATCGGTGTGGCGAAAGAATAGCCGGGCCAGGTTTTCGTAAAAGCCGGTCTCATCGGCTTGCAAAACCATTTCGATTTTGTGCGGAATGCGGGTGAATTCCTGCATCAATTTTCTCGCCGCGTCATCGCTCATCTTGCCGCGGAGCTGGCCGAGATAGGAAGCGAGCAGAAGCAGAGCGGTCATTTGCGACGTGAAGGCCTTGGTGGAGGCTACGCCGATTTCCGGTCCGGCGTGCGTGGGGATCGTTCCATTCGCTTCGCGCGTGATCATCGAGCCAATGACGTTGCAGATCGCGAGGGTTGGAGAACCCTTGGTTTTTGCTTCGCGCTGCGCCGCCAGGGTGTCGGCGGTTTCGCCGGACTGGCTGATGCACACCGTCAGAGTTTTCGAATCAACAATCGGGTCGCGATAGCGGAATTCACTTCCGTAGTCCACTTCAACGGGAAGACGAGCGAGGCCCTCGATCATGAATTTTGCGGCCAGCCCGGCGTGCCAGCTCGTGCCGCAGGCGACGATGCGAACCTGCTGGAATTCGCGGAATTGCTTTTCGGTGATTGCCATCTCATCCAGGAAGACTTTTCCAGTGTCCTGGGAAATACGCCCGAGCAGAGTATCGCGCACGGCGCGCGGCTGTTCGAAAATCTCCTTCTGCATGAAGTGCTTGTATCCGCCCTTTTCCGCCATGATGGGGTCCCAAGCGACATGGTGGGTGGGGCGATCGACGGGGCGGCCGTCATGGTCCATTACGCGTACGCCCTGGGCGGTCAGAACGGCGATATCACCGTCGGCAAGAAAGAAAATCTCGCGCGTATGTTCGAGCAAGGCAGGGATGTCGCTGGCGACGAAGTATTCGCCTTCTCCCAGTCCAATGACAGATGGCGGGCCCATGCGCGCCGCGACGATCTTCTTGGGGTCCTTCGCCGAGAGGAAGACCAGCGCGTAGATGCCGCGCAGTTCCTTCAACGAACGGCGCACGGCTTCCTCGAGCGGCACGCCGTTTTGTGAATTCTTTTCCACGAGATGGGCGACGATTTCCGTATCCGTTTCGGTGGCGAACGAGTGACCTTCCTTCTGCAGCTTTTCCTTGAGCTCGAGGTAGTTCTCGATAATGCCGTTGTGGACGACAACGATTTTGCCGGTGCAGTCGCGATGCGGATGGGCATTCTCCTCAGTCGGGCGGCCATGCGTGGCCCAGCGCGTATGACCGATGCCGTAAGTGCCATCAAGAGGAGATTTGGCGATGACCTCTTCGAGATTGCGAAGCTTGCCCGGGGCGCGGCGGATCTCCAAGTTGCCGTTCTGCCCTACGACGGCGATGCCCGCGGAATCGTAGCCACGATATTCGAGCTTGCGCAGGCCTTCCACGACAACAGGCACAACCTTCTTGGGCCCGATATAGCCGACTATTCCGCACATGCGCGGTGTCTCCTGATGGCGTTTCTAGAAGCGTAACACGCCCGCCGCTTCGACAAGATCACTTCCGGAAAAAGGTGTCGCAATGAATGCCGCGAGGCGCGCGACGAAAACAGTGCGCGGCGGAACAGAGGGATCGTTGCGCGCGTCAATCACTCAACGATTTCGAAACGATATTCTTCGATCACCGGATTTGTAAGCACTTCCTTGGAAATGCGATCTAGCTGTTTTTGCGCTTCATCGCGGCTCCAACCGTCGAGATTGAGGACAAAGAATTTTCCCTGGCGGACATCTCTTACGGCCGCATAGCCCAACCCGGAGAGGGCGCTCTGGATTGTTTGCCCCTGGGGGTCGAGCACCGTGCGTTTCGGCATTACCCAGACGTGAGCTTTCATGGCGTCAGTATAGCATTGCCTCCGAGCGCTCTATGCTCCGTGCGGTCCGCCAGCAGGCAGGAACGCATGTTCGAAACCCATCTCCACTACGCGGATTAGCTCCTCCTCGTGAAGTCCCATTCGTGCTGCGTTCGCGTACTCCTCGCACAGCGTGGTATGAAACATCGCTGGATCATCGGTGGAGAGCACAACGGGAATACCATGGCGCAAGAACTCTGGAAGCGGATGTTCCTCGATTCTTGGATCGGCGCACCGAAGTTGTCGGGCGAGGGCGCCCGTTTTCAGATTGCTCCCGGGGCATATTTCAAGCGGGATTTTTCGTTCCGCGAGCAAGTCCATCAACTCCGGGTCGTTGAGCGCCGCGATACCATGACCAATGCGCTCCGCGCCAAGTAATTCGATGGCTTCGCGAATTTTCTCCGGCCCGCCGATTTCGCCAGCGTGGATCAATCGGTGTAATCCAATTTCTGCCGCACAATCATAAGCAGGGCGAAATTCTTTCGTCGGAACACTCAGCTCGTCGCCGCCGATGCCGAAAGCAACGACGGACTTTGAGGCACACTGCCTGGCAGCGTCAACCACGGCCAGCGCGGCTTCCGGCCCAAATTGCCGGGCGGCGTCGAAGATCCAATTGAATCGCAATCCGCGGGTTTCGAATGGCTCGGTGGCGCGAAGGAGGGCTTCGAAATTTGCTTCCGGCTGCTGCCTTCTCAGGAGCATGACACCGACGGACAGGGTCACTTCCGCATAGACGACGCCCTGGGTGAGCAGGTGTTCCGCGAGGTCGTGTGCGATGAGGGCATAGTCCTGAGGCTCGCGCAAGAACGAAGTCACCCATTTGAAGGCTTCGATAAATTCGGAGAAGCCGCGGTAGGCATAGCGGCGGCGCACTTCCTCTTCGGCTATGAGAATGCCGTGACGAGCCGCGAGCGCGCAGACCGTGGCAGGCTGGATGGAGCCTTCGAGGTGCAGATGAAGTTCCGCCTTGGGCAGAGAAGCGATTCGAATGGCGAGCGAAGACGAGGTCATCCGTGGAATTCAGCGTGGCAATGGCGGCCGTCCGGCATTGATCCAGGCCGTGAGCCAGAAGGAGCCGACGTCCGTCGCAGCGTCGGAGAGCTGACGGATCAGAATTGCGGCGGCTTGGTTGTAGAAGCGGTCGTAATACTCGTCGGTGAAGGAATTCTCACCCTGGCGCGCCTTGCGGTCGGCGAGAAGAATGGTCTCCAGCCAACTGTGGGAACTAAGGCAGGCTTCAAAAGCACGATCCGTGGGGTCGCTGATGAACATCGCATCGTTCGGGCGCATGGGGAAAAATGAGGAGTAGCGGTCGATCAATGCTGTTCCGAAACGCTCGTTGACGCCGGTCTGGCGACTGAGACGTCCATCAAGATTGTCTGTGGTGTTGAAAGGATCGTGCGCTTCGGAAACGTAATTCGCGAGAATGGCCGCGTCCAGCTTGGCTTCGTCCCATTTGCCGGCCTTCAACGCATCCGTCAGCTTTTCGCTGTACACGCCAATCTGCCAGGGGAGCAAGCCGGTTGCATCCAGTTTTGTTTTTCCGAATTTCATCACTGCCGATTTGTAGTTACGCGGAAGCGCTTCGAACGGGAATCGTCCGTACTTGTCAAATTGGATGAAGTGATTGTGGCGTTCGGCGGGAGTCTTGGCGAGCGCATCCAGCGGATCGGTCACGTGCTGGACCAGCAAGGCGCGGTTGGATTCGAAGAATGCACGGATGTCCGGCGGAAGAGTGTCTATGGCTTTGTTGACAACCAGCCTGTGGCCGTTCCTGCCCCAGGCGCGCGATTCCTGCGGACAAGGCAAAAAGGCCAAGAGGAAAGCAAGCGAGAGACCTGTGTACCGCCATGGATGGTGAAAAAACCGCCGCCGCATTTCGCGATTCCTCTAGGCTGAATTGGCCGCGCGCAGCGTGCTGCGCTTCCTGCCGTAGTTGTAGTAAATCACAAGTCCAATGGTCATCCATACAAAGAAGCGGATCCAGTTCAAGATCGGCAGGCCGGCCATCAGCAGGACGCAGGTAAGGATCGTCATGATGGGCGCAAGCGGGCCTCCGGGCGCGCGAAAAGCGCGAGGGCGATCGGGTTCGCGGTAACGAAGAATCAAAACGCCTCCGGCAACGAGAGCAAAAGCGAAGAGCGTGCCAATGTTGGACAGGTCCGCAAAGGTTCCGATATCCAGGAGGCCCGCCGGGATTCCCACGACGAAGCCCGCCATCCAGGTGGAAAAATCCGGCGTTTGATAGCGAGGATGAACGCGGCCAAAAATCTTTGGGAAAAGGCCGTCGCGGGACATGGCGAACCAAACGCGCGCCTGGCCGATTTGGAATACCAACAGGGAAGAAATCATGCCCATGAGCGCGCCGATCAAAACGACCAGACGCACGCTCGAGATGTGAAGCTTCTTGAGCGTGTTTACGACAGGGGCGGCGTCGTCCACCAGCGTATCCCAGCGGACCAGTCCCGTCAGGACCACGACGACCGAAACATAAAGAATGGTGCAGATGATGAGCGTGGCGATGATGCCGATCGGCAAATCGCGCTGAGGTCTCTTGCATTCCTCAGCAGCCGTGGATACGGAATCGAAGCCGATGTAGGTGAAGAACACGATGGAGCCGCCGGTCAGGATTCCGGGCCAGCCGTTGGGAGAAAAAGGATGCCAGTTGGCGGGATGAATGAAACGCGAGGCAAAGCCTACGAATACAAGAATGGCAACAATCTTCAGCAACACCATTACGTTGTTCGTCTCCGCGGACTCGCGTATGCCGCGGACGAGGATCATCGTGAGGATCATCACGATGATGAAAGCGGGCCAGTTGAAGCCGAAATGCCATCCCGGACCATACAGTACGTGGCCTTGCAGGTCGGAGAGCCCGCTGGGGAGGTAGGCGGGGGAAATCCAGCGGGGATTCGGATGCACGCCGAACCAGTCCAGCAGGTTGACCACGTGCTGTGAAAATCCCACGCTGACGGCCATGTTGCTGACCGCGTATTCGAGAATGAGGTCCCAGCCGATAATCCAGGCGATCAATTCGCCCATGGTTGCGTACGTGTAGGTGTAAGCGCTGCCGGCGATGGGAATCATGGCGGCAAGCTCGGCGTAGCACACCGAAGCGAATCCACAGGCGATAGCGACCAGGATAAAAGAGAGAGCGATCGCAGGTCCGGCCCCCGGGCGGCCAAAGGATGCCGAGTGGTGTATGAGGTATTCGAGGAGTGGGGCATTCAGTATCGACGAAGCTTGAAATTTTTGCCCGGCAATGGCGGTGCCGATGATGGTGAAAATGCCCGAACCGATCACCGCCCCGATGCCGAGGGAGGTAAGGCTCAGCCATCCAAGAGACTTTTTTAATCGGACCTCAGCATTTTCCGAATCGGACAGCAGTTGGTCGATACTCTTGCAGCGGAAGAGTTGTGATCCCACCCATGCTCTCCGATCGCATCCGGGCAAACCGGAAAACAGAAGTTACCCGTTACGGATTTGAGGAATAAATGCGCGCCTCAATGTACCCCGAGAAGCCCGGTGGCGCAACCGGTTGCCGCGCGCCTTCAGATGAACGTCTTCCCATGCTACGCCTGCTCAAGTTGTGCGTACCGCTCGATAAACTTTTTCGTCCCGCGCCCTGGAAAGCTTACGGATACCCGGCGGTCCTCATCGTCGCCTTCGACACCCACAATCGTTCCCACTCCGTAGCTGGGATGCCGCACTTTGCGGCCGAGCATGGGATTGGAGTCGCCGCGTTTGGCGGCTGGGCGCCCGAAGGAACTCGGGCTCGCTTGCCGCCGGGATGCCGGGCCCGGCTGCTTCGGTCCTCCGCGCACACGCCGGAGAAATTCTTCAGGTGAATACGAATACTCCGGATCGGGCTCATAGCGGCGCGTTTCGCCAATCTCCGCCAAGGAACCGCGAACTGTTTCGACAAGCTCGCTGGGAATTTCTTCAAGGAAACGAGACGGCCGGGAAGCGCGCAGTTGCTGCTCGTTGCCGAAGATGCGCCGGTAGACGGCGCGGGTCAGCGTCAGTGATTGTCGCGCCCGAGTCATCCCGACGTAAACGAGACGCCGCTCTTCCTCGATGCCTTTGTCTTCGTCAATGGAACGGCTGTGCGGGCAGATACCTTCTTCCATGCCGGTCAGGAATACGTGGTCAAATTCCAGTCCCTTCGTGCTATGCAACGTGATTAAAGTCACGCCCGGTTTGCCTTCAAATTGATCCGCGTCGCTCACCAGCGCTGCGGCGTCAAGGAAATCCGTAAACGTTTCGCCCGCTTCCATGCTTTCGGCAACGGCACGCACAAGTTCCTCGAGGTTCTCCATGCGTGCAACGTCTTCGGGAGTGTTGCGGTCTTTGAGCATGCCCATGTAACCGGATTCCTCAAGGATGCAACGCA